>Ga0302319_10015453_pt1 | contig 14146 bp, 9 predicted proteins | sample Bog_T0_2_FD_203319 | JGI IMG/M metagenome (GOLD analysis project Ga0302319, IMG submission 203319) | Peat permafrost microbial communities from Stordalen Mire near Abisko, Sweden - Bog_T0_2 | ecosystem: Environmental > Terrestrial > Soil > Wetlands > Peat | place: Sweden: Abisko, Stordalen Mire... | reverse complement strand
CTCGATTTTCTCCGCTTTGGCAGCATCTCGACGGATACGAAATACAAGGGGCAAATTCTGGCCTGTGCCGATTGGCTCCAGACCAAGCTCACCGCCATCGGCCTGGAGGCTGTGCAGCACGAGACGCCGGGGCATCCGATCATCGTGGCGCGCGGGCCGCGGAAAGAGGGACGTCCCACCGTCCTGATTTACGGCCACTACGATGTGCAGCCGGTCGACCCGCTTGATCTCTGGCGACGGCCTCCGTTTAATCCCGGCATCGAGAACGGCATCGTCACGGCGCGCGGCGCGAGCGACAACAAGGGACAGATTTTTGGTCACATTCTCGGTCTCGAAAAAACGCTGAAGGAGACGGGTGATCTCCCGGTGAATCTCATCCTGCTGATCGAGGGCGAGGAGGAAATCGGCAGCCCGCATCTCGCGCCTTTCCTGGTTTCGCAGCGCGACGCGCTCGCCTGCGATGTGGTCGTCATTTCCGATTCGTCGATGATCGCGCCGGGGCACCCCACCTTCACCTACGGGCTGCGCGGGCTGGCGGCGATCGAGGTCACCGTGACGGGGCCCGATCACGATCTCCATTCGGGCATTTTTGGAGGCGCGGTGGAGAATCCGGCGACCGTTCTGGCGCGCCTCATCGCGGGACTTCATGACAAAAAGCTGAAGGTCAAACTCGACGGATTTTACGAGGATGTGAAGCCGCTCGCGCCGTGGGAACGCAAGGCCTGGAAACATCTGCCGCTGCAGGAGGTCGAGTTGCTGCGCATGACGGGCGCGCCCGCCCTGCGGGGCGAGAAGGGCTATTCGCCGCTGGAACGCATCTGGGCGCGGCCCACGGCGGAGGTCAACGGCATCGGTGGCGGTTACCAGGGCGAGGGGACCAAGACGGTGCTACCGAGCAAGGCGATGGCGAAATTTACTTTTCGCCTCGTGCCCGACCAGGACCCGAAAAAGATCATCGAGATCGTGCAGGCCTATTTCCATGAAAACGCGCCGCCCTCGGTGCGGTTGACCCTGACGCCGGGACACAGCGGCGAACCCTACCTGGTTGATCCCCATGCGGGCTTTGGCGCAGCGGCGCAAAAGGCGCTGGGGCGGCTTTTCCCCGGTAAAAACCCGGCGCTGATCCGCGAGGGCGGGAGCATCCCCATCGTGGCCGATTTCAAAAGCATCCTCGGTGCGGACACGCTGCTGCTCGGCTTTGCCCTGGCCGATTGCAACGCCCACAGCCCGAACGAGACCTTCCCGCTGTCGCACCTCGATCTCGGCGCGAACTTGAATCGCTTTGTGCTGGAGGAGATAGCTGCGGCGTAGCCGATAAAACGCTCAAAACACGGATTGAGCGACAAGCGCGTCGAGGTGAAGTAGGATTTAGGCCAAGCAAGGAAATCTCATTATGGAAATCAAAAGAAATGGCTCGCAGCCCTCTGCCAAAGGGCCGGGCGACTGGTTTACCGGCACGGTGCGCATCGACCCCTTGTTCCAGCCGAATGAGGCCAGACGCGCGGCCGCGGCGAGTGTGACCTTTGAGCCGGGCGCGCGCACGGCGTGGCATACCCATCCGCTGGGGCAGACGCTGATTGTCACCGCCGGTTGCGGGAGGGTGCAGCATTGGGGCGGGCCGATTGAAGAAATCCGGCCCGGCGACGTGGTCTGGTTTCCACCGGGTGAGAAGCATTGGCACGGCGCTTCACCGACCACGGCCATGACGCATATCGCCACGCAGGAACAGCTCGACGGCAAGGTGGTCGACTGGTTGGAGAAGGTCAGCGACGAACAATACGGCGCCTGATGGGAAGCCGCGGCGAAGATTACCGTGCAAGGCGCCCGCTATCCGGAAAAGCTGGAGAAGATGACCAATCTTTAAGCAGAGCGGTCACCGACTGGACGGCGTTGTACTGCCCGCAGGGCTGATGGCAATTTCCAACAACTGCTGCACATCGACGGAGACCTGGTCGAGGGTCGAATCTTTTTTGGCCTGCTCGACCGAGGCGAGCGCCTGCGGAGGAAGGCGTGTGAGCAGGCCGTCGGAACAGGGCAAAACCTTGAGCTGCACTTTGTCCCTATCACCGGCGGGGATGCGCCACAACGCGATGGAGAGTGGATCGCCGTTATAGTAATTATCGTCGAAGAATTTGTCGCCGACATAGACGCGGATTGCGTCGCCGATGTAATGAATGTTGAGGATCGCGCGCCGACCGGCCGCGTTGGCGGGGAGGTTGACCTGATAAACCGCGGCATCGTTCCAGGTGGCCTCATCCATGCCCTTGAGGCTGGTCGCATTCGGGCCGGGCGGATGCGTTTGGGTGAGCGTGACGTCGAGTTTGTCGAGCTTTGGAAATCTCGGAGGCGTGAGCTGGGTGAAGATGCCGTCGCGCCCGCCGTTCAGGGCCTCGTTACCTTTGACCGCAGGGAAAACGGAGAGGTTGATGTTATTCGCGTCCAGCGCCTGCAGACGAAGATTGCCGCCGTCGGGCAGAATCGCCGCGTTGGAGAGAAGTGCGCGGTCCTGTCCGGCATAGGGCAGCCGGTAAAACTCCCTGGCCTGCGCGGGCGAAAGGACGACGAAGTTAACGGAGCCGCCGTTGGCGGTCGCCACTCTGAGGGCGCGGCTCGTTCCCGGCGTGATTTGCTCGATGACGTTATGTCCGGTGACATTTATCTTTTGCGCGGCATCGACAGTGACGGCGGAAGGGTCGGCGGTGAGCGAAAGTTCCGCCGGGATGCCATCGAACGCGGCGAAGAAATACCAGGCGGCGTTTCCGTCCTGCAACCGGCAGAGGGGCTGGGCCGTGGCGTAGTCGAGCTTGACGCCGTCGCAGTCGAGGTTGACCGGCCAGAAGCCGTAACTGCCATTGACGATGGAGACCGGCTGGCTGGGAACCAGTTGCGTGCCTGCGGCGGTTTTCAGCGCGAATTGCACGCCGGGATGATCGGCCAGGGGAACCGTCGGCTGGCGGTTGTTGAAGAATAGAAAGCCAGCATGGCCATCCCAGCGGACGCACCAGCGCAGGGTGGAGGAATCGTCCAAATCCTTGGGGCCGAGGTCGGGGTAGAAGGGCACAGTGCGCGCGAGGTCAGCCCCGAAATCGTGGAGGAAGAGATGCTGCTCGCGCAGGAGGTGATATTGCTCGCGCTCCTCACCGCAGGCACCGAGCGGCGCCTGAAAATCGTAGTCCTTGAAAGGCATGGGATTCGGCTTTTGTTCATTGAGGCTCGACAGGATGCCGTCGGGATTGTTGCCGCCCTGGTACATGTAATAACCCTGCATGTTGCTGCCGGAGCCGAGCTTGACCAGCGCCATGGCGGCGATGTCATCGGGGACGATTTTGATGCGGCGGGCGTAGCTCGACATCATGCCGCCGCCGATCTCGCAGCAGGCATAGGGAAAGAGGGCGATGTTTTTAGAGCGGTCCACGTGCGTGACTTGCATTTGCGCGCCGAGATCGCCGTCGTCGCGCGTGTCGGAGAAGATGAAGACCTTGCGGAATTTTTCGAGCGTGCCGCCCCAGAAGCCGATCGAGTAGGCGCCGAAGAGAGGCAGGAGGTTCTCCGTCGGGATGGCCACGCTGTTCCAGCCGGTCATGGTGTAGAAGGGCACGTCGACGCCGTCGTCCTGCGCCATTTTTTTCAGGGCAAAGAGATAGGGCAGATTGTTGCATTCGTTGTCCACCTGGATGCCGATGACGGGGCCGCCGTCCTTCCAGAGGAGGCCGTGCATTTGCGCGGCCATTTGCTGGTAAAACGGCGCGACGAGTTGCAGGAAAGCGGGGTCGGTCGACCTTAATTTTGTGTGGGAATTCTGCACCCAATCCGGGAAACCGCCGTTGCGGACTTCGCCGTGATCCCACGGCCCCATGCGGACAATGGCGAGCAAGCCGACGTCGTGGCAAAGCTTGAGAAAGTCGCGCAACGATTTTCTTCCGCTCCAGTCGAATTGTCCCTGCACCTCTTCCTGATGAATCCAGAAAACGTAGGTCGAGACGACGGTGATGCCGCCCGCCTTCATCGCTGAGAAAATAAATCTCACACGGGTGCCGCGGAGAATCAGCCTTTCGGGATTCCGCAAAGCGAAGTTGGGATCTGCGGACATTTGGAGAAACAAATGGGGAGAAGAACGGAAATAGGCAGTTGTTCTGAATGATCTCAGTAGTGGGAAAAGTCCATGATGGAGGGGAGATGCGTCTAAGCGCGGAAAGATCGGCCACCCAGCTCGTGTTAAGAACTGGTCTCGGGTGATAGTCCTTGAGAGAGTCCCGGATGGTGTAGCCACTGCCACCACCGCGCCAAAGCATTCTCAGCCACGCCGAGGTGAAGGTTTCGTCCGGAAGAAAGGGGGGGAAGTGCTCTAGCTCCAAATCGGCTAAAATTAGGCATTTCTACGCCGGTGCCCGCAAGGCCCAATTTGCCGTGAAAATGGGCTTACCTCTGGAGAGAGGGCAAAAAATTACGAACTTCCAAAAAAATTACGAACTTTGGACCACTTCGGGAAACTTACGGACTTAATTACTTTTCCTCACTATGTAGTGGGCTGCTGCTTCTGTACTGAACTGTGATGAAAAGTAATTAATGCCTTAAAAAAGCCGCTGTAAGCGACTGGATTGATGACCTCGATCCCGAGCTTTTCTCCAAGGAATTTTGAATTTAGCGAGATGAACTCCTGCCGGTCGGCTACGACTCGCTTTGACAGCGGAGTATTGGGCCAATCGTCGGGTGTAATGGGGATGCCGTGACGCGCACATAGCGCGACCTTATCCCTCAGGGCAGTGACCAAGGCGGTGCAGGCTTCGTGATAGGATGGATTAGCAAGAGTTACATGGACGCCCACGATCATTGAAGTGAAAACATCGACTACGAGGTACACGGTGGGCTTGCCGATCACCGCGCGATTTTCCTCGCTTACGCAGAGCCAAACATCAGCGCGCGTGGAGTCAATTTGGTACAACTCACAGGGCGCTGTGGGATCGAGAGATTCGTCCTCACTGTTTTGCGATTTGCCCTTGCTGTTTTTGGCCGCCACCGTCGCGTGACTGTCCTTGATCTTCTGTCTCCAATCGGTGGTTTCGATGTAGTTTATGAACGACCATTCGCTTGGCACCCAGCGGACGCATGAATACTGCGGGGTCATAGAGTATCGTCCCAAAGGGAATCGACCCTGATTTGCGATGCCTCGGCCTCATAGTTTTTTACCAAGACAAATCGCCCAGAACCCTCTCGGTAAACAGCGTTCACGCGAGCTGATACTGCCACTCGGAACACCTCCCCCTTTCGATCCTCGCAGTGAAAATGGTGCCCCAGCGAACGCCCTTTCCGGAGGATCACCTTTCGCTTTACGGAGAAGATTGCTCCTTCCTGCAGCTCAGACACGAGTGGACGTGGATCCAAAGTGTCGTAGGCACGAAGACTTCGCTGAAGAGCATGGGCGCGCGCGCTGGACCTCAAGGGGTGGTATGCCTGATCTCGAACAACAGGAATTAAGTCCACCGGGAAACAATCGGCGGCGAGGCTCCGGTGAAGAAAAGCAGAGAAGGTCACTCTCCATTCTGGCCCGTGCGGTTTGATCTCAGTGCCGTATTCGCGATAAGCCCGATCATGGGCCATCTCATGGATGAGAGTTATCAGAAACTGATAGGGGTTTCCCGACTTATTAACCGTGATCCTGTGGATTGGTCCACCACCGCGTTGTCGAAAATCCCCATGTTTCGTAAGCCTCACTTTGACAGGAACAATGTTCGCCGGATTCTCCAGCAACAGTAATTTGACGAATTCATGTGATCGCTCCGGAAGCTGTTTCTCAATCCGCTCCCATGTTCTCGCGATTACGGCCAGAGTCTCCGAAGTCGGTTCCGACCGAGTGTTTCGAGAAGGACTGTGGGCGATCCCCTCTTCGTAGCGGTAAGCTAGACGGGCATTCAGGAACTTGCCTTTGCTGGGCGCCCGCATGAGTTCTGTGTACAGCGTTTCGGAAACATTGGCATACATTGTGGGGCCGCTGTTTTTGAACTTCACTTCCATACGGCGGCTCTCTTTATCGTAGCCCACAGAAACGATCGTGGATGACTCCACCGGGATATGGTTCATCGCCCTGCTCATTGCGCGACGATAAATTCGCTTGAGCAGAAAGTCAGGCCTCAATGTATGTCCAACTCTGACTTGTGCCCGCGGCCTGTCGTGGCGAATGTGCTCGTTTGCCAAAGCGAAAAGGACGAGCTTATTTCTGATTTCCAGCAAGTCTCAATTTGGCTAAAAAGTGAGGCTTACCTCTGATACAACCCAAAAAACTTACGAACTTTCAAAAAACTTACGAACTTTGGGCCGTTTCGGAAAACTTACGAACTCAATTACTTTTCGTCAACTGACGACTATTTTTCGGACAGCCTCTAAGGCACCGTCACGGACTTGGCGAGATTGCGGGGCTTGTCGACGTCGCGGCCCAGGATGACGGCCATGTGATAGGCGAAAAGCTGGAGGGTCACGACGCTGAGGATCGGTGCGGTGTATTCGGGAGCTTCGGGAATATAAAAGACATCGTCGGCGTGGTTGAGGATTTCCTCGTCGCCTTCGGTGGCCACGGCGATCACGGGGCCTTTGCGGGCCTTGATCTGCTGCACGTTGTTGATGTTCTTGTCGTAGAGGCCGTCTTTCGGGCAGAGGAAAACGCTGGGGGTGTTTTCATCGACGAGCGCGATGACGCCATGCTTGAGCTCGGCGGTCGGATGGCCCTCGGCGTGGATGTAGGTGATTTCCTTCATCTTCAGTGCGCCTTCGAGCGCGATGCCGTATTGCATTTGGCGGCCAAAGAAGAGCATCGATTTGGACTCGCGATATTTTTCCGCAATGGTACGGATTTGTTCGCTTTGGCGGAGGATGTGGGTGATCTGGTCCGGCAGGGCCTCGATGGCGCCGATGATCTCGCGACCCTGCGTGGCGGAGAGAAAGCGCATCCGGCCCAGCAGCAGCCCGAGGAGCACGAAGATGACGGCTTGCGAGGTGAACGATTTGGTGGCGGCGACGCTTACCTCCGGCCCGGCATACATATAGATGCCGCCATCGGTCTCGCGCGCCAGGGTGCTGGCCACGTTGTTGCAAATGCCGAGGACGCGATGGCCCTTGCGCTTGGCCTCGCGGAGCGCGCCGAGGGTGTCCTCGGTTTCGCCGCTTTGACTGACGGCCAGCACGAGCGTCCGGCGATCCAGCGGCGAGTTGCGCAGGCGGAATTCGCTGGCGTAATCGATCTCCACCGGGACGTGGGCCAGCGATTCGATGATGTATTCGCCGACCATGCCCGCGTGCATCGCGGTGCCGCAGCCGGTGATGAGAATGCGGTCGATTTCGCGCAGTTCCTGCGGCGACAGGTTCAATCCGCCGAGCTGCGCCGTGCTCTCCTCGTGGTTCAGGCGTCCGCGCACCGCATTCTGGATGGAGAGCGTCTGCTCGAAGATCTCCTTGAGCATATAGTGGGGGAAATCGCCCATCTCGTCCCCACCCTTCTGGTAATCGATCTTGCTGATTTCGAGGCCGCCCTTGTTCTGGGTGAGCGATTTGAGGCGATAGCCATGCCGGTCAATCGTGACCACGTCGAAATCACGCAGATGCGCGACCGTCTGCGTATGCGCCGCCACGGCGGAGACGTCGCTGGCGAGAAAATGCTCATGCGCGCCGATGCCGAGCACGAGCGGGCTGCCGCGCCGCGCGCCCACCATCACGCCGGGTTGATCCTGGTGAATGGCGACCAGGCCATAGGTGCCGGTGACTTCGCGCAGGGCTTCCATGACGGCCATTTCCAGGCGGTTTTCTGTGGCGGAGTCGAGCGTGTCGAAATGAAAGCCGATGAGGAAGGCGAGGACTTCGGTGTCCGTCTCCGTGCGGAACTGGTGGCCTTTCTCCATTAATCTTTTTTTCAACGTGCTGTAATTTTCAATCACGCCATTGTGGACGATGGCCAGTTTGCCCGAGGCGTCGGTATGGGGGTGGGCGTTGGTGTTGGTGGGCTTGCCATGGGTTGCCCAGCGGGTATGGCTGATGCCGAGCGTGCCATGGAGCGGGTAACTGGCCAGGCCGCTTTCCAATTGCTGGATGCGGCCCACTTTCTTCATGATCTCGAGGCCCTTGCCGTTCAGCACGGCGATGCCGCTCGAGTCATAACCACGGTATTCCAGCCGGCGCAAACCCTCCAGCAAGAGGGGCTGGGCTTCCTTGTCTCCGAGATAGGCAACGATTCCACACATAAGCAACCTACAGGCTGTCCGAAAAAGCGGCGTGGGTCACGTCGAATCGATTTTTTGGCGTGTCAGTTGTGATAAATTTTTTTGTCATCTCTTAGTAATCACGGAATGGCTGATATTTCTTGAAACTAAATTGATCTCCCATTCACATTATTGTTTTCAATTGCCCGCGAAATGCTAATCGGGGTTAACCCACTCGATCAAAAAGAGCGTATCCGGTCCTCTTTTAAAGTGAGAATAATTCTTAAATGGAGAAAATGAATGAATCGCCAGCCTGAACTTCGGACGATGAACATCCCCGCACCCTTACCGGGATTTGCCCGGCATTTGCTGCCTTTCCTGGTCATTCTCGCGGCCACGGTGCCATGCGCCTGGGCGCAAAATCTCATCACCAACGGCAACTTTGAGACGGGAACTTTCGCCGGTTGGACGGAAATGAATCAGGCAGGCGGAGCGGGTAATTTTTATATCAACGCGCCCGGATCGAACACTCCTTTTGGTTTTCCCACGGCGGCCAATCCGATCGGCGGTTCATTCTACGCCGTGACCGACACGAGCGGTCCCGGGTCACATGTTCTCTATCAAAGTTTTGTCGTGCCCGCGAATGTCCATATCCTCAGTCTCAGCTTCCAGATGTTCACCAACAACCAGCCGGGGGTGGTCTTCACGCCGCCGAATCTCAATTATAATTTGGGTGCTGGTTCCAATGAACAGGCGCGGGTCGATATTTTGAACAGCGTCGCTTCCCCTTTCGACGTTGGGGCGTCAGTCGTGAGCAATCTTTACGACGGGGCGTCGACTGGTGCAAATCCCCATGCCTATACGGCCATGACTTTTAACCTGATAGGTGTCGCCTCGACGCCGGGGACGTATTATCTCCGTTTCGCGGAGGCGGACAATCAGGGGCAATTAAACCTGGGGATCGATAATGTCAGCCTGATAGCGATTTCTACCTTTTCTCCGAGTGGCTTGACTCCCAATCAACAAGCGGTTCTTTCTCCCTTGGACCAGGGCCTCAACAATGGAAACAACACCACGAATTTTGCCGCCTTGATCAACGCGCTGGTGAATTCCAACGGTAGCCAATCGGCGCTGGCAGCGACGTTGGATACGTTTTCACCCGAAAAGCTGCAGATTTTCAGCAACATTGCCTTTAACAATTTCGGCTTCACGGCGACGCAACTCGATCAACACCTTGCCAGTCTTCATTATGGCAGGGGTGGATTTGACACCTCAGGACTGGAAGTGCTCGATTCTTCCATGCCTTCCGAGCTTTCCCACATCAAGAACCGGCTGCTGGCCTTCAATCCGGCCCCGGTGAGCGGCGGCTTGCTGAGTGACGTGGCGGAGCCGGTGCTGGGCGGGGTGACAATGAGCAGCCCTAGGAACATGCAAGGGGTGGTCGCCCCGGTGGCCGAGGGCAATCGGTGGAGCGCCTTTGTCAGTGGCAACGTCATCCTCGCCGATTTGGAAAGCAGCGCCGATGTCGCCAATGCCCACTATAAAACCGGAGGCGTCATGGCTGGGTCTGACTACCGGATCGATGACCATTGGGCGGTGGGCGGACTTTTCAATTATAGCCATACGCATGCCGAGCTCGATCGGATTGGCAGCGCTGCCGATGTCGACAGCTACTCACCTGGCGTTTATGCCACCTACGTGGATGGGGGTTGGTATGCCAACGGCCTGTTCGCCTATAGTTATAACAATTATGGGGAAAACCGGGCGATTCCCGCGCTGGCTGATTCGGCTACCGGTTCCACGAGTGGAAGCCAATACGGCAGCAACCTCGATGGCGGTTACGAGTTCCATCGTGGCGACTGGACTTTCGGTCCGACAGCGGCTTTGCAGTATGTCCACCTCGACATCAACGGCTTTACGGAAAGAGGCGGAGGTGCCCTGGACATCGACAGCGAGAACGCCGATTCGCTGAGAAGCCGCATCGGTGGCCAGATGCATTACAACTGGTCATGGTATGGCGGAAAAGTGACGGCCACGCCCTATTTGAGCGCGACCTGGCAGCACGAATATCTGGATAACAGCCGTGGCATTACCAGCCAGTTCGACGGCACTGGAGCCGGTCCATTCACGGTCAACACCTTCAGCCCGGATCGCGATTCGGCGCTTATCAATGCCGGGATGGACACCCAGTGGAACAGCGCGTTGAACCTGTTCATCGATTATCAGGTGCAGGCGGGCCAGAGCGACTTTTTTGCGCAGTCCATCGAGGGCGGCGCGAAGGTCTCGTTCTGATGGCGGTCCAAAAGCCTGCCGCACAATTCTGATTTCCATTCGGCGGCAAACTGCTAATCCGTCACGGAACGATTTGCGGTCTGGAGCCGAATTTAATCTGGAAATAACTCGATGAACTTTTTGCAAATACTGATTCTTGGGCTGGTACAGGGCGCGGCGGAATTGCTGCCCGTGTCGAGTTCGGCCCACGTGATTGTCGCGGAGAAGCTGATGGGACTCGATCCCTCCAGCCCGGAGATGAAGTTTCTGCTGGTGATGCTGCATACGGGGACGATGTTTGCGGTCATTGCCTATTTCTGGAACTCGTGGCTGGATCATTACTGCAGCGATGCGAAGCATCTCAGCGATGCGGTGAAGTATATCCTTGTGGCGACAGCGGTCACGGCGGTGGTCGGATTTGTTTTGCAGGAGATCATTGTGAAGGTCTTCATGCATGGCCAGGCCAAGGCCGAGATCGAGGACCTGTTCTCGAACCTCACGCTGATTGGTGGCGCGTTGCTGGCGGCGGGCCTGTTGATTCTCTATTCGGGATCGAGGGAGGAAAAATGGCCTGGATCGCAGGGACTGGATCTCGTGCGCACGATCCTGATTGGCGCGATACAGGGGCTTTGCCTTCCTTTCCGGGGGTTTTCCCGTTCGGGTGGAACGATCTCCGCGGGCCTCCTGCTGGGAATCGAGCGGCGGCAGATCGAGGAGTTCAGTTTCGCGCTGGCGGTGGTGCTGACGCCTATCGTGGTGGTCCGGGAGTTATGGCGACTGGTGAAGGCGCATCCGGAAATCAAGGAGAGCCACGAACTGATGAAGCTTTTGACGCCGGGGCTGCTGGGAATGGTTTGCAGCTTTGTGGCGGGTTACCTGGCGCTGAAACTCCTGTCGCGTCTGCTTGAAGCGGGGCGCTGGAAGTATTTCGGCTATTATTGCATTCTTGCGGCGGCCGTGGTTTTTGGCCTTGGCTACGCGGAGCAGGCGAAAGCGGCTTCGGGGGTCGAGGGTGTCGCGCCCGGCGCATCCAATGCAACTGAGGCGCCGATGACGAATGCCGCGCCCGCCCAGGATATAAATCCTCTGCCTGCCACGCCTGCTGAGCCGGAGACGAATTCCGTGCCGACCCCGGATACCAACGTGGCGCCCGCCGTCCCGGCGACAAATGCGGATGTGACTTTGCCGGAAACAAACGCGGTGGCGCCCGTAGCAGTTCCATCGACGAATGTTTCGCCTGCCCCGGAGACCAATGCTCCGGCGACGAACGCGGTGCCGGGGCAATAGGACATATAAGACTTATAGGACGGATAGGACTTCCAAGTCCCATAAGTCGCTTGGTTCCTCCACGTCCCATTCCACATGTTCCAACTTAAAAAGACTGATCCGGGCAGCCGGGCGCGTCGCGGCGTCCTGACGACCAGTCACGGTACCATCGAGACCCCCCAGTACATGCCGGTGGGGACACAAGCCTCGGTGAAGGCGGTGGCGCCGCGCGATCTGGACGAAATGGGGACGGAGATCATTCTCGGCAACACTTATCATCTCTTCCTGCGGCCCGGGCTGGAGGTTTTCGAGCGATTCGGCGGGCTGCATAAGTTCATGAACTGGAAGAAGCCGATCCTGACCGACAGCGGCGGGTTCCAGGTTTTCAGCCTGGCGAAGCTGCGGCAGATCACGGACGAAGGCGTGGAGTTCCGGTCGCATCTCGATGGCAGCAAGTTTTTCCTGGGGCCGAAGGAGTCGATGCGCATCCAGCATGAACTCGGTTCCGATATCATCATGGCCTTCGACGAGTGCCCGCCCTGGCCCTGCGAGGAGGGGGCCGTCGCGGCGGCGGTGAAGCGGACGATCACCTGGGCGCGGGCTTCGCTCGATCAGCACCAACACCTGATCGCCACGCATGAGTTGCGTCCGACGAAGGAGCAGGCACTTTTCGGCATTGTGCAGGGGAGCGGGTACCCCCATTTGCGCGAGGAGTGTGCCTGCGCCTTGACGGCGATGGATTTCGACGGTTACGCCATTGGCGGGGTGAGCGTGGGCGAGCCGGAGGACGAGATGTACAAGGCGGTCGACTCGACCGTGCCTCATTTGCCGCAGGAGAAGGTGCGGTATGCCATGGGCCTGGGGCAGCCGCACCAGTTGGTGGAACTGGTGGCGCGCGGAGTGGATATCTTCGATTGCGTGTTGCCGACGCGGGTGGCGCGGCATGCGACGGTCTATACGCGAACGGGGACGCTGAACCTGCGTGGGGCGCAATACCGGCTGGACGGGGCGCCACTGGAACCGGGGTGCGGCTGTTATGCTTGTCAAAACTTTACCCGTGCCTATATTCGGCATCTATTCAAAGCGGGTGAAATCCTCGCATTAGTCCTGGTCAGCCTGCATAATCTGCATTTTTACCTGGAACTGATGCGCGACATCCGGAACGCGCTCGACTGCGATTCGTTCGGGACGTTTCGCGAGAATTTCCTCCGCACCTATAAAACCACCAAAGAAATCATTTAATGTCTTCGTCTTCATTCGCCGTCATTTTTGCCCAGGTCACCAATGCCGCGGTCAGCACTGCCGGTGGCAGCGACGCCGCCGCGCCCCCGGCCCCTCCGGCGTGGTCGCCTTTTATCTACATGATCCTGATCATGGCGATGGTCTATTTCGCGCTGATCCGCCCGCAGACGCAGGCCAAGAAGAAGCAGGAGGAGACGATCAAGAGCGCCAAGACGGGCGACAAGGTTGTCACGTCGAGCGGCATCCACGGCTTGATCACCAACGTGAAGGACACGACGGTGATTGTGAAAGTGGCCGATAATGTGAAGATCGAGATCGAGAAAACCCATATCGACAAGATTACGCGCCCCGACTCCGGCACCGATTCGGAAAAGCCCGTTGCGGCCAAGGCTTCCTAAGTTTCCACCCGTCCGTTCAACCCCCATCGTCCCATGTATTTTTCCATCTTCCTCGCCTCACTTGGTTTCATCGCATTTTTCATTTGGTATCTCGCGGCGGAAAATGCCGCGACTCGACGTGCCGCCGGGGTGGGCGCCATCGTGGCCAGTTTGCTGACGTGTGGCCTGGCGCTTTATCCGTTGGACAAGACGATCCGGCTCGGGCTCGATCTCCAGGGCGGCACCGAATTTTTGCTCGAAGTGCAGGGCGACCCGACTCCGCAGGCGCTCGACCAGGCGATTTCGGTGCTGCGCAAGCGGCTCGATACGCTGGGCACGCGGGAAATCAGCGTTCAGCCCGAGGGCAAGGACCGGTTGAAGATTCAGATTCCCGGATTGCAGGGGGCTGAGGTCGCGCAGACGGAACATCTGTTGTCCCAGGTCGCGAAGCTGGAGTTGCGGCTGGTGCCGCCCAATGGCCAGGAGATTCTCTCGGCGGCGATGGCGAACGGCGGCAAGCTGCCTTATCAATACGCGCTCGACTATGAAATTTTGCCCGAGGTGCAGAAGGATCCGCAGGGCAAGGACGTTGTCAGCGAAATTGTGGTCAATCGTCAGGCATCAATTTCGGGCAAGCATGTGACGCGCGCCAATTGGAACAAAAACCAGTTCGGTCAGGACCTAGTCGAATTTCAACTCGATTCCGAGGGAACGCAGGCGATGGCCGATATGTGCCGGACTTATCCTGGCCGCCAGATGGCGATTATATTGGATAACCAGGTGCGGAGCGCGCCCACCTTGCCGACT
>Ga0302319_10015452_pt1 | contig 14146 bp, 10 predicted proteins | sample Bog_T0_2_FD_203319 | JGI IMG/M metagenome (GOLD analysis project Ga0302319, IMG submission 203319) | Peat permafrost microbial communities from Stordalen Mire near Abisko, Sweden - Bog_T0_2 | ecosystem: Environmental > Terrestrial > Soil > Wetlands > Peat | place: Sweden: Abisko, Stordalen Mire... | reverse complement strand
TCCGGTAGAAATCGCGCAGCTCCTGCTCCGTGGGGACCGTCGCATTGGCATCGATTTCTTGCTGGGCCTCGACAGCGTTCACCAGCGAATTGCGTATTTCAATGAAGTCGTTCTGCAGACCGAGCTCGATGCCGCGTTGGACGTAGAGCTCCTCGCGGATCATGGAGTCGAGGGTCGCGCGCTTCTGAGCGGGCGTCGCCTCGCTCGGAGACACACTGTAAAGGGCCTGCAGCTGCGTCACATAGTCGCTCAGCAGAATGGGGCTTCGATTCACCACGGCGGCATCTTCCGGCGGAACTCCCGCTATGCGAGTGCCACGCGCGTTGAACAGCCCTACGCTGGCGATGGCCAGACCCACGACCGCCGCCACCGCGCAGAGCGTCAGGGAGCGGCCCTCATTGTGGACTTCGGGCCGCCACCATTTGCGTAGGTCCGCTTTGATCTTTCGGGCAGGGAAGTTCAATAATTTGCCTTTCGGACGTGAAGCGATGCGACGTAGACGGCGACCGCCCTGGCGTTCGCGGGATCGAGGCGTCCGCGAAACGCGGGACTGACTCCATGAAGGCCTTCCCGAATGATGCGGCTGATGTCACGCCGGCTCCCGTCCCCGCGCAACCACTTGCCGTCACTGAGGTTGGGAGCGCCAATCGCGGCGTCCCCTTGCGCGTCACGGCCATGGCAATCCCAGCAACCACCGTGACCCTCGAACAAGATGTTACCGGCCGCGACGACAGTCGGATCTTCGCCGATCGCCCCGTTAATTGCCCGGAGGTAGCTGGTCAGCTGCTCAATCTCGCCGGGTGAAAGAGTAGGCAATTTGTCCCGGGCATAGGGAACGGGCTGACCGTAGGCCGGCATCCAGGCTAGGTCCCATCCCTTGTCATCCCCCGATCGGATTCCATGGAGGACGATCGACTCGATCTCGCTGGCGCGTCCGGTCCCGTACAGAAAGTCCAGGTCCGTTAGATCCGGAGTGCCCGTCGCAGTGCTGCCGCGACCGTCCGCGCCATGACAGCCGGCGCAATCGGCCAAGTACACATCGCGACCCTTGGCGAGCGTCTTGGACGCGAGGCGTGGATCATCGAGGATGCGATCGGCGTCGGCCTGCAAGAATTCGGTGCGATCCCGCCGTTCGATGCGCGCGATCGCGCCTGCCAAAATCAGCAGAACGGGAATCGCAACCAGAAGCACGATGCGTGTTCGGCGCATCGATCGCGCCAATACGGGGCTGAGTGTTTGATCGACCTGCATCTTGGGTGAAATCCTGACCTCGAATGTGACCCGCCGGCCCCCACAGCGCTCGGCTTTCGATCCTAGCGCCCCGCGAAAGTGGAGCTGGGTGCCACTCTTGTGCCGCGGCTCCCTATGAGTGGCAGAGCACTCAAGACTGCCTCCTGCGCCCGATCCCCATCCGAGCGAACTCGGACTGTCCGTCGATGAACTGGTGCTTGAGCGCACCGCCAATGTGCAGAACGAGCAAGGCCAGCAGGAGGTAGCCGCCGACGCTGTGCCACTCGACGATTTCGTCGTGCAGCACGTGCAGCGGCGCGACCCCGGCTGGCTCCTTGCCGATGGCCGATATGGGACCGATCATGGGCATCGGAAACAAGTTCCAAACCTTCAGGGTCGGCGGCGGCCCCAACGGCCGCGCCGACATCGCCCCGGGAGGAGCAGTGGCGGGCTTCGGCCCGGGCAACGTGATGGGCCGGGCGAATTCGGCGGCGGCACCCCGCGAGCCCGGCGGCGAGTGCGCCGAAAGGATCGCCCAGCCCGTGAGCGGCATGAGCACCATCGCCGCGTACAGCAGGAAGTGAGCGAAGTGCGCCGTATGGCGCTCCCACGGCTTCATTCCCGCCGGATACGGCGGTGGGTCATTGACCAACCTCCAAGCGACCCGCGCCACCGTGAGCGCGAGTACAGTCAGGCCCGACGAAACGTGCAGCATCAGAGCCACGAATCTAATCGGCAGCGGCCAGCTTTCCATGAAAAAGCCAATGCACAGATTGAAGACGATGAACACAGCAATCGCCCAGTGCAGGACAATCGCGACTCGTGTGTAACGGTCGCCTGGAGCGCCGGAAACGTCGTTCGGGTGCGTCGTTGCCGACAATTTGTCAATAACCGAAGTGGTCATGCCTGAACCTCACTGCTGTTGGTCGAGGCGCTCGACCGCGGAAACACTGTCAACTTCGACCCCTCTAGGACTGCCGGAATGGGGGTCCGCCACGCTCGCTAGAATACGTCCAAGGTGGGTGGCGAACATAGGCGCCTGAATTCCCCAAGCGATTGACAGCGCTAATGATCGACTTTTCGGGTATCCGCAAGACCAGTACGAGGACTATGGGCGAAGACCCCCCTCGTGGACGCCAGGGAGCCGTCAGATCAGATGGCCGCCCGCGCACCCTGAGATCAACGGTACCTTAAGATTCGCGCTCAATCGTTATTGGACAATGTTGCCTCGATCATCGCTTCGTAAATTCCGCGATGGCATGCACGATTGCTTCATTGTTTGCGAAGTACCGATAGATCCGCCCCAAACTCATGCCCTCTTGGCCATGCGCTCGACCGCGCGTGAGAACAAAGTGACGGTCTACCGCGCACTGGGCGGAGGTCTCGCTGAACGCGGCTGACCGTCGTTCCTAACGTGAAACTGGGCGGCCCGCCCGCGGCTCGCAGGACCTGAGTTCATTTGTCCCGTGCCGACAAGCGCGTTTAGGATAGACTAAATCGCTCTAGGCCAGAACCCGCAGAATTCGTCTATCGGTGCCAGGATGTGACCCCGTGAAAGTAGCCGGCAAAGACCAAACGATATCGGGAGAGACCTTCGAGATTTTGCGTGCCCAAATCCTGGCGGGCGACATCGCCCCCGGCTCCAAGGTCAAGACCCAGGAGGTTGCTCAGCGCATGGGGGTGAGCCTCGGTGCGCTTCGCGAAGCACTTCCCCAGCTGATCGCCGATGGTCTGGTCTTCGTGGAAGCCCACCGCGGGTATACCGTCACGCCCCTATCCATCGACGACCTGCTCGACCTGACACGCGTGCGCACGGAGATCGAAGTGCTATGCCTGACGTGGTCGATGCAGTTGGGCAAACTCGAGTGGGAATCCGAGGTGATCGCGGCCTCGCACCGCCTGGCCAAAACCGTTCGCGCCGCCGACCGCGCCGCGGTCAGCCCGGCGTGGATAGAGGCACACGACGTTTATCACGCCGCCCTAGCCAGTGCTTGCGGCAGCCCACGCTTGTTACTGATTCGCAAACAGCTCTACGAACTGAGCGAGCGCTATCGCAAGATGGAGTCCGCGATGGCCCGCGATCGCAATCCGGATGATGAGCACAAGCGCATTACAGCGGCTGCCATTGACCGCAACATACCGGTCGCCACTCAGCTCTTGAGTTCGCACATTGAGCGAACCACCGAAAACATCGTCAAGACGATGCGCAAGAAGATTTCGGATACAGCCCGCACCGGCCAACCGCGGCTGCAAGGTCGAAAACCGCCAGCGCGAACCGCGCGTCAGCCCAAGCGTGGCGGCAGCGTTCGCTAGCGCGGCTACTCAAGGCCGGCTTTTTGCCTCACCATTCGTGGTCCGATCGGAACGTCGCATAGGTGCTGACCGCCTACTTCCGACTGGATTGAATTCCCCGGGGCACTATCGATTCTCCTGGCAAAATGGAAGCCGGCGATTCAGCCGTCATCAGCCGAGGGCAGGCGCTGCGCTTCTCCGCTGAGGCTTTTGTGAGGTTTTCGACCGCTGGCGGCCTTCTTGGGCTGCGTTGCTCGCGGTCATGGCGTTGACAATATTGTCGGAGGTGTACGAGATATGAGCCGTCATCAAGCGCGTGGCGCGCGGCACGTCTCGCGCCAAAACTGCATCGACAATCTTGGCATGCTCGTCTTCCGGATCTCGGCTGCGCGGCAAACTCAGCTCGAGCTTACGATAACGCTCGCTCTTCTCGTAGAGCTGACTTCGGATTTGGAGTAGGCGCGGGCTCCCACAGGCGCTGACCAAGGCGTGATGATATTCATCGTGAGCCCTGGTCCAGTCGGTCGTCACCTGTCCGCCATTCGGACGGAATGTATTGGACAAGCGATGGCGCGCTGCAATTATGCGCGATTCCCACTCGATGTCACCGCGTTGGATGGCCCAGATGAGGCACAGACTCTCAATTTCGATGCGAACTTTGGTCAAATCGACAAGATCCGGGACGGAAATCGGAGATACCGTGAACCCGCGGTGCGCCTCGGCGACCACCAAGCCTTCGGAAAGCAGCTGAGAAACGGCTTCCCGCACCGTGCCGAGGCTGACGCTGAATCGCTCCTGCAACTCGGCAGTTCGCATCTTCGTACCGGGACGTAACTCACCTGAAAGAATGAGCGAACGCAGCGCGGAATACGTTTCGCCGGCGATCGTGGTGCTTCGGCCATCGATTTTCATATTTTAAATGTAGCAAAACCCACGCAAGACCGCATGAAGAGCGGCGGGATAACTTTTGGATCTTTACCGATAATTACCTGTAGAATCGATTATCATGCGATTCTATTCCACAAATCGGGTCGTGTTAATACCGAAGACGCCAATTATTTGTTTTTTGGCTTCCATGGTCATGTTTTCCATCGAAGTAACCGGCTGCAGCCCGAACCCCGGGAAGCAGCTCGAGTACCAGACACGACGGTGGCCACCACGTTCGAGTGACCGATCCTTTCGATCCAAGCAATGAAAAGAACGATTCTTCGGACCATCCTGTTCGCGCTGACGCCTTTACTCAAGCGGGCTGCTCGAAGTCACTCGAATTTTCGAATCATGCTGCGTCAACACGATATCGTTGCACAGATTCAACTCAAAGACGGAAGCCTCGGACGCCATTTCATCATAGCCGCCGGCACTGTGAAGTCGCGGCCCGGCCTTCACCCCCGACCGGACGTGGCGATGGTCTTCAAGGATGTGGCCACCGCCCTCGTAATGATGAATCCAAACCCGAATATGAACGATGTCGTTCATGCTGCGAAGAACTTCAAGGTCGAGGTCAAGGGCCCCGACTTCTTGTGCGTTTGGTTCATGCAACTTCTCAATCTGATGAAGGCGTCTGATTTCGCTCATGGACTGTCCATGCGAGACGGTACCACGCGGTACACCATGCTCACAAACGGCGGACCCCTCTTCGTATTTGTGCGCAATGGCCGAATCGTTCGCTGTACGCCGATCGACTTCGACGATGGCGACGCCGGCACTTGGACCATTCGCGCCCGAGGTCGTACTTTTTCTCCGCGACGTCAGGCTACTGTGGCGCCGCACGCGCTTGCGATGAAATCCTCTGTGTATTCGGATAAAAGAATTTTATATCCGATGAAGCGCGTCGACTACGATCCCAACGGCAGTCGCAATCCTCAAACCCGCGGCATTTCGGGCTATGTGCGCATCAGTTGGGACGAAGCGTTGGACCTCGTGGCGGGTGAGATCAAGCGGCAGAAGCGGGTCTACGGCCCGGGATCGATCGTGATCCCAATGTCTTCGCACCATCAATGGGGAAATGTCGGCTATTACCTCAGTTCGCTGATGCGCTTTGGCAATCTGATTGGTTTCACTCGGATGGCGGCAAATCCGGATAGCTGGGAAGGCTGGTATTGGGGGGCCATGCATCATTGGGGTCACGCCCAGCGGGTAGGCATTGCCGGAAACTACGGCACCGTTGAAGACTGCCTGCAAGAAGCCGAAATGATGGTGTTCTGGTCGAGCGATCCCGAAAGTACAAACGGTGCCTATATGGGCTTCGAGGGAACGCAAAGACGACTGTGGGCGAAAGAACTCGGCATTCAATTCGTGCATATCGATCCGCATTACAATCCGACGGCGCAACTGCTGGGTGGCCGCTGGATACCGATCCGGCCGCAGACGGATGCAGCGCTCGCTATAGCCATCATGTATGTGTGGGTCGTTGAGAATCTGTATGACGCCGATTACGTGGCGACGCGGACCTCCGGCTTTGACGAATGGCGCGATTACCTTCTTGGCATCCACGACGGCATCCCCAAATCGCCGGAATGGCAGGCATCCGAGACGGCGGTTCCGGCAAGGGACGTGCGCGCCCTGGCAAGGCTCTGGGGCAAGAAGAAAACGTACCTTGCGGTGGGTGCCGCAGGCAGCGGCTTCGGAGGCGCCGGGCGCGGCGCGTGCGGAGCCCAATGGGCTCGATGCATGGTCATGATGATGGCCATGCAGGGCCTGGGCAAACCCGGAGTGAATCTCGGCAATCTGCAAGTCGGTACGCCTGTGGACATGGAATTCTATTTTCCCGGCTACGCGGACGGTGGCATCTCGGGCGAGCTGCAATGGAACGGCAACGCGGTCAATAACTATCAGCGAATGCCGCACGTCCTTACCGTCAATCCAGTCCGCCAGCTCGTCCCGCGGCAGCAATTTCCGGAGGCCATTACCACAGGCAAGGCGACCGGTTACTTATGGGACGGCATCGCGACGGAAATTCAATTCACGCCGTTTCACTACCCGATGCCCGGTTACCCCCGCATGCATATGATTTACAAATACGGCGGCTCGTTTTTCAGCACTGTCACTGAATCGAATCGCATGGTTGATGCCTATCGACACGAAAGCATCGAGTGCGTCGTCAATCAGTCCATCTGGATGGAAGGAGAGGCGCAATTCGCAGATGTCATTCTGCCTGCCTGCACGAATTTTGAGCGTCACGATATCGGCGAGTGGGCATCCGGCGGTGGCTACCTGCAGCACGGATTCAACGGCGTCAATCATAGAGTGGTTGTGATGCAGCACAAATGCATTGAGCCGCTCGGGGAGTCGAAATCGGATTACCGTATATTCACCGAAATCCTCAGCCGCTTGGGGCTCGGCGCAATATTCACCGAAGGATGCAGTGAACTCGACTGGTGCAAGCGGGTGTTCGACTCCTCCGATGTGGCGAAGAGCATTTCTTGGAAGGATTTTCTGAGAAAGGGTTATTTCGTCGTGCCTGCCGAAAAGGAATCCCTGCGATCTCCCGTAAACTTTCGCTGGTTCGCCGAGGATCGCATGAAGGACATTCCGGAGGCACAACCCCTACCGTCGCAGTGGTCCGCAGAGTTCGGAAAAGGCCTGCAAACGCCGAGTGGATTGATCGAATTCATCCCGGAGACACTGAAACGCCACGACCCCGACAATCCCGAACGGCCGGTGCTGAACCGCTACATTCCTGCTTGGGAAGGTCTGCACACTGAATCGCTGGTGCACCGATTTCCGTTGCAGATGGTTGCGACGCATTCGAGATATAGCTTCCACACCAACGTCGATGGCAAAGGTGGGTATGCGAACGACATCACGGATCACCGCGCATTGGTTGACGGGCACTATTATTGGCTGCTGCGGATCAGCGATCTCGACGCCCGCTCGAGAGGCATATCCGATCGCGATCTCGTTCGCGTGTTTAACGATCGAGGGAGCGTCATCTGCGCCGCGGATGTGTCCTCAATGATGGCGCCCGGCGTGGTCAAATCGTTTGAATCGAGTGCTGAATATCAGTCGATCGAGGTTGACGGCCAACGCGTCGAGATCGGCGGTTGTGTGAACACCCTCACATCGTCCCGCTCTCAGATCAAAGGCACGAGCAGCATGTCGCCCAACTCGTGTCTGGTGCAGGTTGAGCGCTGGCCGCTATCGCTTGCGAGGGCCAGCTAGATGGACAAGTGGAATCTCATCGTGGACGTTCCCTTGTGCCAGAATTGCAACAACTGCGTCATGGCGACGAAGGATGAACTGGTCGGCAACGCATTTCCGGGCTATACGGCGCCACACGCCGCCCACGGCGCAGCTGTCATACAGATCCTGCGAAAAGTCCGTGGCTCCATGCCGATGGTCGATGCGGCCTACCTACCGGTGATGTGCAATCACTGTGACGATCCGCCCTGCATGAAGGGGGATTCTTCCGGCGCGATTTCCAAGCGCGACGACGGGATAGTCATCATCGATCCGGTCAGGGCAAAGGGACGACGAGATCTGGTCGCGGCCTGTCCGTACGGCGCCATCGTATGGAACGAGACCGAAGACTTGCCCCAAAATTGGTTCTTCGACGCGCATTTGCTCGATACCGGTTGGGCCGCACCGCGCTGCGAGAGCGTTTGTCCGACGAAGGTGTTTGAAGCCACGAAAGTGAGCGATTCCGCCATGGCCGAACGCGCTGCGGCAGAGAATCTACGCACCCGTAATCCCGAGTGGGCGACCAAATCTCGGGTCTACTATCGAGGACTGGATCGATATGACCACTGCTTTATAGGTGGTAGTATTTCAGCCACAATCGGCGGGATCGAAGAATGCATCGAAGGAGTCGCTGTCGAATTACGACGCGGTGACGCCATCATCGCTCGCTCGACGACCGACGCCTTCGGCGATTTCAAAATTGATCACCTGCCGGGTGACAGCGGTCCATACGAGGTCTTTTTGTATCACCAAGTTCATGGTATCGCTAAACGCTCCGTGACGATCGCAAGTGCCAGCGTTTACCTCGGCTCGATTGTTCTCGGCGACGCGTGAACGCGCTGCCCTGTCCCCGGTAATCGAGACTTACACCTGGCGCCGATCGGCATCTTTCAGCGCACCAAATGATCGCAGGCGTCATCTTTTGGGTTAACGATAGTTGCATATAGAATCGATTGTTGTAAGATCCATTCAGAATAGATCCGGGCGATGCGCCCAAAGAGAGTGGAGTGATTATGTCCGCAACAATGAAACCCGGCGTGCGCTATCGCATGCCAACCGTTTTCGGACCCGCGCCTGGTCCGCGCCAAAAAGCCGACGGCACTCCGTGGACGTTGGAGGAAACTGGGATCATGAATTGTACTTGGTTCGCCGTGACGTACCGGACGGAGCGTGCAGCATTAGAGGCTCTTTTGCCTCCCGGATTCGAACTCAGGGGTGAGCCGGAGGTATCGATTTCCTTCTCCGATTTCCGCAATTTGTACTGGCTCGCAGGCAGAGGCTACGGCATCCTGATCGTGGACGTTCCTGCAATTTACACCGGAAAAACCCAGGTGATCGAAGGCAATTTCTGTCCGGTCATGTGGGAAGGTCGACCGGATGCCATTTTGACCGGTCGTGAGGAACTGGGTTTCCCGAAGCTCTTCGCGGAGATTTCCCCGCTGGACTTCTCTCATGAGGCCGGCAGCGCCGCGGGATCGGCGAAGTGGTTCGACCACAAGTTTCTGGACATCGAGGTGCACGATCTGTCACCCGTCGAAGGAGACAAGTCGTTGCCGGGCAGCGGCGGTCCCGCGATGTTCTACAAGTACATGCCACGCACGAGCATCGGCGGTAGTGAGGGGGGCACGGCCTGCGTGACATCCTCATATCCCCCGCCCGGCTCCGCCGCGGATCCTTCGCCCATCAAGCTTGGAGATTTCGCTTTTAAGAAATGGAAAGGAAGCGGAACGGTCAAATGGCATCGTGCCACCTTCGAGCAACTGCCGACCTCGTTTCATATTGTCAACAAGCTCGATGATTTGGAGATCCTCGAGTATGTGCGCGCTGAAATGGTAGAGTTTTCCGGACCAGGTTTAGGGGTATGGGCGAATACCATGCGCACCGTGGAGTGAATCCAAGTGGTGACTGTCGAGGACATCACGTGGGTGCGCTATAGAGCTCCTGACTTGAAGTTGATGGCGGAATTTTTGGCCGATTTCGGACTTCACCCTGTGGCCGCCACGGAAGACAAGCTGTTTATGCGGGCTCATGGCCCGATGCCCGTCGCGCATATCACCGAACGGGGTCCGGCAGGCCACATTGGCTTTGGGCTTAAAGCCCGGTCACGAGCAGATCTGGAAAAGCTGGCCGCGGAGTTCAGTGCGCCGATCGAGCGGCGCAACGAACCCGGTGGCGGCGAAGTCGTCACGGTCACGGACCCGGACGGGACTCGGATCGAGGTTGTCCATGGCCTGGGTTCTCATGGCGCGCTCGAAGCGCGCGCGGCTTTCGGCTTCAACCCCAAGCACGACCGGGTCCGCCATAACAAGACAGTGCGCGTGAAGAGCGCGCCCTCGCTCGTGCAGCGCCTGGGACACGTCGCCATCTTTACCGGCCGCTTCGACGCAATGAAGTCCTTCTATATGGACGTTCTCGGCATGCGCGTGTCCGACGAATACTACGTGGGTGATTCGAACAACGTGATGGCCACTTTTTTGCATTGCGGACTGGATGATGAGTTCGTCGATCATCACACGGTGGCTCTGATCGGAAACGGCCAAACGGGCTTCGAACACTGCGCTTTCGAGGTTAGCGATCTGGACGATCTCATGAGCGGCAATGCTTTTCTGTTGTCGCGCAACCGATGGACGCACAGTTGGGGAATCGGCCGGCACGTCGAAGGCAGTCAGATCTTTGATTACTGGCGAGACCCGTTCGGCAATAAGATTGAGCACTGGACCGACGGCGACTTGGTGAATGATCACTATGAAACCGGGAACAAGGAATTTAACCCGGAGAAGAGTCTCTCGCAATGGGGTCCGAGTGTCACAAAAGACTTCCTCGACCCATAGAGGATCGCGCAATGGAAAAGGGCCTGGACGTGCAATGGCCCTCGAGAGTGCCGAATTGAAGTTGTTGAGGCCCAGGGTGTGGATTTTATTGGCCGCGCATCTTCGGGGAACGACCTCCCGCATGCGTTCGACAATTCCTGCTAGATCATGCTCAAGAGTTGACAACGGCACAATTGACATCGAATGCACGCCCATGCCTATAGCCAGATTCTCGGCGCGATGCTGCTGTGCCTGCCGGCTACGCTCGCGACCGGCGATCCGGCGCCGTCGGGGGGAGAAGCGCCTTCGTCCAATGAATTGCAGGCAATCACGGTAAGTGCCGAACGTCTGCGATTGATTGGCAGTGCCGCCACCGCGAGCGAGGGCGTAGTGGTCAACGATGAACTTGCCCTGGCGCCGGTGTACCGCCCCGGGCAGCTGCTCGAGACCGTGCCGGGCCTCGTCGTCACGGTGCATAGCGGGGAGGGCAAGGCGAATCAATACCTGCTGCGGGGCTACAACCTGGACCACGGCACGGACCTCGCCACGTTCGTCGATGAAATCCCGGTCAACGAGCCCACCCACGCGCACGGCCAGGGGTATACGGATCTAAATTTTCTGATCCCGGAGCTAGCCACCAATATTCACTACACCAAGGGCACGTACTACGCCTCCGAAGGGGACTTCTCATCGGTCGGCGCCATCCACATCGGCTACCTCGATACGATCGAGGATCAGATCTCCCTGACCGGGGGCATGTGGGGCTTCGAGCGGCTATTTACGGCGGGATCGACGCCGCTGGCTCATGGCAACTTACTGGGTGCCTTGGAACTGCAGCACTACGATGGTCCTTGGACGACCCCGGGCGATCAACGCAAGATCAATGCAGTGCTGCGTTATAGTGAAGGCGATACCCACGACGGGTACTCCCTGACCGGCTCCTTTTATCGCGGCCTTTGGAACAACCAGACCGATCAACCCGAGCGCGCCATCACCGAAGGGCTCATCAGCCGCTTCGGCGAGCTCGACCCCACCGATCAAGGAGCTGCCGAGCGTGCCAATCTGTCGGGCGAGTATTTCTCGAGCCTCGGCGGCGGGCAGCTGGCGGCGAGCGCCTACGCCTTCGGTAACAAACTGTCGTTGTTCAACAACTTCACGCATTTCCTTATCGATCCGGTCAATGGCGATCAGGAGGATCAACATGAAGATCGCTCGACGCTCGGCGGCGCTATCGGCTATGTCCATCCCCGTGAGATTTTCGGAGTGGACAATGAACTGCTGATGGGGTTTCAAACGCGATACGACTTTATCCACGTTTCTCGCACTCCGTCCAAGGACTCGGTGTCCATTCCGGCAGCCTATGATCCGCTCGGCTACGGCGAACGTGATCAGGTACGGCTTGGCAGTAATGCGCTTTACGTGCAGGCGACCACTCATTGGACAGACTGGTTTCGAACGGTGTTGGGGTTGCGGGACGATGATCAGTACGGGAGCGACGTGGGCACCAATCCCGGTACGGCGAGTCGCAACATTCTCGAACCGAAAGGCAGCCTCATATTCGAGCCGCGCGCCACAACTGAAATTTACGTGAGCGCCGGTCGCGGTTTTCACAGCGATGATCTGCGTGGGGTGAATCAAGCGCGAATCACCGGAGTTCAAGGTGCCCCGCTCATTGCCACGCAGATGGGCGAGGAAATTGGCCTACGCCAGGAGCTATTCGACCGCAAGGTCGCGCTGACCCTCGCGCTCTTCAATTTGGATGCACAGTCCGAGACCGAGTACAACCCGGACGTTGGACAGGACGACGCCGGACCCGCCAGCCGCCGCTACGGCTATGAGCTCAACGTCACTTATCAGGCGCTGCGCTGGCTGGAGTTTTACGGCACGCTTTCCCAGGATCATGCGAGGTTCAAGACGCTCTTTAGCGATGGCACGGGACATTTGGGCCATTACATGCCGAACGATCCGCTCGCCACCGGTTCACTCGCTGTCTATGTGAAGAATGCCGGATCTTGGAGCGGTAGCTTGGCGCTGCGCTATCTGGGCGCCTACCCGCTGTCATCCGACGACGTGGTGAAGGGCTCCGGTTACCATGAATGGAATAGTGACGTGCGCTATGCATTCGTCAGCGGGTGGAGCGGGACCGTCGGTATTTACAACATTCTCAACACCAAAGCGAACGCGATGGAATATTGGTACATCGACCGGCTTCCGGGAGAGCCGGCGGGCGGTGTTTCGGACGTGCATGTCCATCCCCTTGAGCCGCTTTCATTCCGGGTCACCTTGGCCAAGAGATTTTAGATGAGCATCAGATGTGCGAGTTCTCCTTTACTCTCTCCACATATCTCCTTTAGTTCAATGGGGTAGGGGGGTATGCTATCATGATCCGGATCGCGGGCGTGCGCGGCGCCATGGCCGGTCTCATGGCGGAAGCCGTCGAAGACCATATCCGCACCCACCTAGTCGACAGCGATAAGCACCCGGGTGCCCTCAATACCGAGGCCGCGGATCAACTGCCGAACGTCGTCCGCACCTACTGGAAGTGAGCTCTGCCATGACCACCGACTCCGTAACCGCAGATCCCCTGATGCATCAGCACGTGTTCCTCGGCAAGGGGCATGAGCAGAGCGAGCGCAAGACCTGGGCCGTGATCTGGCTCTGCGGTGCGATGATGTGTGCCGAGATCGCTGGCGGCCTGCTGTTCGGATCGATCGCGCTGGTGGCGGATGGTCTGCACATGAGCACCCACGCAGGCGCCTTGCTGCTCGCGGCCCTTGCTTACACCTACGCGCGCCGGCATGCCACGAATACCGACTTCACCTTCGGCACGGGGAAATTCGGGGACCTGGCGGGTTTCACCAGTGCCATCGTGCTAGCGATGATCGCACTCCTCATCGGTTACGAGTCTGTGATCCGCTTTCTGGCACCAGTGCAAATTCACTTCGCGGAGGCGATCCCGATTGCCTGTCTCGGACTTGCCGTGAACATCGCGAGCGCGTGGCTCTTGAGCAGCGGCGGTCATCATCACGGTCATAGTCATGGTCATGGTCACAATGATGAGGATCACGACGAGGCGCACCTGCTTGAAACCCCTGCCGGCGATCTGATTCTAGAAGTGTTCGAGGACGGCGTGCCGCCGCGATTCCGCTTGCGCGCGGCGGCCGGAGCGGCGCCCGCTGCCGAAACCACACGCATCACGACCTTGCGGCCGGATGGGCTTCGGCAAGACTTTGCCCTGGTCGCGCGCGGAAGTTTTCTGGAGTCGGTCGCGACGATTCCCGAACCCCACGCCTTCAATGCTGAAGTCCGCCTCGGCGCCGATACGTACACGGCCGTCTTCGAGGAACATGACCACAGTCACGCCGCCACCGGGCGGGACAACAACATGCGCGCAGCCATCATCCACGTGATCGCGGACGCCGCCGTGTCGGTGTTGGTGATCGTTGGACTCTTTCTCGCCCGAGCCTTCGGCTGGCTCTGGATGGACCCCCTGGCCGGCATCATCGGAGCCTGCGTCATCGCGAGTTGGTCTTATGGACTCATCCGCGACACGGGTGCGATCCTCCTCGATCGGATTCCGGATACCCGGCTCGCGAATGATCTACGGCAGACGATCGAAAGTGACGGCAGCACGC
>Ga0302319_10015450_pt1 | contig 14147 bp, 16 predicted proteins | sample Bog_T0_2_FD_203319 | JGI IMG/M metagenome (GOLD analysis project Ga0302319, IMG submission 203319) | Peat permafrost microbial communities from Stordalen Mire near Abisko, Sweden - Bog_T0_2 | ecosystem: Environmental > Terrestrial > Soil > Wetlands > Peat | place: Sweden: Abisko, Stordalen Mire... | reverse complement strand
TTCATCGGCAGGGTGGCCCCAGGGCCAAAGAGGTTGAAATCCGAATATTGCCTTGCGAAGCCTTCCACCCTGGAAGGGCCGGCCGAGCGCGCATGAGGCTGCGTGGGTTCGTTTTGTAAAACGACGTATTCCACGTTTCGCGCGCCGGTCGGACGCTCGCATTGGGGAGGTGATAACGCGGATAACGGCCGGTGGGTCCGTTTTGTAAAACAACGGATCCCATCCTGGCGACTTGCGGTCCGCGGCACCTGACTCCGCGTGGGTCCGTTTTGTAAAAACAGCACTCCCGGCCAGCCGAACCTCAAACCGCGTGGCTCCGTTTTGTAAAAAGCGTTTGCCGGCTACATCGCAGCCCAGGTTGCGGGCGCTATCGGCTCGGCCAGGGAGATCAAGCGGAACGGAGCGTCCCCACCAATTCTCCCGGCGACGAAATCCAGTAATCCGGCTCCCACTTCGCCATATCCGCAGCCTTCCCATACCCATACAGCACCGCGCAAGTCGTCATCCCTGCACGCCGGCCAGCTTCCATATCCGCCGGCGAATCGCCCACGAACAAACAATCCTCCGGTCGCGCTCCCACCGCCTCCATCGACCGCAGCAGCACATCCGGTTCCGGCTTGCACGGAAACCCATCCGTCCCCTGCACATGATCGAAATGCGGCAGCAGCCCGAACATCTCCAGCACGATCCGCGTGGTTGGCGTCCCCTTAGTCGTTGCCGTGGATTTCCGCCCCGGCAGCGCCGCCAGCGCTTCCTTCACGCCCGGATAGAGTTTGGTCCCTGCGTGACCGCGCCCCGTGTAAACGCTGCGATATTGCTGGACCAGCACGTCCATCTCAGCGCGCGAAATCCCCGGCAGCACTTCCGCGAAGCACACGTCCAGGTGATAGCCGATGAAGCTCTTCAGATAATCGAATTCGAGGGGAGTGGAAATGTGGGGAGAAAGCACTTGCTGGATAGCGCCGCAGATATCCACGGCGCTATCCAGCAAAGTTCCATCCACGTCAAAAAGGTAAACGGGGAATGCGGGTACGGTGCTCAATTAAGCGGGCTGCTCGCCTTCGTTCAGTCCCGGCAAACGCCGTCCGCCCGCTTCCGGACGAATCACCTGCTGCGTGTTGTGATCGGCCGTGTCCCGCGAACTTCCGCTCGCGGCCGGAGGCAGATCGCCGCCGCCCATGAGCAGGCGGACTTCCGCGCCATCCAGAACTTCGCGCTCCAGCAGCATTTCCGCCACCTTCACCAGCTCCTTCGAGTGCGCTTCAATGATCGCCCGCGCCCGGTTATAGCCGTTTGAGATGATGCGCTTCACTTCTTCGTCGATGCGGATCGCCGTCTCTTCGCTGTAATCGCGATGTTGCGAAATCTCGCGGCCCAGGAAAATCTGCTCTTCCTTCTTGCCGAAGCTCAGCGGCCCGAGTTCGCTCATGCCCCATTCGCAGACCATCTTGCGCGCCATCTCGGTCGCACGTTCGATGTCGTTGCCTGCGCCGGTCGTCAACTGGTTGAGATAAATCTCTTCCGCGATGCGTCCGCCCATCAGGATCGCCAGTTGGTCGTCGCAATACGTCTTGCTGTAGTTGTGCTTATCGTCCGTCGGCAGCTGCATTGTGATGCCCAGAGCCATGCCGCGCGGAATGATCGACACTTTGTGCAGCGGATCCGCATTCGGAACCCGCACCGCCACCACCGCATGACCCGCTTCGTGATAAGCGGTGGTACGCTTCTCGGAATCGGTCAGAATCATCGACCGCCGTTCCGCGCCCATCAGGATCTTGTCCTTGGCCAGCTCGAAATCGATCATCATCGCGACCTTGCGATTCTGCCGCGCCGCATACAGCGCCGCTTCATTCACCAGATTCGCCAGTTCCGCGCCCGCCAGACCGGGTGTCCCGCGCGCCAGTACCGAAAGATCCACGTCATCGCCCAGCGGAACCTTCTTGGTGTGAACCTTCAGGATGGCTTCACGCCCACCCACGTCCGGCCGGCCGACAACTACGCGCCGATCGAAACGGCCCGGGCGCAGCAGCGCCGGATCCAGCACGTCCGGACGGTTCGTCGCCGCCACCAGAATCACGCCTTCGTTCGACTCAAACCCGTCCATCTCCACCAGCAGTTGATTCAGCGTCTGCTCGCGTTCGTCGTGCCCGCCACCGAGACCAGCGCCGCGATGCCGACCCACGGCGTCGATTTCATCGATGAAGATGATGCACGGCGCATTCTTCTTGCCCTGCTCGAACAGATCGCGCACGCGGCTCGCGCCCACGCCCACAAACATTTCCACGAAGTCCGAACCGGAGATCGAGAAGAACGGCACGCTCGCCTCGCCCGCAATCGCGCGCGCCAGCAGCGTCTTGCCCGTTCCGGGCGATCCCACCAGCAGCACGCCTTTCGGTATGCGGCCGCCCAGCTTCTGGAATTTCTGCGGCTCGCGCAGGAAATCGATAATCTCCTGCAGTTCTTCCTTGGCTTCTTCCACGCCCGCAACATCTTTAAATGTCACTTTGCGCTGTTGCGTGGAGTGCAGGCGCGCCCGGCTCTTGCCGAAGCTCATGGCCTTGTTGCCGCCGCTCTGCATCTGCCGCATCATGAAGATCCAGAACCCGACCACCAGGATGATCGGCGAGAAATTCACGATCATCGAAAGCCAGCCGTTCGCGGACGAATCGGCCAGCGTCATGGTAACGCCGCGCTCCTTCAGCTTCGAGTACAGTTCCGGATAAGTGGCCGGAATCACCGTGTGGTACTGATCGTGGCCGTTCAGATAGTCGCCCTTTACCGACGTGCCGTCGATAGTGGCATTCTTAATATTGCCGCCGTCCACATCGTTCAGGAACTCTGTGAAATTGAGCGATTTATCGTGCTTGCCATCCCGGCTGTGGGTGACTACCGCCACCAGCAGGCCCGCCATGCAGACGACTACCGCCCAGAAAATAATTGTCTTAACTTTAGAGTCCACAAAACCTCATTATTTACCGATTTCCCGTTTTCCAACTCCGGAAACCGGCCCTTGCTCTATTAGACGTCCCGCCCCGTCGATTCGATTCCGTCGGAAATGGAATCACGCACTGGCCGATCGGCCACCCGCCGAATCTCTTACCAAAAGCACCGACTCGCTCTCCTCCGACGCGGCATACTCCCTGGTCGCACCAAACCGCCGGGTCCAGACGATCGACTCGCCCATAACGATCACGGGCCATCTGCGCCGTTCCCAAAGCGGTATCCGGAACTCCTGGAACAACGTCTTGATCTTGACCGTTGCGTGCCCTGAGTTGCCGGTCCGTTGCAACTGGTCCCCGGGGCGCCAGTTACGGAGGTGCAATGAACCGCGGTGCTCCGCCCGTTTCAGGGCAGCCGCGTCCAAAGCGTTCACGTCACTATTATATACGCCTGAAGCGGCGACGAGTTCCATCTCGATGGATAACCCCCGCTCCGCATCCCGGGTCACCCCCGGCACCGCCAGGGGAATCGAGAAGTTCCGCTCCACCCTGGCGTCGTATTGCTGAGGCGCCAGCCGAAGCAGGTCGAACGACCGGTAAACGTCCAGATCCGGCAACTGAATCCGCCCGCTGCCCTCCCGCGTGGCCATCAGTGCCCGCACCGCCTCCACATGCTGGAACCCGATCGACCGCAGATTCCCCCGCACCCGTTCGATTCCGCGCCGCAGCAACCGGCGCTGCACCGCCACCGGCAGTTCCACGAATGGCCCGATCTCCAGCAGCACCGTCTCCGGCGCGACTTTCAGATATTGCAGTTCCAGCCGACCCACTTCGCCCGCCCAGTAATCTTCCTCCGCCCGCGCCCAATCAGCCGTCGATGCCAGCACTTCCGGTAACGACGGATTCAACTGCGTCAGTTCCGGCAGAATATTCAGTCGAATGCGGTTCCGCTGATAATCGACATCGGCGTTCGACCGATCCTCCCGCCACGGGATCCCCCGCGCCGTCAGCCAGTCCCGAATCTCGCCGCGCCGCAGGCCCAGCAGCGGGCGCACGATTCCGTCAACGGTCGATGGCCGAATCCCGCTCAGCCCCGCCGATCCCGATCCCCGCAGGAACCGGAACAGCACCGTCTCCGCCTGGTCGTCCAGCGTATGGCCGGTGGCAACGCAATCGCATTCACCACGCGCAATGCACTCCGAGAAAAAACCATATCGTAATCGCCGCGCTTCCTGCTCCGTATTCCCCTCGCCCGGCGCGAGCGACGCCACGTGGCAAGGCAATCCGGACGCGGCGGCCAACTCGCGTACGAACGCCTCATCGGCATCCGACTCCGCCCCCCGCAGTTGATGATTGACATGCAGCACGGCCGCCGCAAGCCCGGCTTCCTGCAGCGCAGTCAGAAGAAAAACCGAATCCGCCCCGCCGGACACGGCTACTCCCACCTTCTGATATCCGCTAAATCCCGCAGCCACTCGATCAATCACATCTTGATCTTACGCGGTCGCGCGTTCAATCCCGCTTGACAATGGCTCGCAGCTTCGATAAGACTACTCGGAACACTATGGACCTCACAAGACGTGATTTCGGCAAAATAGCCCTGGCCGCTCTCCCCGCAACCCAACTGGCCGCAAAACCCAACTCCAACTTCGATGGCGTCCAGATAGGCGTCATCGCGCCCTACAGCTATCGCGCCATGCCGGACGCCAACGATGCCAACGCGATCCTGAAGCACATCGTCACCAACGGCCTGAGCGCGGCCGAACTCTCGCCCGAGCCTATCGAAGCCTGGGCCGGCGCGCCTGCACCCGCACCTGCCGCCCCCAACGGCGGACGCGGGCCCACTCCCGCACAACTCGAAGCCGCCGCCGCTCTCAAGAAGTGGCGCCTCGCCGCGCCCGTCAGCAAGTTCAAAGACTTCCGTAAGCTCTACAACGGCGCCGGCGTTCACATCTACGAAGTCCGCATCCTACCCGACATGAACATGTCCGACGACGAATACGAGTACGCCTTTACCCTTGCCGCCGCCGTCGGCGCCACTCAGATCGGTGGCGAACTTCCCACCGATCTCGTCCACACCAAGCGCCTCGGCGACTTTGCGGTGAAGCACAAGATGCTCGTCGCCTACCACGCCCACACCCAGGCCACCCTCACGGCGTGGGATGCCGCGCTCGCTCAATCGAAAGGCAACGCAGCTCAACTCGATTGCGGCCACTACGTCGCAGGCACCGGTCTTAGCCCGATCCCGGTCATCGAAAAGCTGCATGACCGCATGGCCAACATGCACCTCAAAGACCGCACCACTCCGGCCCACGGCCAAAAGAATCTCCCGTGGGGCACCGGCGACACGCCCCTCGCCGAGATCCTGCAATTCATGCGCAAGAACAAATACAAGTTCCCCGCCGCCATCGAACTCGAGTACCCGGTCCCCGCCGGTTCCGATTCCGTAGCGGAAGTGGGCAAGTGCGTGGAGTTCTGCAGGAAAGCCCTCGCTTAAGCGGAACGCCCGGGTCGAAACATAAGATAGGCGAAACATAAGATAGGAAGGTGAAGCTCCTCATCTTTTCCGACATCCACAACGACGCGCTGGCCCTCCGCCGTCTGATGTCCATCGAAGCCGACTACTACTTCTGCGCCGGCGACCTCGTCAACTTCGCCCGCGGCCTCGACGCCATGGCCGAAATCATGCAGCCCCGCGCCGATCGCGTCTATATCCTCCCCGGCAATCACGAATCCGCCGCCAACATCGCCGACCTCTGCGCGAGATACGGCTTCCACGATTTTCACGGCCAACACATGCAGATTGGCGATTTCGAAGTCGTCGGTCTCGGCTACTCCAATCCCACGCCTTTCGATACTCCCGGCGAATACTCCGAAGCCGAACTCGAAACCCGCCTAAACGCCTTCGACGGCCTCAAACCCATGATCGCCATCTGCCACGCGCCGCCCTTCGGCACCTCGCTCGACCGCATCACCAACCTCAAACACGCCGGCAGCCGCTCCGTCCGCGAATTCATTCGCCGCGAACAGCCGCGCTACTTCTTCTGCGGCCACATCCACGAAGCCGCCGGCTCGCAGGACAAGCTCGGCGAAACCTCCGCCATGAACGTAGGGAAAAAAGGGTACCTGCTCGATCTCAACCAGCAAGCCGAATGGGGGCAGATTTAAATGGCAACTCTCGGACTCATCGAATACGCCGACGCTTCTCCCGAAGTGCGCGCCGTCTATGACGACATCATGGCCACGCGCAACGTCGACTGGATCAACAACTTCTGGAAAGCTCTCGCGCACGATCCAGCCACGCTGCGCCGCACCTGGGAGAGCATCAGGCAGATCATGGGTCCCGGCGCGCTCGATCCGCTCACAAAAGAACTGATCTACGTCGCCGTCAGCACCACGAACCAATGCGGCTACTGCATCGCCTCCCACACCGCGGGCGCGCGCAAAGCCGGCATGACCGACGCCATGTTCGCCGAACTCATGGCCGTCACCGGTATGGCCAACGAAACCAACCGCCTCGCCAGCGGCTATCAGGTCGAAATCGACGAAAGGTTCCGCGGCACCAAATGAAGGAGGGCATGTTCACCGACATGCTCGCCGTGGTCCGTCGCATTCCGAAAGGCCGCGTGTCGACGTACGGCGAAGTGGCAACCGCGAGCGGACATCCCGGTGCGGCGCGGCAGGTCGTCTGGGCGCTTCGGGCCGCGACAAACGTCCCGTGGCATCGCGTACTGGGCGCAGGCGGGCGCATTCGCCTGACGGGCGACAGCGGCTTCGAACAGCGCCTCCGCCTGCAATCCGAAGGTGTCATCATCACTGGCGACAAGATCGACCTCAAACGCTTCCGCCATGTATTCAGGCACACTTGACGCTCTTGCGCTCGTGTCTCGCCAACGGCCTGCGTGTGATTCAGCCGATGAACCTGATGAGCTTCGGGCTGTATAACGAACCAGCCGGCGCGTGGCTGCCCTCGGTCTTGTTTTGAATTCCGCCGGCGTTACCCATTTGACCGGAGTAGGATGAAATGTCATACTTACTACATGGTGCAGAAGATCGCTGTCACGCTGAGCCCGAACACCGTTGCGGATCTTGATCGGTGGGTCCGCGAAGGCCGGTATCCCAACCGCAGCCGGGCGCTTCAGTCCGCCGTCGATTATTTCGTCGAGCGGGATAAGCGCAGCCGTTTGGTGCGGGAACTCAACAAGCTCGATCGAGCCGAAGAGAGTCGCCTTGCCGAGGAGGGTTTAGGTGACGAGTCATGGCCCAACTACTAAGAGGCGAGGTCTACTGGGCTGACTTGAATCCCGTGCGCGGAAGCGAACAGGCGGGAATTCGCCCTGTGCTGATCCTCAGTAACAACCATTTCAATCGTCGTTCCGGCACGGTCATCGCGATGGCAATCACGAGTCAACCACCAAGAGCGGGTTTTCCACTCACTTTCGAATTGCCCCAGGACAATCTTCCACGCGCGTCGTGGGTCAAGATTTCGCAGGTGAGAACCATCTCGGTTGACAGGATCGGCAAGCGGATCGGAGAAGTCGAAGCGATAGACTTGAGCCAGATCGTCGAGGGCCTGACCGAGTTGATCACATAGCCATGGACCCCTCGGGGCTTCTCGGAAGAGAAGCCCCGTTAACTGATCGCCAGCTTAACCGGTTTCCCGACCCGGCTGAGCATATCCACCAGCGTATCGATACTGAACTTCGCCGTTTTCAGGCTCACAACGTCGGACACCCTGCGGGCGCGAGACTATCAAAATCTCGGCTAGTGCCGCCGGTCAAAACCAGGAGCAGCGCTGTCTCATTTCCTTTCTGCCCGGACGACGTCCATGAGACTGGATTTCCCCTCCCAGATTCTCTCGATCTCACGCCAGATCTGGCAGGACACCGTGCCCAGAAATCTCTCGAACACACGATATCCGGATGGCCGGTGGGAGGCAACATTTTGTAATGTTTCGAAAAACCCTATTCCAATAAGGTCTCGTACGTCCTGCTCGCAACAGGTAAGCTGCCGTTCAAGATACTGGAAGACTTCCCCGACCTCATCGAGTTTCCCGTTGTCGAATAGGTCGTCCACGACAAAATGGACAAATTCCGCCATGTCCATATACGCACCTGCCTTGCGTCCACCCCAATATTCAAGGTGATCCCTCCATCGTATTGCGAAAGCGGGGAAGGTCTCCACGATTGCCAGCATCGTAGCGTCGGTATATATCCTGGTACGGGCAACGAAGATGTCTGCGGCTCGCTCGCGATCGAGCGGGGGCAGACCCATCTCCGCAAATGCCCGCTCCGGAAGCGTGCCGAGATCCGAGAGTGTAGGCTTCACGAGGCCGGCAAGTTGTTGCAGCGCAATTCCTGCAAATCCTGCCTCAAGCGCAGTGAGCGCCTCGCTTGTTAACTGTTCCGCGTCCAGTCCGTCGACTACCCACCGCGCCTGGAGCAGTTGGGGATCAAACGGAAGTGCCAATTCCTTCGATACATCCATTCCCCCCAGTCTAGTCCCCCCACCCCCACTCGCTAAACTAAAATCTCTGGTGCAGGCCGCATTTCACAATCGCTCGCTCTCACTTTACACAAATCCTGGTTTCGACGTCCGGGATCCGCTTTCCTGTCTGCAGGGGCGGACCACCGAGCGCAGTATCCCCGGATGTACCGTTCGACAAGCACTTCACGCCGATCTCGACGCCTGCAATTGGTTATCGATTCGCGTTCATGGTTACGAGCGCGCGACCGACGTTGGTCGTGCGATCCAGCAAAACACTGCTGTGGTCGTTGAGCGCGGTGGCCGTATTACCGGCTACCCGACGTCAGCGGCACACAAATGCCGGTCCCGATGCGACTCTGATTCAGCGCATCGCCTTGTTATGGCCGCCGCCGCTCCGTCACGAGGACAAAATTCTCGTTGCGGCGGCCACGACGGTCTAAAAACGCAGCTCTCCTGCCGTCCAGGGAATCGCGATGCCGTTTGCGTGAGCATAGGCCGTAGCCTGGCCCAGTTGCTCCGCGATCTCGGTGTCGAGCGCCGTGAGGAGTCCGCGCTTCGTGGTGGGCTTGCCGAACAGTTCCGCCTCGCTGGCCAGGAAGCCGTTACGCACGGTCTCCATATCCTTTTGGACTTCGGCGAAGTTGGTTGCCAGTTCGGTGAGAATGGCGTCCTTATCCGGCGGCGGGAGTTTCGCCTTCTCAGCCAGCTTGCCCTCGAGTTCCCCGGGCTTGATGTCATCGCCGGCGAGGGAGTCCAGGAGCTTCGTGGAGTCCGCGATGCGCATGAAGATCTGGGCAATCGACCGGGCGGAATCGTCAGGTTTCCATGAGTACTTGCCGGCTGGAATCGCGCGTGCCAGCGCCATCACCCGCGTTTCAAGGTCAAGGAAAGGGAGCAGCAGATCTACGCCGGGAACGACGGTCGGGACGTCGGCGACATCCAACAGCTCGACGTCGAAGACGAGTTCGGATTTCGCGGGGATGGGACCGACGCCGGTCTCACCGTAGGCCAGTTGATACGGGATGAACAGGCGTCGCTTGCCGCCCACCTTCATTCCCTCGAAGCCGATGTCCCAGCCGGTGATGACCTGGCGGCGGCCCTGCACGAACTTGAGCGGCTCATTGCGGTCGACGGAGGAGTCGAATTTCGTGCCGTCCCTCAGCCAGCCGGTGTAGTGGACGGTGAAGCGCTTGCCTGCCGTGGCGGGCGAGCCCGTGCCGATAGTGATATCGGCGTACCGGAGCGTTACAAGATCGGCAGGCATGCCGGTGATGGGGGGTTGAGCGTGAGCGACGCCGAAGGCGATAAGTGCGAGTAAGACGCAACGGACGGACATGCTGCTGAGTATCGTATCTTCAGAGTGCATTTGCAAGCTGCGACGGATCTCGGAAGGTAACTGCCGGCATTGCCGAATTGAACAGTGGGTCTCGGCGCGGCCAACAAGAATGTCTGCGCCACACTTTCAACGTCTGCCGCGGCGACCGGGGGAAAAGCTGCGCACTTTGCGCGCCGGGGGCAGAACCATTGCGGTCGGGGCGCTGACTGCCGCGGTCCGGACGATAATACCGTCATCAGGGACCAGGCCGATGGGCGGCGGCAGCGACGGGACGTCCTGATACTCAATCCGGACATTGAGCATCTTCTCAATGCCTCTGATATCGGACCGCTCCAGCGGCGTCGCGAACGTCCATGAGGAACCCCGGGCACCGGCGCGGCCAGTCCTTCCGACGCGGTGGATAAAGTCTTCGGGGATCTGCGGCAAGTCGTAGTTCACGACATGCGCGATGTCGTCCACATGAATTCCGCGCGCAGCAATATCGGTAGCAACGAGAACCCGGAAGCGGCCGTCTTTGAAGCCCTGCAGCGCCTGATTGCGTTCCGACTGCGAACGCTCGCCATGGATGACCGTGCACTGAATGCCGGCCCGCGCCAGGGACTGAGCCAGGCGGTCCGCGCCGATGCGGGTGGCGGTGAAAACAAGCATGGACCCCTGCACGTTCCGCAGAAGATGGAGTAACAGATCCGACTTGGAGCGCGCTTCGATTTCAAAACAATAGAGGTCTACCTGCTCCGCCGGACGCGTGGAAGCGCCGATCTCAATGCGAACGGGGTCATGCACGTACGAATGCACCAGATGCGCGACGGATGTTTCGATGGTTGCGGAAAAGAGCATGGTCTGGCGCCTGGCGGGCAGCTTTTCGAGGATCGTGCGCAGCGACGGCAAAAAGCCCATGTCCAGCATGCGGTCCGCTTCGTCGAGGACGATGATCGAGGTCTTCGCGAGCGATATCAGGCGGCGATCCAGATAGTCGCAGAGGCGGCCCGGAGTGGCGATGACGATTTCCGCGCCCTTCTCTATATCGCGGAGCTGGTTCGCTTCACTCATGCCCCCCACCACTACCGCGGTGCGGATACGAGTCCCGGGAGTGAGTTCGCAGATCGCTTTTTCGATTTGAATGGCGAGTTCGCGGGTCGGGCTGATGATAAGCGCTTTGACACTCTTGCTGCGCGGAACCGCCAGCAGGGTTTCGAGGATGGGGATGGCGAAGGCGAGCGTCTTGCCCGTGCCCGTCTGGGCAGTGGCGACAACATCGCGACCCTCCATGAGAGGCGGAATCGCCTGAGCCTGTACGGGCGTGGGAACAATGAAGTTGTTCTTGTCGAGGTTCTTCCGCAGCGCGGCGGAAAGGTTGAGTTCTGAAAAGTGGGTCATAGACCTCTAGCCACAGATTCTCACAGATGTGCACGGATAGTACAGGGATTCAGCGAAAAACCTTTTGCCCGGGGTTTACGGAGATGTACACGAAAATGCGAGGAGGGCAGGAACAAATGGCCATGCGGTGCGAAGGAATCGTGTAGCATGAATGGTGAATTTTGAAAGCGAGGGAAGATCGCCGTGCAACATTCACCGCCGAATGCATACTGGATACAGAATTCGACGGCCGGTCAGGTAACGACCGACCTGGTGATCGAAGTGCAGACGCCGAAGACGGGCACCGGGCTTGTCCGGGGAACGCTGCTCCAGTTGAGTCCGATCGTTTCGAGGGAACTGACGAATCCGGTCTTCGAGTGAGCTTATGACTGGAAGTCGAAGTATTGGCCGCGGCCCGCTTTTGCGGGCAATCAACTGTGGACACTTGCACTCGATCCGCCAGGCAGCGGTCATTACTATGTGGAATGCCTGCTCTCGGGACTGGTGATGGATATATCGCGGAAGGCACTGGCGGATTGGCAAACGTCAAGCCGGAGGCGCGGCTGGACGAGTTCACGAAGGCGGGGAGCCTGAAGCAACCTGGGGTCGATTGGGGCGACGTCAATTTTCAGTCCACAGTTGTGTGCGGCGGGGGGATCGGAGGGTCTGGCGCTTTACGCAGCACCTGGAGCACGAGGAGGGCAAATCGTTACGGTATACGGCGTTGGTGGTTTCACGGTCTGGGCGATTGTGCCGTCACCCTGGAATTCTTATGCGCCGACGTTTCCGCGCGGGGGGCCGCGAGCCCGGTGGGACCGGAGCCGTCGGCGGGGCTTACCGCGACGATTTACGCGAACGGGCTTCCTCCGGCACGGTTTCTTGCACGGCGAGAGGCCCTTGAAGTTTTTCCCACCCGACGCGACTCCCAGCGTCAACAGCTGCGGGTACCTGTCCGCCAATTTGTCGATCCCCATTTACATATCGCAAGCCGGCGCTTCGACCTCATTCGATTTCACCATTACGCCTGCCACTGCCGACGATGCCGGGAGGCCGTTGGGTTCTCTCGCTTTCGACACGGATTTCCATTGGGATGCGGGGACACAAAAGGCAGGTTGGATAGCGTTGCCGAAGAACCTTAACGCGGATGCCCACGGATGGGAAATGCAGGAGTCCGGCTACCGATACAAGCGGTGTTCGCGGATGTAGTCGAGGACCGGCGCGGGGACGGGGAGGTTGGTGTCGCCCCTTGCAATTTGCTCACGTACTTCGGAGGAGGAGATGGGCAGTTCGAGGCCTGCCAGTTCGTGTACCCGCGCTTCGGGTGGGGCGTTGTACGCGGAGCCAGGGCGCGTGACTACGATGAACCCGACGAGCCGCACGACATCCTGCCAGCGACGCCACGTGCGGATTTCGGCGAAGGCGTCGGCGCCGATGAGAAAAGCGAGCGGGCCTGTGCCGGTGGCGAGGAGGCGCTCGATGGTGTTTATGGAATAGCTGGGGATGGCGTCCTGTTCGATGCGTGAGGTTTCGAAACCGGGATTGCCGGCACAGGCGAGCCGGACCATGTTGATGCGGTCCTCATAAGGAGCGAGGGCGAGTCCGGCTTTGTGCGGAGGGCTGGCTGCTGGGACAAAGAGAACGCGCCGCAACGCAAACTGGTTGCGTGCGGCGCGGGCGATGGCGAGATGAGCGTCGTGAATGGGATCGAACGTCCCGCCGAAGATCGCCGTTTGGGCGCTCAGGAGTTCCGCTGTCGGGGTCAAACCCGTTCGATGGTCACGGTTTTGATCCGGACTTCCTTTTTAGGACGGTCGGAGGAGTCTTTAGGAAGTTTGGAGATTTTTTCGGCGACGTCGTAGCCTTCAATGACTTCGCCGAAGATGGTGTGGCGGTTATCGAGCCAGGGAGTGGCGGCCACGGTGACGAAGAACTGACTGCCGTTGGTGTTCGGACCGGCATTGGCCATGGAGAGGAGGCCGGGCTTGGAGTGCTTGAGGGACGGATGGAATTCATCGGCGAAGTTGTAGCCGGGACCGCCACGGCCGGTGCCTTGCGGGCAGCCGCCCTGGATCATGAAGTCGGGGATGACGCGATGGAAGACGAGACCGTCGTAAAAGGGCTTGCCGGTTTTGATGCCTTCGGCGAGATCGGTGAAGTTCTTCACGGTGTTGGGCGCTTTGTCGTCAAAGAGTTTAATTTTGAAGCGGCCTTCAGTTGTGTCGAACACCGCGTAGGTTTCAGTTGCCATATAACGTGATTTTAGCGTGGGGTGGGGGATGGGTTGGGCGGAGGATGAAGCGCGGCCTGCGCCGCGCACGTTGACCTGCGCTCGGCCCCGCGGGCCGAAGGCGTATTCTGCATTTGCGTGGCGATGCGTGGATGGAAATTGTGCTGCACCTCGGGAGAAAAGCACCGAGATGAGTCTCGGCGCGTCAGACACGAGTGCCCGCGCCACGCTCTGGAGAGTCAGACACTCAGCCACAAACTTTCCCCCAAAGCCAGCCCCCGATCGGGTTACCGGGTTGTGAATGGCACCAATGCTATGAGGGCGCGTGACTGCCAACGAGGAGTTGGGCGGCCTCGGCGGCGGCGGTTGCGTAGGCCTGGTCGCCGTGGATGAGGATAAGCGCATGGCAACCCTCGAGCAACAGGACAATCTGTCGGGCGATTTGGTTCGCGTTGGCCAGGCTTGTGCCGGATAAGCGTTCGGCAAGCCATGTTTCGACGGCCGCTTTGTGACGGCGGGCGGCGGCGCGGGCGGGATGGCCTGGGAGGTCGGCAAGTTCCATGACGGAACGCGTGAAGCCAGAGCCTTGCCAGGCCGGGCTGCGAGTCCATGCCGCGAATTCTTTGAAAAGGACGCGGACGATTTCGGCGGGGTTGTCGATGTCGGGATCAAGCCAGTTCTGGAACCTGGCGAGGGCGAGTTCGTGCTGCGCATCGAGCACGGCGGCGAGGAGCGCGTCTTTGCTCGTGAAGTGATAGTAGAGGGTGCGTTTGGAAACGCCGGCGGTTTCGGCGATCACGTC
>Ga0302319_10015449_pt1 | contig 14147 bp, 12 predicted proteins | sample Bog_T0_2_FD_203319 | JGI IMG/M metagenome (GOLD analysis project Ga0302319, IMG submission 203319) | Peat permafrost microbial communities from Stordalen Mire near Abisko, Sweden - Bog_T0_2 | ecosystem: Environmental > Terrestrial > Soil > Wetlands > Peat | place: Sweden: Abisko, Stordalen Mire... | reverse complement strand
AGGCTTCGGCAAAGGCGATCCCGAGATGCACATCGGCCAGCTCATGGATGCCCTGCTGCGCGATGTGCGGCTGCTGTCGTCGATCGGCTTGCAGACCGCAGGCATGACGGTGGAACAGTCGGAGAAGATGTTCCGGGAGCAGGCATTCCAGGATCCCGGCAACGCCCGCCAGCAGGCCGCGCGCGGAACCTACGATCCGGCATATCTCAACTATACGCTCGGCAAATTGATGATTCGCAAGCTCCGGGCCGACTGGACCGCCAAGACGCGCGCCGAGGGCGCGTCTGCGCCCGCGGCGGCGGCGCCCGGTGCCGCGGCACCCGCGCCCGCGAATACCATGATGATGTCGGGTCCGAGCGATGATCATGCCCTCTGGCACGATTTTCACGACAAGTTCCTGTCGTATGGCGGGCCCCCGATCCCGCTGCTGCGCAAGGAGATGATGGGCGAGGCGGGAAACCTGCTCTAGCGGGTTGACCCGCCGGATTCGATGCCGACGATGATGCCGCTTTCGAACCACGCGGCCACGAGCGTGGCCGCGCGCAGCGGCACCTCGTCTTCGGAGAGATGCGACCGCAGCGTTTCGCAAATTTGCCCGAAGTCGAGTCCCTCGAGCGCTGCATCGAGGGCCGCGTTCTCCGCAGCATCGATGGAGCGAAAAAAATTCTGCAGATCCTGTCGCCACAGCAGCCACGGCACGGGCTCGTGCGCGGGCTCCGGCGCGGGCGGATCCACATCGTCCGTGATGGCCTGCCATGCCGCGACGGTGTTCCACGCGAACGCGAGGCGCCGCATTGACGGATGGAAGCGAAATTTGAGCGAGACCCAGGCGTCGGGGTCGATGTCCTTTAGTGCCGCGCGGTCGAGCGCGTTCGCGTCGCGCGCGTCGAACACCTCCGACAGCGTCCATTCGAAACGCGCAACTTCCGCCAAAATCGGCTGCTCGCAAAACGGGGGGCATTTCGCGAGAAAATCCGCAAGCTCGCGCCCGTACCAGCGGATGGAACGATGCAGCGACGGGTTGGCGTCGATGAAGAGATCGGCCATCGATGCGAACGTTTCATCGCCCAAGAGCCTGTGCAGCACCGTGTAGACATCGTCCAGCGCTTCGGTCAACCGCACCCGATAGGCGTTGCGGTAAATGTCGAGCCGCGCCTCCGCGGGCAGCGGCGGCGCGTCGACGATGGCGCCCGAGATGGCGCTTTGCCCGCCCAGGAGGTCGCGCTGAAACTCCTGCTGCAACCGCCGCAGCTGCATCAGGCCGCCTCGCGCGCTTCGCCCGCGGCGATGGCGCGCGCCAGGTCGAGCTCGGCAACGAGTTCGGGCAATTCCGGGATGTTGTCGTCGCGTTCGATCATGGTGGGGACCTGTCCGAAGTGCGCCACGGCCTCGCGATACAAATCCCAGACCGGCGCCGCGATCGGATGATCATGCGTGTCGATCAGGTGGCCGTCCATGTCGCTGTGTCCGGCCAGATGAAACTGCCGGACCCGCTCCTTCGGCACCGCCCGCAGGTAGCTCGACGGGTCGAAGCGGTGATTCACGCTGCTCACGTAGATGTTGTTGATGTCGAGCAGGATGGCGCAGTCCGCGCGTCGCGCGACTTCACCCAGGAACTCCCATTCCGTCATGTCGGAGGCGTGGAAGGTGAGGTAACTCGATACGTTCTCGAGGAGGATCTGTCGGCCGAGTGCGTCTTGCACCTCGCCCACGCGCGCGGCGACCGTGATCAATGCTTCTTCGGTGTAGGGCAAGGGCAATAGGTCGTGCAGGTTGCGCCCGTCGACGCCCGTCCAGCAGAGATGGTCCGAAATCCAGGCAGGCTCGATCCGGTCGGCGAGCCGGCGGACGCTCGCGAGGTACTCCCGATCGAGCGGGTCGGTGCTGCCGATCGAAAGCGACACGCCGTGCATGACCATCGGGAAGCGCGCGCGGATCCGCTCGAGAAAATTCAAGGGCTTGCCGCCGGGAACCAGATAGTTCTCGGTGATGATTTCCAGCCAGTCGACGGCATGGCCGCCGCCGAGCAAGGCCTCGTAATGGGGGGGTCTCATGCCCAGCCCGAATCCGGTGAGTGTCATCGCAAATTCAGGACCGGGTGCGGCATCGTCGCCGACCCCGCATCCGGCCCCTCCCGAGGATCAGGGATTAGCTGCCGGACTTCGCTTTTGCCTTGGCGGCATCGCAGTCGGCCTTCGACATGGTGGTCCAGCCCGTGCCCTTGCAGCTGTTTTGACCTTTACAGCTATTCTTCGCGGACTTGCACTCCGAGGTGCCCTTGCAGGAGTTCACTCCCGAGCACTTGACGGTTGCAGCATCCGCCGCCATCGTGACGCTCACCAGCCCAGACGACAACAGCATTGCGGCCGCAGCCGCCAACGCCGCACTCGACACTCTATTGATCTGCATGTTTATTCCTCAGTTGTATTTGATCGCAGCGATATTGCTGCTCCGTACTAAGACCCGGGCAGCGCGCGGATTATTACCTAATTGACTGAGCTTATGCATATTTTAACGGGGGGCTGCGGCAGCGCATCCGCCCGGCCTCGGTGCTCGAATAAGGGGACTGTCCCGGCTTGCCGGATTGACCATCTGATGAACGTATGAACGGATATCTGGCAGGGCTCGGCGTGATCAGCGCGGCGGCTTTCGGCACGTGGATCTTGAGCCTCTCCAGGCGCAACGTTTCCATCGTCGACAGTCTTTGGCCGCTCATGTTTCTGCTGTTGGGCGGCACCTACGCGCTCGGACGGGGCGGCAGGGATCCCCGGGCGCTTTTGGTGTTGGCGCTGCTCGCACTCTGGTCGCTGCGGCTCTGCATCCACATCACCTGGCGCAATTGGGGGCATGGCGAGGACCGGCGTTATGTGGCCATCCGTCGGCGTAACGAACCGCATTTCGCCTGGAAGAGCCTCTACCTGGTATTCGGACTGCAGGTATTGCTCGCGTGGGTGATTTCATTGCCCCTGCTCGGCGCCCTGCGGGACGGTCGGCCGCTCGGCTTCCTCGATTTGGCCGGCGGACTGCTTTGGTTGATTGGCTTCATATTTGAAGCCGGCGGTGATTGGCAGTTGGCGCGGTTCAAGGCGGACCCGCGAAATCGAGGGCAGGTGATGGACCGCGGCCTTTGGCGCTATACCCGCCATCCCAATTATTTCGGCGATTTTGCCGTCTGGTGGGGCTTTTATTCGTTCGCCGTGGCCGCCGGTGCCGCTTGGAGCATCGCCGGTCCGCTGGTGATGTCGTTCCTGTTGATGCGGGTCTCCGGCGTTACGTTGCTCGAGAAGGATATCGGCGAGCGCCGTCCCGGATACGCGGATTACATCCGTCGTACGAATGCCTTCTTTCCGGGGAAACCGGGCGTCTGAACGGCACCGAAGCTGTCGCGGGCTGTCGTTTGCGCGGGGTGTGCACTAAGCTTGCCGGGATGGCGGCCACCCCCATCGATGTGACGGCAGTGACGGCATCGGGATTCGCCGCGCTCAAGCGGGGCGATGCCAAAGCCGCCCGTGCCTCGTTCGACCTGGCGGTCACCGGCGGCGTTGCGGATGCCGGGGTGTGGTTCGGGCTGGCCGGTGCACACCGGATGCTGGGCGAGTCCGCGGAGGAGGGTGCGGCACTCGACCGCGCGCTCGAGCTCGACCCGCGCCATCTGCCCGCGCTGATCGCCAAGGGCGACGGCTTCGTCCAGCGCGGCGACCGCCGCGCGGCCGATTCGTATTACGGGGCGGCGCTGAAAGTCGCGGCCGGACTGCCCTCGTTGGCGCCGGAATGGCGCGCCGAATTGCGGCGGGTCGAAGCGGCCTCGCAAGCCTTTGCGCGCGAATACCAGGCATACCTGCTCGGCGCGCTGTCTGCCGCAGGACTCGGCAACGCCGGCACGGAGCGGTTCGCTCACGCCATCGACCTTCTGCTCGGCAAGCGGCAACTCTATTTCCAACGGCCGAAATATTTTTTCTATCCCGAGCTGCCGCATGTTCAGTTCTTCGACCGCCGAGGGTTTCCCTGGGTCGATGCCCTCGAGCGCAATTTCGGCGGCATCCGCGCAGAAGCCGCCTCGATTCTTGAGGCCAACGCCGGGTTTGTGCCCTACGTGCAGCGCGAACCCAACCGTCCGGCGTTCGATGTGCGCGGGCTGTTGGACAACCCGGGGTGGGGCGCATTCTTCCTCATCAAGGATGGCGTCATCGTCGAAGAGAATGCGGCGCGTTGTCCGCTCACGGTCGCCGCACTGTCCGGGATCCCGCTGTGCCGCATCGAGCACCGGACCCCGTCCGTGCTGTTCTCCCTGCTGCGTCCCGGCGCGCGGATTCCCCCGCACCACGGCTATATGAACGCACGCATCGTGGGGCATTTGCCCCTGATCGTGCCGCCGAATTGCGCGCTTCGAGTCGGCAACGAGACGCGGGCGTGGCGCGAAGGGGAGGTCGTGCTATTCGATGACAGCATCGAGCACGAAGCTTGGAACTTGAGCACCCAGCCGCGCTTGGTGTTGATATTCGATGTGTGGCGCCCGGAGTTGTCGCAGATGGAGCGGGAGCTCATCTCGGCCATGCTGGCGGCGATCGACGGCTACACCGGCACGCGTCTCAAATGGACCGAGTAGTTCCTCTATAATCAGAGCGGCGCATGTTCCTCCAAATTGAAAATTTTCTGACCGCTGCGGAAATCGAATCGCTCGAGGACATCGCCCGAGAGGCGAAATTCGTCGATGGGCGGATCACCAATCCGCACAACACCACGAAGAACAACGTCATCGCCGACGCCAACGACCCGCTGGGGCAAAAGGCCTCTCAAATCGGCCTGACGGCGCTGCAGCGAAGCGAGCAGGCGAGAAATTTCGTGTTTCCGCAGCGGGTTGCGCTGCCCACTCTGTGCCGGTACGACGTCGGGATGACCTACGGCGCGCACGTGGATACGGCGTTTCTGCCGGGCGGCCAGCAGCCCTTGCGCTGCGATGTCTCCTGCACCATGTTCATCTCGGATCCGGCCGCCTACGAGGGCGGCGAACTCGTGGTGTACGTCGGTTCAGAAGCGGTGCGCATGAAGGGCAAGCCCGGGCAGGCGGTATTTTACCCTTCGACCAGCGTGCACCAGGTGATGCCGGTGACCTCCGGCCGGCGCCTGGTGTTGATCACCTTCATCGAAAGCCAGATTCCCGATCAGCTGCAGCGCGACCTGCTCCATACGCTCGGCGAGGTGCGCGCACTCGAGGGCCTCACGATGAAATGGCAGAACCGCACACAGCTCGAGTATGTGATTTCGAATCTGCAGCGTATGTGGTCGCGCTAACCTGCCGCCGGCGGGCGCGCAACCATCGCTTCGATTGCTTGCGCGACCCGGGCAAAGAGCTCCGCCCAGTCGCCGGGCCGCCGTTGTCGAAACAGCCGCAGCGTCGGGTACCATGGGCTGTCGTCCCGCCCGGTCAGCCAGCGCCAATCCGCATCGAACGGCAGAACCAAGAAGGCGCGCGCGCCGAGAGCGCCGGACAGATGCGCGACCACGGTATCCGCAGTGACGACGAGATCGAGCGCTCGGATGAGCGCCGCCATCTCCGCGAGTTCCTCTGCCCCGCTGCCGCCGGACTCGATGACTTGCGCGAGCGGAAAGGGTGGTTCCGCTGCGCCCGCTCGGGCTGCGCCGGCCGCTTGCAGAGACACGAAGCTCACCGCCCCCGTTCGAGCCAGCGGCGCGGCGTCGGCGAGTGCGAACCCGCAGCCGGGTTCCTGGCGCGCCGGCGACTCGAAATTCTCCTGCCAATTCAGTCCCACCTTGAGGCCCGGCAAGCCCGACAGGCGCGCTTTCCAGGCCGCGACCCGCGTGCTTTCCGCGCCGAGGTAACCCTGGCCGCCCGGTATCTCATCCGTCGTCGCGAGCAGTGCCAAGGGAAGACTCTGAAGGGGCGACTCGAAATCCGCCGCCGGCAGGGCGTCGCCCGCGGTCATCAGAGTGCCGCTCAAACCAAGACCGCCGAGGATTTTATTCAAGGACGGCGGCACCTCGAAGACGACGCGGGCACCGCTGTCTTCGATGAGCCTGACGTAACGGCAAAATTGCAGCGTCCCGCCGAGGCCCGGCTCGGCGCGCACCCACAGCGTCCGGCCGTCGAGCCGCTGCGCCCCCGACCAACGCGGAACCGTGGTTTCCGGCATCGGCTCGAGCTGCAGCCGCGATTCGAACAGCGGCCAGCCCTGGCGATACTCGCCCAGAGTGAGTTTGACGAGCGCCTTGTTGTAAGTCGCCCGGGTGTCGTCCGGCTTCAAAGCGAGTATGCGGTCAAATCCCTCGAGCGCCTCGCGGTACCGGCGGAGGCTTTTCAACGTGGTTGCGGCGTTCATGAGGCACTCGATGCCGGCGGGCTGGATGCGCAGCGCATTGACGAAGCTCTCGAGCGCTTCCTGCGGACGCAATGCCCGAATGAGCGCGACGCCGCGGTTGTTCAAGGCCTCGGCCGACTGCGGATTCAGAAGTGAGGCCCGTTCGGATGCCGCGATGGATTCGGCATACCGGCCGAGGTGCAGCAACGCGATGCCGCGTTGGAAGAAGATGTCGAAAATGTCGGGCGCGAGCGCGGCCGCCCGGTCGAAACTCACGAGCGCGTCGGCAAAGCGCGCGAGCCCCATGAGCGCCATACCGCGCCGATAGTGCAGGAGCGGATCGCCGGGTACCCGGGCAAGCGCGAGCTCGTAGCTCGCGACTGCTTCATCGCGACGGTCGAGCGAGATGAGGGCGTCGGCTCGATCGCTGTGGATCGCCGGTCGATTCGGGTCAAGGACCAGCGCGCGGTCGAGCCGCTCGAGCGCCTCGCCGAAATGCCCCCTTCCCGCCTCGAGCAAACCCAGGTTGTGGTGTGCGGCCGCGTGGTTCGGGGCAAGCTCGATCGCGCGCCGGAAAGCTCGCGAGGCTTCATCCGTACGCCGCACTCGCTCGAGCGCGACACCCAGATCGGCATAGGCGTGTGCATCGAGCGGCGCGAGGCGCACGGCGGACTCGAGGCTGGATACGGCTTCCGCCGGCTGGCCGAGTTGCAACAGCGAGAGGGCTCGCCCGCGATGCACCGCGGCGTTTTGCGGGTTGAGCGCCAGGGCGCGGTCGTAGCAGGCGAGTGCATCCGAATGCTGCCCAAGCTGGCTCAGGGCGCTCCCCAAATCGCTCTGCAGGGAGAAGCTATCGGGCTTCATGCCGACGGCGGCCGCGATCAGCGTGACGGCCTCCTGTATGCGGCCCATCCTGGCCAAGGCCACGCCCAGAAGATGCATGACATCGCTGTTGCGCGGTTCGACCGCAAGTATCTGATCATAGGCGGCTGCGGCTTCGGGCAGTCGCCCTTCCCGATCCAGACGGATCGCCTGTTGCAGTTGCGGAGTGCTCATAGCGGCGGCAGGGTACCGGGACGGTGGGTTTCTGGCCAGCTTGCCGGGTGATATAGACTAGGGATTACCCGTGATCGGCCCACCCTCAAGTCTGAATTCCGCACGCTCGCAAATCGACCAGCTCCTGCAGCAGGGCAAGCTGCAAGAAGCGGCCGCCGCGTGCCTCAAAATTCTCGCGACCTCGCCGGGCGATGCACCGGCCATGCACCTTCTGGGATTGGCCCGGGCGCGCATGGGACAGGGCCCTGAAGCTGAGCGGCTGCTCCGCCGCAGTATCGAACTCGAGCCGGCGAATCCGCTGTTTCGAGTCAATTTCGGGAATTTTCTCCGGCGCCATGGCCGGCTGCCCGAGGCCGAAGCGGTCTATCGCGCGACGTTGCAATTCGCACCCTACTCGCGCGGCGCGCGTCACAATCTGGCGCTCACACTCGCCGAACTTGGACGTAATCCGGAAGCGGAGATCGAGTCTCGTCGCCTCTTGACCGAGGATCCCCGGGATCCCGAAGCGTGGTCGCTGCTCGCGTTCGTTCTCACCAATCAGTCGCGGTTGACGGAGGCGGAAGCGGCCTATCGCAAGTCTCTCGAGCTCGCGCCGAACTCCGCACTCGCGCATCACAACCTGGGGTCGCTGCTGGTGCGGTCGGACCGCGCGGAGGAGGCGCTGGCCGCCCTCGAGCGCGCAGGATCGTTGGGCACGCCGGCGTTCGAACTCTCGTTCACGCGCGGGCGTGCGCTGTCGCTGCTGTATCGGTTGGATGAAGCCGAACAGGAATACGGAAACGCGGTGGCCGCTCGTCCGGGCCATCTCGAGGCGCAATTGAATCTTGCCCGCCTGCGATTCATGCGCGGCGATCCGCATTTCACGCGAGCTCTCCTCGATGCCATGGGCGCCGCGCCGGACGACCTGCGGCTGCAAATCCTGTTGTGCAATGTGCTGTTTCGGGCCGGGCGCTACGAAATGGCAGAATCTCGGATCCGGGACGTGATGGCGGCAAAGGGGGCGCTGCCGCTGTTTCGCGCGTTGTTGGCGCAGGTACTGCTCGAAGTGGGCCGGCTCAAGGAAGCTGAAGCGGAAGCGCTGGAGGCCGCGGCGGCAGTGCCCGGCGATTCGGAAATCCTCGATACCGTCGTGTCGATTCTGCTGTCGCGAGGGCGGCCCGAAGAGGCGATGCAGTTCATCGGGACGCAACGGGTGCGAGAGCCCGGCAAGCAGAACTGGCTGGCGCACGAAGCGACGGCGGCGCGGCTCTTGGGCCGCCCGGCTTATCAAGATCTGTTCAACTATCAGCGCTTCGTCCGGGAGTACCGGCCCGAAGCGGCGCCGGGCTGGTCCTCGATGCGCGAGTTGAATGCGGCCGTGCTCGAAGCGCTGCGGGCGCGGCATCGATTCACTTCGCATCCCCTCGATCAAAGCCTGCGCAATGGCAGCCAGACCACGCGCAATCTGATTGCCGATCCCGATCCCGCGATCAGGGCGCTGCTGCAGAGCTTCGATGAGCCCCTGCAACAGTATCTGCGCGACATCGGGAGCGAGCCGGCACATCCGTTTACCTCGCGCAATGGCCGGCCCGCGCGTATTGCCGAGGGTTGGTCGGTGCAGCTGCGCCGCGGGGGTTTTCACGTGAATCATCTGCATCCCCGGGGATGGATCAGTTCCGCTTATTATGTGGCCGTCCCGGAGGAAGTGACGGATACCGCGATGAAATCCGGATGGCTCAAGTTCGGCGAGCCACGCTACCCCGTTCCCGGCGCCGTTCCCGACCACATGGTGCAGCCCGAGGCGGGATTGCTCGTGCTCTTTCCGTCCTACCTCTGGCACGGCACGAGCGCGATTCGCGGCTCGGAGTCACGTATCAGCATCGCCTTCGATGCGCTGCCGATCGACTGAGCCTGTCGCTATGCGCTGTAACCCCAACGTCGAAGGTAAGGCTCGAGCGTCTTCAGCGCGTCTGCGAAATGACGCTCATAGTGTTTCCAGCGGCCGATTGGCCTGGAGTTCACCGGCTCGATGACCTGTGTGTAGCTGGGGGTGCTGATGTAACCCTTGGCCAACGCATGTTCGCCCGGCGCGAGCATGGAATCGTTCCAAGGCAGTTCGAGGAACTGCGCCAGCTGTCTGACCTGCGCCGGAAAATCCGCGACGAATTTCTCGTACTGGATCTCATAGGTGGCGGCCCCCAGGAGCGGTTGCTGCTGGTACCAAAAATCAAACGACAGGCGGTAGCTTTTCGCCAACGTCGCCAGATCCCGGCACATCAAGGCGAGGTCCGGCGCACGAAAGTGCTGTGCGAAGCAGCTCAGCAGCACATCGCAGGGATGCCGGACGATCAGGACCGTCCGCGCATTGGGAAAGAGCCGCCGAATCGCCGGCAGGCGCAGCAAATTCAGCGGGTTCTTGTCCACCAGGCGCTGGCCCACCTGTAATTGCACTTTTTTGTCGGCCCGCTTCCAATATTCGGCTCGAATGCCCTGCAGCTGCGATGGCATGAGCTTTCCGAGTTGGGCGGGGTACGCCAGGCCGGATGATTTCACCTGATCCACGGCCCGCTGCAGGAACGGCTGTTCATCCATGGACACGAGCGAGGGGTTCGCATCGAGCGTCTGTTCGAGCAGCGTCGTGCCCGACCGCGGAAAACCCACGATGAAGATCGGGCTGTCCGCCTCGGGCGGTGCGTCAGGGTCGTCCCACAGCGCAATGTCTTCGGGCACGGCACCTTGCCGCGTGAGTGACAGCGTCGGCGAATCCTCCGTGGGCTTTTTGCCGAGCGCCGCTTCGAGGTAGGCGACCTGGGAGCGGTGCGCCTCGGTCAAGGCGGCAATCGCCCCATCGTAGTCGCCGAGGGCATCCAGCGAGCGCGCCAGCGGGAACAGCAAATTGTGGCGCTGGAGGAAATCCGATTGCTGCTCGAGTGCGCGCGACAACAGCCGGCGGGCTTCCTCGTCGCGGCGGTCGCGCTGTGCAAGCACCGCTTCGGCCAGCACGAAGTCCGGATCCAAGACATCGGAGTGTGCGCCGCTCCGGGCTCGCTCCAGGGTGGAGCGAGCCTCGTCGACCCGGTTCAGCCGCTCGAACACGTTGGCCAGCGTGAGCGCTGCGCGCCCGCGCTCGGGCGGATGGGCGAGCAGCCAGTCGACCGCCGGCTGCGCGAGCTTCCGTTCGCCCATCATGATCAATAAATACGCCGTTTCCGCCATGTTTGCCGGCGTGAGACCGTCGAATTTTTGCCAATTTTCCACGGCCTTCACGGCGTCGGGGAAATTGCCGATGTCGTAGCAGCACTGCGCGAACGTGCATTCAATCCAGGCATCCGTTGGCGCAAGTTCGGTCGCCCGCTTCAACGACGCGTAGGCCGCCACATAATCCAGCAACCCTATCTGGATGAGTCCGATGTTGTAGAGCGTGCGCGCACTCGGGACTGCCAGCGCGACTGAGCGCTCGTAGGCCGCGAGAGCCTCATCGAGCCGCTTGGCCTCGCGCAATGCGACCCCGAGATTTGCCCAGTGCTCGGCGGACTTGGGGTCCTTGAGGGTGAGCGAGTTGAAGATCCGGATGGCATCTTCGGTGCGACCCTTGGATTGCAAGACCATGCCGAGCACGCTCCAAGCGCCCGGATGCTCGCGATCGGTCTGGAGGGCGCGGAGGGCCTTGGCTTCAGCAGCGTCCAACTCGTTGCCTTCGAGGTCCAGGCAGGCAAGCCGGACCAGGGTTTCGGGATCGGCGGCGGCTGTCATCAATGCACGCGCGTGACCTTGCTGGCGCGCCGCGCGGAAGGTATCCACATCTGATAGGAGCCGATGGCGCCGACATTGATCTCGACCGCGTCGCCCGGTTTGACCGGAAAATAACTCGGCTGGAGTTGAACCCAGACCTGCCCGCTGTCGAGCGTCATTGCGAGCTGGCCGTCGGGCCGGGTCGACACGCCGGTGACCACCGCCTTCAGCGACTGCGGTTTGCCTTTTTGCTGCTTGGCCTGCAGCGGCCCGTTGTCCACGCCGAAATCCGAGGTTGCGGCCGCCGTGTTCGGACTCGAGCCCGGCGTTGTCGGCGTAGCCGCCGACGGGGCGGAGGTCGGCGCCGCGGTTGGATTTGCGGCCGGGATCGGGGTCACGTTTGCGGAGGCACCGCCCGCGAGCCCAGCCGACAGCTTGTCATAGCAGGCCAGACGGCGCACGCCGTCGGGTTCGGCGGCGCAATCTCGCATCTGCGCCGCGAGCGAACGAGCCGAAGCGTCAGCGCCGATCGAAGGCGTTCCCATCCCAAGCCCGAGCGCCGCTGCCATGGCCCACGCGGCGGCGGCCGGGAAGGTGGGTTGTCGACTATTCATGGTTGTACTCGCAGATCGCCGCGGTGGCGGCCCGGACCAGCGAGCGTTCGGCGGCGGTTAAAAAAGGATTCCATGTATCGACGATGAGGATGGCGCGCGGAGCGTCGCTGTCGTTCCACGCTTCGTGCTCGATGGTGTCATCGAACACCCACGCTCGCCCGACTTCCCACTCGCGAGTCTCCGCGCCGACCCTGAAGCCGCAGCCGGGCGGCACGATGAGCGGCACGTGAACCACGAGCCGGGTATTGGTCACGCCGGTGTGCGGGGGGATTCGCGTCTTCGGCTTCAAGAGCGAAAAAAATGCCGTCGGCGCCTGTCCCGGCACATCGGCCAGCGGCGCCGCCGCGAGCAGCGCCGCCGTCTTGGGGCAGCGCGCCAGGTGGTCATTGAGCCGCACGCCGTCCTTCATCAGATAGTACGCGCCCCATTGCAGCGATCGATTCAGCGCGCGCCATTGATCCAGGGGTACATCGTCGGGATAGTCGACGTACGGGACGATGTCGGATTGGTTCGCCCGATCGGCGAGCAGGTTGAGGAGTTCATCGCGAATCGTCGTGGTGGCCGATTCGAAGGCATCGAGCCAGGGGAATTGCTGGCGGTCGAAGAATTCGACGGCCGGCAAATGGGGGAAGTGCATGAACGTGGGCTGTGGCGTGAACACACGCCGTCGGCCGAGCAATACCTCCACGCAATGATCGAAGCGCTCCTGGGACGCATCGGCGCAAGCGTCCCGGGCGGCCGCAAGTCGATCCTGCAGGAAGGCGTGGAGCGCGGCCTTGTCCGAGTCGACGGCGTTTTGGGCATATTGCACCGCCTGTTTCAATGCGGGCGGCTGCTGCGCGGCCGGCGGCACGCAATGAAGGAAGAAATTGAATGCCTGCGCCGTTCGAGCAGCGTCGCCTTCTGCAGCAGCGCAGGATAAAACCGGGCCTCCAAGGCCAGGGATTTTTGCAGCGCATGGGTTTCCGCCGCGCCGTCGCCCTGGGCTCGGCATGCGAGTGCCAAATGAAACCAGGCGGTTGCGGATTGAGGGTCCGCGGCGGCCGCGGCGGCGAGGTGCTTTCGGGCGGCGGAGGCATCGCCGGTCTTGAGCGCTTGCATTCCGAGCGCCGTGAGGTCCCCGACGTGAGAGGTGTCAGTAGGCGCGGCGACCATCGTCTCTCCAATATGCCTGCGCCTTGGACGCAAGGCAACGAAGGTAAAAAAAAGGCGGGCCGAAGCCCGCCTTCAATTCGTTGATCACGCGGCTTTAGAAATCGAGCGTGATGTTCGCGAACAGGTAACGGCCACCCCAGTCGTACACCTGCGGGAAGGTGTTGCCGTTCACGAGGGGCGGTCCCTCGTAGAACTCCTGCACGACGGGCGGATTCCTGTCGAGCACGTTGTTGACGCCAAACCGGGTCGAAATATTCTTCGCCACCTGGTACGAAATGCCAAGGTCCAGGTAATTGAAGCCGGGGATCTGGTTGCCGATGCCCGACAGTTGGGCCACCGGACCTGCGATCAGCGGATTCTGGCTCAGGTTCTGCACCTTCACCGGCCCGATGAAGCGCCACTTCATCCACGCATCCAGCCCGGGGAGCGGCGTGGTGTAGTTGATGCGCAGTCCGCCCTTGATGTGCGGGGCCGGACCTCCGTCCGCGCCGCAAGACGGCCCGTAGTATCCCGCGCAGTCATAAGTGCCGCCGCCCGGAATCGGAGTCGTCTTGAAGTGCAGCGTGTAGTTGCCCGTGAAGTTGAAGTCCAGTTTGCCGGCGACGCCCATGTCGACATGGTAGTTGCTGGTGAAGTCAATGCCCTGCTGCTGCAGCTCACCCAGGTTGTAGGTGCCGTCCGAAATGTAGCCCAGGGTGCCGATCCACAGCGAGCCGTCTGCCGCCGATCCGGTCGCCGGCGCGCGGGTCACCTTGTCGCAATATCCTGCGACGCCGTTCAAGCAATTGTTCAGGATCAGGTTGGCGCCGATGGTGCCGATGACGTTCTTGATCTTGATGTCGTAGTAGTCGATGGTCGCATTGAACGAGGGCAGGAAAGTCGGCGTGAACACGAAGCCGAAAGTCGTGGTGTCCGCGCGTTCCGGCTTCAAATTCTGATTGCCGCCCTCCAATCCGTTGTATTGATGCGACGGGTTCGGAGCAATGTGGCCATACTCCGCCGCGGTCACACCGCTGAGCGCGCACTGCGCCTCGGTCGCCGTGGGCGTCGTGCCGCTGCACGGGTCGCTGGTACCGTCGAGCTGCACCCGCGGCTGCAGGAACAATTCCTGAATGTTCGGTGCGCGCACCGCGACGTTGTACATGCCGCGGAGGTGGAAGTCCGACACGGGCGCCCATTCGAGGCCCGCCTTCCAGGTGTTGGTGGAACCGAACGAGAGCGTGTAGTCGGAATAGCGGTAGCCGACATTCAGGTCCAAGGACTTCGCGAAGGGCTGGTCTTCCATGATCGGCAG
>Ga0302319_10015447_pt1 | contig 14149 bp, 16 predicted proteins | sample Bog_T0_2_FD_203319 | JGI IMG/M metagenome (GOLD analysis project Ga0302319, IMG submission 203319) | Peat permafrost microbial communities from Stordalen Mire near Abisko, Sweden - Bog_T0_2 | ecosystem: Environmental > Terrestrial > Soil > Wetlands > Peat | place: Sweden: Abisko, Stordalen Mire... | reverse complement strand
TATTCTACCCAAGGGTCGTCCTGAGATGACAGAAAAGTATTATTTTGGTTTGGATACTGCTTCTGGCACATTGATGCCTGGGCAAAAAGACCTAGACTGGACTGTTTTAACAATTCTTAGGAAGAATGGTGATAATACCAAGGATATTGTAGCAAAATACCAATGGCAGGGTGACGTAGTAGAGCAGATGCAGGAGATTAAGGATATTGTTCATCCTGTAAATGGTATTTTCCAGTGTGTGATGGGTCTAGCTGATTATTCAAATATCGCTATTGGCATTGTTGAAATGTTTAAACGAGAAGGTATTCCAATAGCTGGAGTTACTTTTGGAGCTTCAGAGCCTATTACCAAAAAGAATTATAAAAACGCCATGTTTGATCAATTTGTCTTTGAGCTGGATAGTGGAAGAGTACAGTACCCTAGTTTAGAGAAAATTAAGAAGAATAAGGCTTTCAAAGATGGGTATGAACAGTGGGGAATGGTAGAAAGACATCGTAAACTCGGTATAAATGATAAAATCTTTGTAGATCCGAGTGCAGGACACGACGATCACACTTCCGCAGACGTACTCGCAATCTGGTGTGCAGATCAGGAGAAGTCTTACGCAGGTAAGGTTGTGCGAACGATGAAGGGCATTCCAGCCCCTATCGCAGGGCCAAGCAACCTCAGTGGCCTAGGTTCTCCGATGCCTGGACAACCGGGAGATCCGAACCAGGGACGCTTTCTTAAGGATAGGTTAACATGATAAGCGAAAAAGAACTTAAAAAAGAGATCAAAGCTACTAGATACTTTATTAAATCCTTGCAAAAAACTCATGCAGATAAGGATCTTTTTCCAGAAATATATGGGTATTTAGATGGATTAGTTTATGTCCTCACTGGTAAGTTAAATTAGTATAGAATAAAAGGTAGTTGCAGATTAAACTGAAATATGGTATAGTTATATTAGTAGTAGTTCTTCTTCCGCATAAACTAATCACCGGGTAATCATTAATATGAAAGCCATTAAAACACTTGATGAGGCACATAAATATTTGCTGTATGTAGCAGATGCTCTATATAATGTTGGATCTAGTTTCCACATTGATAAACAAGATAGAGTTATATTGGAAAAGTGTGCAAATGATTTAGCAGAATATGCAAAGGGAATTGAGCAAGTAAAGAATAATATGGTGACGAAAGAAGAGATGAGAAAGAAAGAGATGGAAGAAGATAAATGATTTGTAAGTGTGGTCATAGGCAGGAAGATCACGATATAAATAGAAAAACTAAGAATACAACGGGCATGTGCTGTGTTGCTGCTCAACCTCCATGTGGAAAATATGCAGACGAGTGCATGAGCTTTATTCCCGATAATTTAAAATTTTTAGAGTTGATGAGTGATAAGAGGAGTTAATTATGAGTAGACCAAAAGGAAGCAAGAATAAAAGCATAGAAAAGACTGGTAAGATGCTAAAGGATGGAAGTACTCCATTTACACTTGGGACAGAAAAAACTGCCTCACTTGCTAAAGAAGCTACCGGAGAGTATTCCGTTACACAAACCCAGTCATTTTTCTATTCACCTGAGCTTAACATAATGGGCTCCTTATCCTGAAAGGGATTTGAAATAAGTTGGCCATATCGGTGAAACTCCTACTCGATAGAGAGGACAATACCGAGGGAAGATTGGAAAGAAGTTTTCCAAAACCCGTAGAGACTAAACGCCAACCTCCTTGCAAAAGGATGAAGTTATAGTCCAGACTCATTAGAGATAATGAGAGTTGATTAGAAATAATCAGCCGCCTTCGTAAGAAGGTCTTAAAAGTAATAGACAGCACTTCGGATAGCTGGGTTCTCCCAAAGTCACGTCAGGAGATCCTTAAATGGCCATTGTTATCTACTTCAAAAGTATTGACATTCAATGGTTTTAAACAGATTTCTGATATTGTTATTGGAGATTTAGTTCTTTCTTCAACTGGAAAATGGCAAAAAGTTTTAGATACTCAGCGAAAGAAAGCTGATGCTGAAGCTGTTAAACTTACTATTAAATACTGCCCTCCTGTGGAGATGGCAGCGTATCACCCTGTATTGGGTATTCAATCTAAAGGTCAACATAGAACTCTACGTGATGCTATTAGATTTGGTTTTGTTAACCCCAAAGAAAAATTGACTTGGATTGACGCAAATCTTCTGCAAGAAGGGGATCTTGTTGCTTGTCCTAAAGTTAAAGTATCTTCAACAGGTATTGTTGACTTTTATATTCCTGAACCTTTTAAAAATAGATTATGTAATAAATCAGGCGGCCAAGTTCCAGTAGCTGAAAGAAATTCTCAAACTATTACAGTTTCTAATAGAGATGTAGTATATGATATGCCAGCATTTTTACCTATGACTAACTCTATGTTTGAATTTATGGGGTGGTATGCTGCTGAAGGTCATACCAATAGTGATAATGCAACTAATCATCATATGAGTGTTGTTTTGACTCTTTCCAATGATGAGTTGGAAGTTGCAAAAAAATTAAAAAACTTCTTAGTGTCAGAACTTAATATTCCAGAGCATAAGATTTCTATACAACCACATAATGGTAGTCTACGATTGGTTATTAATAACACTGTTCTTGCAGAATTTTTAGCTAAGTATTTTAAATCCGGTGCTGAAAATAAAGATATTCCAAATTGGTTATTGGGTGCAGAGGATTCACTTGTCCTATCTTTTCTGCGTGGTTGGGTAAAGGGAGATGGAACAATTCAAAAGGTAACAAGTACAAGAACAGCTTTTTCAGCTTCTACAGTTTCACAAGACTTAGCCTATAAGGGCCATTTACTTTTTAATAAAGTTGGAATTCCTGTATGGTTTAGAGAAAAGGTTCAAGATTTAGATTATATTAATAAGCATTCAAAAATACAAATGAAGTCAGTTGCTCCAGTTTGTTATAGTTTGGGAGTATCTGGTTCTAGTATTAATAAGTTGTTTCCAGGATTATATAATCATGCAAAATCTGAGACAATGTATTTTGAAGATGACCAGTATTTCTATTTTCCAGTAACTGATGTAGAGGTCTTTAATACAAGTAAAGATTTCTGTTGTGTAACCACGGAAGACCATACAATCAATGTCCCATTTACCACTCACAACTGCCGAATTTTCTTTAATCTGGAGCCTTACATCCAACAGATTACGGTGATGCATTCTCTTTACCCATTTTCCAAATTTGATATGGTCGTAGCCGATCCCTCCATTAAAAAGTTCTACGAAGAAATGTCCTCTAATGGGAATTTTAACCTTTTTGAATTTATTCTTCAAGCTTCTCTTTCACGAGAGAAATTTGGGGAAGCTATTTGTTTTGGTAACTTGACTCAAGATGAAACAGCAAATAAATCAGGTAAGAAGCTTTGGAGATGGTCTAATTTTATTTTGTTAGAGCCTGAACTTGTAGAGATTAAGACAGACATGCTATCAGGTAAGAAAACTTTTGAAATGGTTCCCACTGAGGAAATTAAAGCCCTTGTTTCCTCTACTCGTCCAGAAGATCAAGAACGTGTAGAAGAGCTTAAGGAATCTTCCCCCGAACTAGTTAATGCAGTATTGGAGCATAGAAATATTAAACTCGATGAAGAATGTGTATCACAAATTGCTCGTATTACCGATCCCTCTGCTACACGAGGAACATCGAGAATTCAATCATGTTTTAAAGCATTAATTTTACAAGACTGGATTCGCCTTGCACAATCTGCTTATGCAAAAAATTATGTATTTCCAAAAGAACTTTGGACCATTGGTGATTTAGCAAGTAACACAATGCCTTCACAAACTGATCTAGATAATTGGAAACAATTAATTAATAGTTCAATTCAGAGTCCTCCTTTCACAATTATTGCTCCTCCCATTGTTCACTATGAACCTTTGTCAGTTATGGGTAAGCAGTTTCCTCTCAATGCTGAATATGATTATATTCAAGACCAGCTATTGGTTGGTTTAGGTGTAAATAAAAATATTATTTTAGGGGAAGGCCCAAACTTTGGCAATAGCAAAACAATGGCCCTTCAAGCCTTGGTTATGCAATATAAAGCTGTGCGTGATAAGTTTGAGGATTGGATGATTAATAAATTCTTCAGACCTATTGCTGAGAAAAATGAATTCTATACAGTTGATCCTGATACGGGTGAGAAGCAGCTTATTTTGCCCCAAATTTCTTGGTATAAATCTTTGGATATTGATGCTCAAGAAAGAGAGCAAGAACAGTTTGCTGAATTTCATAAAGAGGGCCTTATTTCAACTAAGACCTTATTTAGCAAGTATCCTAACTTGGATTATGAAACTGAACGTAAACAATTGGAAGAAGAACGCGGTACAATATTTGATAAGGGTTCCAAAGACAATCGCCTACCTGCTAAGATATCTAGACCCAGTGGTGAGGGAATGGGTGGTGGGGGTGGAGGAGATATGGGTGGGGGTATTGGTGAGCCACAGGAACCTGTAGAACCAGGAGAACCTTCAGAAGAGGGTGCTGAGGGTCTTCCTGAAGCAGCTACAGAAGGCACCACAGAGGTTGGAGAAACTAATGTTGGTGGTACTAGTGATCTTGGAGCCCCAGAAGTATGAGGCAGATTCTCTTAACACAAGGTAAATTTACTATTGTAGACGATGACGTTTATGAATGGGCTAAAGATTATAAATGGCAAACTAAGAAAGATGGTTCCACCTTCTATGCTGTCCGTCATTTTTATAAAGAAGATGGTACAAGAAGTTTAATGTATTTGCATCAAGCAATTATAGGATATAATTTAGATAAACTTATAGTTGATCATCGAGATGGTAATGGATTAAATAATCAAAGATTTAATTTAAGATTTGCCACTCGAAGAAAGAATGCCTCTAATCATTATTTGAAAAGATTAGGTTTATCATCTTCTAAATATACTGGAGTTAGTTGGAGTAAAAAGCATTCTAAATGGGAAGCCCATATTAAAATTAATGGGAAGAAGAAATTTTTAGGTTTATTTATAGATGAAGATCAAGCACATTTAGCTTATGAGACTGTTAAGAATAAATTGGATACCTTGGTTTATATTTAGAAAAGAAAAGCGAGGTTAAGAGATGAGTTTTATGGATCAAGTCTTTGGGTATAATAGTAGCATAACAAGTTCTAATTCAACTAGTACAAGTACTGTTTGGACTAGTTATCCAAATAATACTACTCATACTGGTATTGTATCTCCTGGGATATATACAGCTGGTACTGGTGGCTTAGGCAATAATATTACATATAATCCCGTAATTGATATTAAACGATGCAGGACTTGTAATCATGCTCATCTAGAGGAACAAACAGGTTGTATTGATCAATACGGTTGGAATACAGTATTTGTAGATCATTGCCCTTGTAAAGAATATCTGCCGAAAGACAATTTAGAATATTTAGAATACCTTGCCAAGAAAGAAGAAACACATTAAGTCATTCTTAAAAGGATCTCCATATGAAAAAAACTCTTATTACCCTCTTAGCTTTGTTTATTGTGTTACCTGCCTGTGCAACGGATATTTCAAAAAAGATGGAAGACAGCACCGTTTTACTTCATATGAAAATTCATAGCACAGCAAAGGATAAGACAGGGTGGGGATCGTGTAGTGGAGTTTATATTAAAGATAATATTATCCTATCTGCAGCGCATTGTGTGTCATTTCCACCAGATGAGGGAATTACTTTAAAAGAAATTTGGGTGAAAAAGGGAGATGTATCAGAAAATGCAGTTATTGTTCGTGTTGATCCAGCTGCTGACTTGCTACTTCTTTATACACCACTAAAAGGCACACCAGTTAAATTGGCAAAAAGAGTAGTACGTGGAGAGGATTGTTGGGTTATTGGAAATCCCTTGGGGCTTGTTGATATTTTGACAAAAGGTATTGTAAGTAAACTTAATTTAAAACCAAAAGGTGAGAAAGCTACTTTTATCGTAGTAGACGCAACAGCACTTCCCGGCAACTCAGGAGGGGCGATTGTAGATCGTAAGGGCCACCTTATTGGAATTCTTACCAGAAGTACTTCTTTCTTTGGTGTTTTTGGGGCTTCTGGATTGGGAATTGGAGTTGACTTACATACAATTAGAGAGTTTTTAAAAGGTATTTAAAAGGAATTATAATATGCCATTACACAAAAAAGGTTCACCTTCAAAAATTTCTATTATTAAGAATGCAGGTTTCTCCATGAGCGTTGATGCTTTGGCTCAAAGTTTTCTAAAAGATTGGCCTAGTAAAAAGCTTTCTATAGATCAGATCCATGCCAGCTTAAAGAGTATTGGAATTATAAACTACTCCTCAGAAGACTTATCCACTTTGATTAGTAGACTTGAGTCCATTGGGTTTTCCGTTACTTATTAAGTTAAGTAGATAACAATACTTACCTACAACAAAAGTATAATAAAATCTAATAGTATTAGGAGTACTGCGCTATATTGATTTCTAGATATAAATTTTGATAATTAAATAAGAAGAGAGAGGACTTATTATGCAAGACAATAATGAAAAGAGAAGCAAAGAAATTGTGTTTGAAACTGAAGAGGGTCTTAATGTACCTGTTATGTTTGAAGCACTATTTGTTAAGTATATGGGCCGTGTCCTAGATTTGATTCGCATTAGCGATATCTCTGACCGCAATTTAACACAGCTTTCTCGTACTATTAAAGATGATTGTTATCATCAAATTGATTTGGCAAAAGCCATTTTAAAGAAACACGATATCACAGAATAATGGCAGAATATAATACACTTTGTCTTCGCTGTTCTCATTACGATCATTTCCAAAAATTATCTTCAAGCCTCCATCTTTTCGACAAAATGTGCTGGACCGGAAAGGCGTGGGATACTAATTGTAAGTGCCCAAAACATATTGAAAAAAATTTGGAATACTTGGAATACTTATATGAGCAGGAAACAAGGAAGAATTTTTAATTTTGAACGATGCAGAACTTGCAATCACTATTTCATAAGTCATACAAGTAAATGTGTTTATTGTTTTGATAATGCAGAATTAAAACTTTGTGGATGTGAAGAATTTTCTCCGTCGGATAATATAGATTTTTTGGAATATGAATATGGAAAATTGGATAAAAAATTTAGCGATTAAGGCCATTCATATTTGCCGCTTGAATAAAGAGGCTGCAAGAGAAGATTTATCTTTGCCAGTCTTAGATGGTTTACTTAGAGACGGATATACTAATGTCATCTGGAAAGCAGATCGGGCAGAGTGTTTTCGTTGTAGGGATTTAAATAGACAGCAATGGACGTTACAAGATTTTTTGAATTCAACTACTCACTCAGCACCTATAGCGTCCCATGGGCATCCAAATGATCTTTGTACAGTTGTTGTATCAGGAGATGGTTTACCAGATATAGAGGTTGATTATAATGGGCATACTGATGAAAGCATTGCTCCTGTAGTTAGGACTCCTAGAGTAGTAAAACCAAAGGTAAAGACATTAGCTCCTGGGCCCCAACCCAAAGTAGTAGAAAAACCAGTGGTCCCAGAAACTAAGGTAAAATATATTCCTAAAGATGTGCATAAACAGATGAAAGACCCCTTTGAAAAACAGAAGTTAAGCCCACAGGAGTATGAGGATTGGTTAGCGGATTTAGAAAAAGAACAAGTTGAAGAATCTATACCAGTTCAACCAACAGATGAGGAAAAAGAAGATTGGTTAAAAGATCTCGAAAGAGAAACAAGTCTTAGAATTCCTCAGTGGATAAGAGGCGTTATAAAATAAAATGAAGTGGCAAAAGAAATATGAACTTTATATACAGTTTATTAAACCAGAGTATTTAGCAGGTTTAAGTGTTTCTGATTGCCTAGAAAAATTTGATATTTCATATCCTACGTTGCTCCAATATTTGAAAGAAGATGGTCTTACTAGAGATGCTTTTGAAACTTTATGTGTAAAATATAAGACTACATCTCAAGAAGTTATTAGTTATTATTTAGCAGGAAATTCTTTAAAAGATTGCGCTAAAAAATTTGGAATACATGAAGTTACCCTATCCTTAAATTTTAAAAAGAAGGGTATTCCTGTAAGAACTTTAGCTGAAGCTAATAAGTTAAGCGGTAAAGATCGTAAAGGTCAACCAGCTTGGAATAAGGGTTCTTGGAAAGATAAAGTATCAGAAGATGAACTAGTTTCTTATTACCAAGAAGGGCATACGCTTAAAGAATGTCGTGAGAAATTTAAAATTGACACAATAAGTATACGGGATGCTATGGAACAACATGGTATTCTTAGAACTAAAAGTACTGCTAGATTGCTTAGTTTAAAAGAACATCCAGAATACCAAGAGAAACTAGTTGAAAGTTTAAAGAAAAGTGCTCGTTCAGGACCCGATAATCACTTCTTTGGCAAACCTGGATATTGGGCTGGGAAGCATATTCCAAAAGAAGTTTCTGATAAAGGTAAACAAACTAGGTTAGAGAGATTTGGGGCTTACTTTTCAGATGAATCTATTGAATCAATTAGGAAAAATTTAATTGGTGTAAGTGCAGGAGAAAAGAATTGGAACTTTGGTAAATCTCCTGTGTCTAGTTTTAAGAGATTTATTTATAAAGATATAAAATTAGATAGTAGTTACGAATATGAATTTGTTAAGTATCTAGATAGCAAGAATATACCTTGGACTAGAAATTATAAAAGAATTAATTTAGAAGACGAACAAGGTAAATTTACTTATGTACCTGATTTTATTGTGAATGGTGAAATTGTTGAGACTAAAGGATGGTTTTCACCACGAGCAGTTAGAGTAATGAAAGCTCTTTTGAAAGCAGAAATTAAGGTTAAATATTTTGATGTAGTAGAGCTTAAGAAGCTTGGGCTTCCCATAGCTGGTAGTAATGGCAAAAGTTTTGGCATTAGAGATTGGTATCCATACTTTGGGTTTAATTGTTAGGAGAATTTGTCTATGAGTCTTTATAAAATTGGTTCTATTGTTAATATTACTAAGAGAGCCTATGTAGCTACTGAGGCTTTGTCTGATCAGAAAGTGGATTTTAAAGTTACGGATATTATTGAACAAAAAAATCCAGAGTTTTTGTATTACACAGCAAAAGCCATTAGCAGTCTTGAGCCTAATTTTAATCTAAATGGAAATTTCGACGGATTCCCCAAATCTGAACTTAAGAAAGCTTATAAGACTTTCGAAGGTAGGGGCATCTTTTTAAATCATGATAGTGACTCTCCAATTAAATCTGTGGGAAGAATTTTATCTGCCGAATATATGGAAGATGAAAAAACAGGTGCTGCATGGATAGAAATTTTAGGACGCATTGACCGCGTTTTACATCCCGAAATTGCAAGAAAAATCGAGGTTGGGGATTACACTGACACTTCGATGGGTTGCTCAGTAGATGAGTCGGTTTGCTCTGTGTGTGCAAAAATTTTGCACTCAGATGCTGATGAACGTTGTCAGCACCTTGGGGTTTCATTGGGAAAACGATTTGCAGCAGAAGTTGATATGCCTGAATATGGAATTGTTAAAGGTCAAGAGATTGTTGCAGGAAGCATAAATCGTGGAATTGTCTTTAATGAGGACAGTTTAGTTAATGTGCCAGCTGATGCTACTGCAAAAATTCGTACAATTTTGAATAACATGAAACATCGTTTTACTAAAACTGCAAGTCTTACTTCTGATGAGAAATTAGATTTTGTCAAACAATTCGAAAATTTATTATCTAAAGTAGATTCAGATATGGCCATAAAATTAAAAGCAGAGTTCTGTGGCATTTGTCCACCAGCACCTATTAAGGAGTCCTCTATGTCCGAAACGAATTTGCCTAATGAAGAAACAAAGAAGATTCTAAATAAAATTTCAGCTTACGAAATGGGGTTACTTGAATCCTATGTCGCTCATAAGACCAAGAAAGCTAATGAGATTGTTAATAAAGAAGTGGTTGCAGATGCCACTAAGAAAGAAGAAACATTCCTTTCTAAAATTGTTGCTAAAGTGAAAGATAGTTTTGCTGCTCAGCTATTGGAGAAGAAAATTGAAACAGTAGCTAAAGAAGAAATTGAGAAGGAAGCTATGAAATGCCCTAAATGCAAACGTCCTATCAAAGAGAATACTGATGGTGATGAGAAGTATTGTCAGGGGCATTCTGATTCACGTTTTGCTTCTCTTTCAGCCAAATTCAATGAAGATAAAAATAATGTATTAGCCTCCACATGGGAAGTGTATGAAGGTAATAAGCTTGTTCTAGATGCTTCTCTTAAAGATATTTGGGATAAAAAATTTGAAACACTATCCTTTGCTGATCAGAAATGGGCAACCAGCGAAGCATATGGCTTAGAAGCTATTGCTCGCTATCAGAAAGAAGGGCTTGAAAAATTAGCTGAAGATTGGGATGTAAGCCATAAATTAAGCAAGACAGCTAAAGGTCCAGAACTAGGTCCTGATGGCTCCTATGCAAAACCTTCTACTGGTACAGATAATAAGAAACACAATTATCCTACGACACCTAAATTCACAGATTCTAAACCAGGAGCAAATTCAAAAGGTCCAGCAGCCCCTAAGCCAGCAGCAGTTAAGACTGAGACAAAACTTGATATGCCTGGTCAGGAGAAGGGTCAGACAGGCCCAGCAGCTCCTAAAGCCAAAGAAGTAAAAACAGATTATGCGGAACCAAAGGCAGAAGCAGAAGGTAAGGAAGTTAAAACCACTCCTAAGAATCCAGAAGAGAAAAAAATGGGGAAATCAGAGAAAGAAGTAAAAACAGATTATAAAACTGTTGGCGAAGAGGCTAAAAAAGCAGAGGAAGAGGGTAAAGAGAAGAAAGAAGATAAAAAGGCTTCTCTTATTAGTTGGGCTTCCCTTACACCTAAAGCACAAAATTTTATTAAAACAGCAGCAAAGAGTTATATTGCCAGTGGAATGAAAAATGCTGAAGCCGTGGCGAAAGCTCACGGTGAATTTGCAGCCCAGGAGAAAGATATGAAAAAGCAAGCAGCTGATAAGCCCGTAGAGAGTGTTGAAGGATCTACTCTTCCAGAAGGTACAAAAGAGATGGGAGATAAACCTGAAGAAGCCGTAAAAGGCACAACTCTTCCAGGCGGTGCAGCTCCAGCTTCTGCTCCTGAGATAAGTGCTCAAGGTGACACGGAACATAAAACGACAGATTTAACTAAGAAACCCGAAGAAGCTGTAAAGGGTACAACCACTCCAGCAGATCATATTTCTAATACTGAGAAGAGCGAAGAATCAGTAGATGGAACTACTTTCCCAGCAGATAAAAAAGAAGTTGGCGATAAAGCCGACTCCGCGGTAAAACAAGCTGCTAAATCTGAAAACTCTGCTCCAATTGAAGCAGTTCAAGATAAACCAGCACTTTCTAACAAAACCGTAGGTGATAAAGCAGCGCAATCTTCCCAAGGTGATACAGAGCCAAAGGGATCTGCTCCTGAGAATTCTAGTAATGAGTCTGTAAAGAAATCTGCTGCAACTGAGATGCCTATGCCAGAAGATAAACCAGCTATTGAAGAAGATGTTAAGGTTGATGAAAAACCAGCACTTCTCCCAGAGGCCCCAAAGCCAGAAGCAGCACCAGCAGCTGAAGTTTCAGCATTTGATAAAACAGAGAAACTAGATATTGGCACCGGATATTCCGCTCATAAGGATCATGAATCCAAGGAAATTATCATTGAGAAAGATGGCAAGGAAGTTAAACGTCTTCCAGATGGATTTGGTGCAGAAGTAGCCGTTGTTCTTCCTCTATTGAAAGCCGTTCTTGGTCTTCCCGCAGAAGAGGCAAAACCAGAAGTTCCTGGAATGGCTGCTCCAATGGAAGAGAAGAAAGAGGAAGTTCCAGCAGTTGAGGAACATCCAGCACTTCAAGAAGCACATGAAGATGAACTAGGAATTAAAGAGTCAGCTCTAAAAGTCAGAGAAACTGCACTTCTAGCTAAAGAAGCAACCCTTAAGGCTAAAGAAGAAACTTTAAAGAAAGAAGCTGCAGCAAAGAAATTTGCAGAAGTGTTGAAAGCTCGTTCTGAACGCTGCCATAAAATCGTAGCTGCCATGGTTGAAAAAAATACGCTTGAAATGGACAAAGAAGTTTATGCTTCTGAACTTCAGCAAGGCACTTATCTTCTAGATGCACAGAAGAAAGCTTTTGAACATGCCATTACAGCAAAGCATAAAGAATTCTTAGCAATGACGGATGAGGCATTACTCGCTGCAGAAAAAGTTATTGCTGATCTCAAACCATCTGTTACAAAGAAAGCCAGTAATATTTTCGTTTCTCCTTCATATGGAGAGCAGATGTCCGAAGATGAAGAGATTGCAAAGATTTTCCGAACAATGGGAAATTCTAAACAGCATCCTCAATAAAATTTGTTATAAGACATGCGCGTGTAACAAATTATTCTATATCGTGGGAACGTTAGAATAATCAAGTTTAAGTTATAAAGATTCGTTAAAAAGATAAAAATAAAAGATTTCCCATAACTAAGTGGGCCTTTAAATAAGCAACCTACCGAGATAAGAGTAGATCAGATTGCCAGGATGAAAATAAAATAATAAGGAGTCTCAAATGGCTATTCGACAAATTAAAGAAGTTAACCGATCTATCGGTTATCCAGTAGCATCTGGGAATATTGTAGGTGGAAACCTACTTGAGATCAATGCATCGGCTCAGGTTCTTCCATGGCTTCATACACGAACCGCAGGGCAACCTCTAGGTCTCGCAATTGAATCCAACGTATTTTTCCCACTTCAGCCAGCAAATGGTGAAGTAGCAGGGCAGGGTTTCGACTATACCAACTTCAATCGTGGCGGTCTCGAATCCGTGTATCTAGACGGTGGAGATTTCGTCCTTTATAATGATGGTCGTGGTTATCCCTATGATGCAACCGCAACGTATGCAGTCAACATGCCAGTTTATGCCTCTGCTGCAACCGATGGTCTTATCACATCTGATGCAACAAGCACAGTTATTGTTGGTTATGTTGTTGGCTTCGATGTTGCCGTAGCACCAACCCAGCTCGAAATCAAATCAATTATCTAATTAATTAGGTATAGATCTAGTTGTAAACAAGATTGGCCGCAAGGTTGACTTGTATTTAAAGGAGAACAATATGAACGAAATTAACAAAGAAGCCTCCTTGGAAGTACTCTCAAGCCAAGAAGTTGAAGCAAAGCTTTCTCGCTTGATGCAGTCTCCCGGTGGGCTACAGAAAATTGCACAACAGATGCTCTCGCCCCTAAAGCGCGAACTTCTATACGAGGGTCGTATTCGTCAGCTATTCCAGACATACAAACTAGCACTCGGTGAGGAAGCAGTATTCGATGCAGATGTTGATGTCCCAGCAGCAAGCATCTCAGTCGAAGGTCTTCCCGCACAGCTTGAAGTTCTAGCAGATCGTATTCGCGTTGAAACGTCCCCTATTTCAACTCGTCCAATGATCCGTTGGAATGAATCCAACTTCCGCAAGTACGATGTTCTTAATCGTACCCAGGAACGTGCAAAAGCTTCAATCATGCTACAGGAAGATACTCGTGGATATAATCTGATCAATTTCGCCTCTGGCTTAACGAATCAGACACCCGCAGCATCTCTTGCTGGTACGACTGCTGCAACAAACAACCCCTCAGTAATCCCCAACGGCGCAGCTGGACTCTCAATGTATACTTTGGCCACAGCCATTGTAACTCTAAGCTCTAAGCTTCTAGTTGCAAGCAAACTATACATTAACCCACTTACCCGTCGTGATCTATTGCTCTTCAATAATGCTTCTAGTGGTAATGGTGGCCTTGGTATTTTCGCCCCCAACTTCCAGGACACAGCATTGAAAGCTGGTCGCGTAGGTGGAATCATGGGTGTTGATGTTCTAGAATCAGTCGTTGTTCCAACCACAGCCTGTTTCGTTCTAGCTCCCGCTGATTATCTTGGCGTTCTAGCTATTCGTACAGACCTCTCAGTTGAAACTATGAAAGATGTAAATAAGATGGCCGATGTTTTCGCTATATGGGAAGATGTTGGATTTTTGTGTCGCTATGCAAAGGGCATCGTGAAGGTAACACTTCCATAATGTATTGATTTTTAGATACATTTTTGCCTACATCTTAAAAAGATGTTGATATATAGGAGGGGTTAGAAATAACCCCTCTTAGTATATTAATAAAAGACTTGCAAAA
>Ga0302319_10015444_pt1 | contig 14151 bp, 12 predicted proteins | sample Bog_T0_2_FD_203319 | JGI IMG/M metagenome (GOLD analysis project Ga0302319, IMG submission 203319) | Peat permafrost microbial communities from Stordalen Mire near Abisko, Sweden - Bog_T0_2 | ecosystem: Environmental > Terrestrial > Soil > Wetlands > Peat | place: Sweden: Abisko, Stordalen Mire... | reverse complement strand
CTGACCGACTCGTTCCACCGCACCCGCTCCAGCCCCGACGGCAAGCCGATCATCGGCTGCATGCTGAAGACGTTGGCGGACGCCGGCATGACGCCGGGACAAATCGACCACATCAACGCCCACGGCACCGCGACGCCGGAAAACGACAAGATGGAATATCTGACGACGTCAGCGGTATTCGGCGAACATGCGACGAAAATTCCGGTATCGTCGAACAAGTCGATGGTCGGCCATACCATCTCGGCGGCCGGCGCGGTCGAAGCGGTGTTTTCGCTGTTGACGCTCGAGCACCAGCGCATTCCGCCGACGATCAATTATGACAACCCGGATCCGGCGATCCTGTTCGACGTGGTAGGCAACAAGGCGCGCGACGCCCGCGTCACCGCTGTCATGTCGAACTCGTTCGGCTTCGGGGGGCAGAATGCCTCGCTGATCCTGACGCGCGAGCCGGCCTGACCGGCGCGCCGCTTGCAACCATGAACCGCCTGCTCCTTCGCACCAAGGCGCGCGTTCGCGACGCCGCCAAGCCAATGACGGAAGCCGCGGTCGGCGCGCTGACGATCGCGTTGCTGCGCACCACGCGCTATTTCGATCCGGTCAAGACCGCCGATCTGTTCGGCCGCGTCACCCGCTTCATCGGCCGCAGGCTGCGTGAGGACCGGATCGGCCGCGAGAATCTCAAGGTTGCCTTCCCGGAGAAATCCCCCGAAGAGATCGAAACCATTCTGGCCGGCGTCTGGGACAATCTCGGTCGCATCGGCGCCGAGTTCGCCCACCTCGATCACATCTGGGACTACGACCTGGATCATCCCGAAAAGCCGAGCCGCATCGAATTCGGAGCGCGAACGAAACAACTGTTCGATCAGCTCAGGGATGACGGCAAGCCGGCGTTGATCTTCACGAGCCATCTCGGCAGCTGGGAGCTGCCCGCGCTGGGCGCGGTCGCGCACGGACTGGATTGCGCCATCCTGTACCGGCGGCCGAACATCGAATCGGCCGACCGCGCCATCGAGCGGATCCGCGCGGTCAATATGGGGACGCTGATTGCAGCCGGCCGCGACGCGCCGCTCAAACTCGCAGAAGCCCTGAAGAACAACCAGCACGTCGCCATGCTGGTCGATCAATACCTGACCAACGGCGTCGAGGTCACCTTCTTCGGCCGCAAGACCAAGGCCAATCCGATGCTGGCGCGGTTGTTGCGCCAGGTCGAGTGTCCGATCCACGGCGTGCGGATCATCCGCCTGCCCAACCATCGCTTCCGCGCCGAGCTGTCCGAAGAGGTCAAGCCGGTCCGCGACGCCTCCGGCCAGATCGACATCCAGGGCACGATGCAGGCCGTCACCTCGGTCGTCGAAGGCTGGGTGCGCGAACATCCCGAACAGTGGCTTTGGCTGCATCGCCGCTGGCGGTAGCGACAACCTGCACCGTCATTGCGAGCCAACGGGTCGCGCGAGTGCGCGCCCGATGACAGGCTCCGCGAAGCAATCCATTGCCGACACGGCCACAAATCTGGATTGCTTCGTCGCTTCGCTCCTCGCAATGACGGCCGGGATTATCTCCCCGTCTTCACCCGGGTCCAGAGCCGGTTGATGACGCGCTGGGTGGCCGGATCGCGCGCGGTGATCACGAACAGTTTTGCCAGTGTCGCCTCATCCGGATAGATGTTGCGGTCGTTGAGGATTTTCGGGTCGACCAACTTCTGGCTCGCCAGATTGCCGTTGGCGTAGGACAGGTAACCGGAATTTTTCGCGGCGACCTCCGGCCGGTAGAGATAGTCGATCAGCTCATAGGCCTCGGCGACGTTGCCGGCGTCGGCCGGGATGGCGAGATTGTCGAAGAACATCTGCGCGCCCTCCTTCGGGATGGCATAGCCGATCTCGACACCGCTGTTGGCTTCCGCGGCGCGGGCCCGCGCCTGCATGATGTCGCCCGACCAGCCCACCACCAGGCAGATCTCGCCGGTGGCCAGCGCGCTCAGATACTCCGATGAATGGAACTTGCGGACATAGGGCCTGATCTTGAGGACGAGATCGGCGGCCTTTTCCAGGTCGGTCTGGCTTGTCGAATTGGGATCGAGCCCGAGATAGCCCAGCGCCGCGGGAAAAATGTCGTCGGCGGAATCCAGCATGTGGATGCCGCAATCCCTGAACTTGGCCAGATTCTCCGGCTTGAAGACGATATTCCAGCTGTCGATCCTGGCGTCGGGGCCGAGAATTTTCTGCGCCATCCGGACATTGTAGCCGATGCCGGTGGTGCCCCACATGTAGTTGGCGGCGTATTGATTGCCGGGGTCGTAGATGGCGAGCTGCGTGGTGACAAACGGCCACGCGTTGGCCAGGTTCGGCAGTTTTGCCTTGTCGAGCTTCTGGAACACATGCGCCGTGATCTGGCGCTGCAGGAAATAGGCAGTGGGAACGACGACATCATAGCCCGACTTGCCCGCCAGCAGCCGGGTCTCCAGCGTCTCGTTGGCGTCGAACGTATCGTAGACGACCTTGATGCCGGTCTGTCTGGTGAAGTCGTCCAGGACTCCCGGCGCCACGTAGTTCGACCAGTTGTAGAAATTGACGGTGCGCTCGGCGGCCAGCGCCGGCAGCGACTGCGCCGCGAGCACCATGGCCATTGCGACCAGCCATCGCCTGCGGGAACTGCGGTCACCCATCGGTAAACCTCTTATCGGCGGTGCACCGCGTCGGACAGGCGCTCCAGCGCGGTATCGAGAGTTTTGTCCTGCTTGGCGAAGCAGAAACGCACCACCGACGTCACCGCATCCTGTTCGTAGAAGGCAGAGACCGGGATCGCCGCGACCTTGTAGTCGGTCACGATGCGCTTGCAGAACGCCTCGTCGGTCTCGTTGAGGCCGAGCGGCGAAAGATCGACGGTCAGGAAATAAGTGCCCTGCGAGCGCAGTACCGGAAACCCGATCCGTTCCAGGCCCGCGGTGAGACGGTCGCGGCTGCGCGCCAGATCCTGGCGCATCCGGTGGAAGTAGTCATCCGGTTTGCCGAGGCCGTAGGCGACCGCCGCCTGAAGGTTCGGCGCGGTAGTGAAGGTGAGAAACTGGTGCACCTTGGCAGCGACCCGCAGCAGCGGCGGCGCGGCGCAGACAAACCCGATCTTCCAGCCGGTGAGCGAGAAAATCTTGCCGGCGGAGCCGACCTTTATGGTGCGCTCGCGCATGCCCGGAATGGTGATCAGCGGAATATGCTCGCGGCCGTCGAACACCACATGCTCCCAGACCTCGTCGCAGATCGCGACCGTGTCGAACTGCTGGCAGAACCGCGCCAGCAGTTCGAGGTCCTCGCGCGGATAGACCACCGCGGCGGGGTTGAGCGGATTGTTGAACAGCACTGCCTTGGTCTTGTGGTTGAAGACGCCGCGCAGCGCCTCCTCGGTCAGCCGCCAGTGCGGCGGCTCGAGCCGCACCAGGCGCGGGATGCCGCCGGCCTGCCGAATGATCGGCAGATAGGAATCATACACCGGCTGGAACACCACGACCTCATCGCCGGGCTCGACCACGGCAAGGATCGCCGATGTCAGCGCCTCGGTGCCTCCCGAGGTCACCATGACCTCGGTCATGGGGTCGAGCGCGAGCCCGTGCCAGCGCCCGTAATGGGCCGCGATCGCCTGCCGCAATTCAGGAATGCCCATCATCGACGGGTATTGATTGTAACCGTCCATGACGGCATCCGCCGCCGCGCGGCGGATGTCCTCAGGCCCGGGGTCGTCGGGAAAGCCCTGGCCGAGATTGATGGCGTTGTTGTCGCGCGCGAGCTGCGACATGGCCTCGAATATCGTGACCGGAAGATCGGCAAATACCTTGTTCATCGATGTCATGGGAAGGGTCAGCCGCCGGTCGTGGTCGGCAATCCCGCAGCCTTCCAGGCCAGCATGCCGCCCGCCAGATGGCTGTCATAGGCCAGCCCGGCGTCCTGGGCGGCGAGCGAGGCCGTGACCGAGCGCTTGCCCGAACGGCAGGCGAAAACCACTGTTTTCCCCTGCGGATCGGGAATATTATTCGGATCGAAGCTCGACAGCGGAACGACGACGGCGCCCGGATAGGCGTCCACGGCAACCTCGTTCGGCTCGCGGACGTCGACCAGCAGATAGCGGCCCTCGGCCATCCCCTTGGCAACATCCTGCGGCGTCAAATCGTGAACATGTTGCCCCACTCACATTCTCCCAACGATTGGCACGAGCCATAAGCAACCGATACCGATTGTCCGCTCCACCGCCAACCTCGCCCCTCGGGCCGCGAAAATCAAGCGGCGGAAGGCAGTTTGATGGTACCCGGGATCAGACGGTAACCTGTGTTCCCACCTCGACCACCCGGCCGCTTGGAATCTGGAAGTAATCGGTGGCATCGTTGGCGGTGCGGCTGAGCGCGATGAAGAGGTGATCCTGCCAGCGCGGCATGCCGGAATGCGCGGCCGGCTTCAGCGCGCGCCGCGACAGGAAGAACGACGTCGACATGATGTCGAACTGCCAACCAAGCTTGCGCGCGATCGCCAGCGCTTTCGGCACGTTGGGCGATTCCATGAACCCGAACCGCAGCGTGACCTTGGAGAAGGTCTTGCTGATCTCCTCCAGCCTGACCCGCTCGGCCGGGTCGATCCTTGGCGTCGAAGCGGTTTCGATGGTGAGAATGACGTTCTTCTCGTGCAGCACCTTGTAGTGCTTCAGGCTGTGCATCAGCGCGGTCGGGGCGCTGATCGGGTCGCTGGTCAGGAATACGGCGGTGCCGGAAACCCGCTGCGGCGGCCTCTTCTCCAGCATCGCCACCAGGTCGGCCATCGGGAACTCGAGCTTGCGCGACTTCTCGAACAACAGCCGACTGCCGCGCCGCCAGGTGTACATCAGCAGCATCACCACCGCCCCCAGCGCCAGCGGCACCCAGCCGCCTTCCAGGACTTTCAACAGGTTCGCCGCCAGGAAAGTCAGGTCGAGAAACAGGAATGGCGCGATCAGCGCCGCGGCCGCGAACGGCGACCATTTCCAGACCCGCCAGATCACCACGAAGCCCATCATCGCCGTGACCACCATGGTCCCGGTGACGGAGATGCCATAGGCCGACGCCAGCGCGCTCGAGGAACGGAACATCAGCACCAGCAGCGTCACCGCGATCAGCAGCAGCAAGTTGATGCGCGGGATATAGATCTGGCCCGAATGCGATTCCGAGGTGTGGCGTATTTCAAATCGCGGCAGCAGGCCGAGTTGAATGGCCTGACGCGTCAATGAATAGGCGCCGGTGATCACCGCCTGGCTCGCGATCACGGTCGCCAGAGTGGCGAGTGTCACCATCGGAATCAGCGCCCAGTCCGGAAACATCAGGAAGAACGGGTTCTCGACCGCCTTGGGGTCGGCGATCACGAGCGCGCCCTGCCCCAGATAGTTCAGCGCCAGCGACGGCAGCACGATGAACAGCCAGGCGGTCTGGATCGGCCGCTTGCCGAAATGCCCGAGATCGGCATACAGCGCCTCGGCGCCGGTGACCGCGAGAAACACCGCGCCGAGCGTGACGAAGCCGATGATGCCGTGATGGAGCATGAAGGAGACCGCGAGCAGCGGATTGAGTGCGAGCAGGACCTCGGGCTGGCGCATGATCGGCGTGATCGACGCGATCGCGATGACGCCGAACCAAATGCACATCACCGGCCCGAAAAACGCCGCCACGCGGGCGGTGCCGCGCGACTGGGCGGCGAACAGCACCAGCAGAATCAGCACCGTCAGCGGCACGACATAGGGATCGAACGCCGCGGTGACGAGCTTGATGCCTTCGATGGCGGAAAGCACCGACAGCGCCGGCGTGATCACCGCGTCGCCGTAGAACAGCGCCCCGCTGATGATCCCGAGCAGTACGATGGTGCCGGCGCCGTGGCTGACCGCGCGCTGCGCCAGCGCCATCAGCGCCAGCGTTCCACCCTCGCCATGATTGTCGGCGCGCAGCAGGATCAGTACGTATTTCAGCGTCACCACGACGATCAGCGCCCACAGGATCAGGGACACGACGCCGAGCACCGCCTGCGTCGTGACGACGCCGGAAGGCCCGCTGGCCGCGATGACGGCCTCGCGCAACGCGTAGAGCGGGCTGGTGCCGATATCGCCATAGACGACACCGATGCTGCCGATCATGAGAGCCTTGAAGCCGGCGGTGGAATGGGTTTCGCCATGGCTTTTGGCCGCCGTCGTTTCCGGGGCGGGAACTGCTACGTCACTGGTCATGGGGAGCGGAGGCCTCAAAAAGCTTCACTGCATTGCATTGTAGCAAAGCGAGGGCGGCTTATAATCTTGCGCCTCAAGCATAGCCTAGCCTGAATATGAAGCCAAGCCATGCAAAAACGCATGTTTACTCGGATAAAGCCCCGGTTCCGCATTTCAATCGCGGGGCGGCCGAAATCCGGGCAAAGCCTACGGTTTCAGGTCCGGCGGCAATGGCGGAGCCTCGCGCATCAGAGTGATGGTCACGCGGCGGTTTGCCGCAAGCGTCGGATCGTCGGGAAACAGCGGCTGGCCATCGGCTTTTCCGGAGACCCCAAAGATGTGGGCCGGTGGCAACCCTTCCCGTTCCAGGATCGAGCGCACGGCGTTGGCCCTATCCGCTGACAGGTCGAACGCGCCATAATCGCTTCGGGCCGGCACGAACCCGGCCGCGGTGTGGCCGACGATGGAGATGCGCAGCGGCGTGGCCTTGAGCGGAACCGCGAGTTTCTCGATCAGCCGCCGGGTGCGGTCGTACGGCTCCTTGGAGCCGTCGGCGAACATCGAGCGGCCGTCCTGGTCGACGATTTCCAGGTTGAGGCCCTCATTGGTTTCCTCGAACATGATGTGCTTGGAGATCTCGGTCAGTTCCGGCATGTCCTGCAGCGCCTGCCGCAACGACGCCGACGCGAGGGCGAATTCGCGGTCGATCTTCAGGCGCGCGCCCTGGGCGACGCTGCCCTCCTGTTCTTCCGGGGTCGGCGTATTGGACGCCTCCTCCGGCGGAATATGCGCGGTATTCTTCAGCTTTGCCCGGGTCGGCAGGCCGTCGGATTCGATGATTCCGGAATAGCGCGCCTCGCTCTGCACGCCGAACGCATCGCGCATCGAGCCGGCGACGATCTTGAGCTTGTTGTTGTCCATCGTGGAAAACGCGACGAGCATCACGAAGAAGCTCATCATCAGGCCCATCAGGTCGGCGAAGGTCACGAACCAGCCATGCCCTCCGCCGTGTGCGTCGCCGCGCTTTTTCTTGGCCATTGCTTGCTTTCCGGATCGATCCGACCCGCCCGATCAGGCCGGGACCGGCTCGCCTTCTTCGTGGCGATGTTTTTCGGGCAAATAGGCCAGCAGCATTTCCCGGACCAGGGTCGGACTCTTGGAATCCCGGATCATCAGGATGCCGTCGATGATCAGCGTGCGATTGGTTTCCTCGTCGAGCAGCTTGACGTGCAGCTTGTCGGCGAGCGGCAGACAGAACAGGTTCGAGACCAGCGCTCCATAAAGCGTAGCCAGCAGCGCCGTCGCCATGAACGGGCCGAGCTTCGAAGGGTCGGTCATGTTGGCGAACATCTGCACCATGCCGATCAGGGTGCCAACCATCCCGAACGCCGGGGCGCAGTCGCCGATGGCGCGGTAGATCTTGCCGCCCTCGTCCAGGTGCATCAGGAAGTTGTCGCGGTCGCGTTCCAGATTGTCGCGGATGAATTCGAGGTCGTAACCGTCGGCGACGTAGCGAATGCCCTTGGCGAGGAACGGCTCGTCGGTCTCGACCTTTTCAAGGCCGACCGGTCCCTGCTTGCGTGCGATCTCGGCGATGCGGGCGAGCTCGTCGACGAGGTCGCGCGCCGCAAGCCGGCTCATGGTGAAGGCGAACTTGGCGCCGAGCGGCAGACCGTGCACGATGGCGCTGAGCGGAAACCGGATCATGGTGGCGGCGATCGATCCGCCGAAGATGATGATGACAGCGTGTTCGCTCCAGAACATCTCCAGACTGCCACCCAACAACATGATGACCGTGATGACGGCGACGCCGCAAAGCAGCCCGACGAGCGTCATGATGTCCATGGGAAACTCCAACACATACGCGAACAGCCGGCCGTTCTGGACGGTGACGCGACCCATCCGGAGCCGCGCAACACAAACCCTACGGACGCGCCATTAAAGACGCGTTACCGAATTTAGTAGGCATAACAATTGGTTAATAAAGAGCTAGACACTTGATCATCCCACTGCGTTCATTGGGCTTCTGCATGGCTGTGTCTAGTTTTTCTAGGAAGGACGATGACGTTGGAGCGCCGCAGAGATCACTCCGGGGAACTTATTTTGTGAGGATTGCGGCTAGGGAGAGGCCGTATCGGCGTCGTATCGCGACAATGCGGCCTTGGCGGTTTGCTGGAATATCTCGCGGCCGGGAATGCATGGAGCAGCAGCCAACCTGCCAAGTTCCTGTTGGGCCCAACCGACGGCACCAATCTGTCTTGCCGCCGCAAAGAGATGTTTGACGGCCTCGTTGACGTCCGACACCGGCGGATCGTAGCCGCCGCCCGCAAGCAAATGCGTGATCCCGAACAGCGCAACGGTCGCGGCAAACCTGGGCTCCTTGCCACAGAAATCCCGTGCCGCTCGAACCAGCATTGAAGGGTCCGCGTTGTGCAGGGCTGCGCATTCGAGCGCGATGTCGAGGAAGCCTGCGTCCTTTGCAGCGGCAAACCATTTGCCCTTATCTCCGCGGGTCTTGATCAGATCGAGCAGTAGCTGACGGCGGTCGCGGTCCGGATAGGTGCGAACCAAGGAGCGATAGATGGCAAGATTTGTGGTGCCGGTTGCTGCGCCGAGACCAAAACGACGGTACGCCTCATCCGAACGGCCCTGCTGGATGAGAACTTTCTCGCAAAACAGATCGATGGATATCTTGTGGTAGCCCGGATTCCTGGCGTCGCGGACAGAATCAGCAAATGCGACCGCCTCCTCCCACCGCCCCTGTCTCACCAAAGCCTCGGCTCCAAACCGCTGCCACGACCAGAACTTCATTCGCTGCTTGGCCAGCAACTCCGCAAGCTCGGCGTAGCGGCCGGCTTCGAGCAGGCACGATAGGCAGATTGCTGTCCCGCTAACATACTCGAAATATTTTTGATCGGACCAGACTTGGCGTAACAAAGGCAGGAGCTCATCGGCATACGTGTTGGTCAGACCCGGGTACCGGGCAATTTCACCAAACCGATTTTCGACCGGCGACAGGTACTGGACGCCATCGTCCTGGACCGCCTCAAACAATCGCTTGAGCCACTTGCTTCTTGTCGAATGATCGGCCGGGGCGTCGATGAGGATCGGGATCAATTCGTCCAGCGTACGCGCGACCGCCGTGCCAAGCGCTCCCGAGGAGGTGTCGATATCCTGAAACGCCGGCCAGATGCGCTCCATCAACCATACTGCCCCATCGCCTGCCGCGACCGGGTCGGATTTCGCAGCCGCTTTGATTTCGGAGACGGCTTCCTTGAGGCGGCTGATGGCCAAGCGCGAGCCGCGCCAGCCGAAGGCCTTGGCTCGGAACTTTGTTTTGAATTGCCACTTCCGTTCCACCACTGCCTCCTCGTTCAAACGACTTTATCTCAGATCGCAATAATCTCGCTTCTCCCAATACACGGCACCCAGGCAAGAGCTTCAGTAGAGGCCGTCTCGTTTCATCACGCCGTCTTCCGTGTTAGGATTTTCGTTGGCGTGAAGATAACCGATAAGAGGTTGCCATGGCAGGAATACTGGATTTCGATCCTGGGCAAGCAGTCAGGGGCCACAAATTGACAATCTCGGAAGTCCTTGCGGAATATCTCCGCATGGAGAGGGGCCGCTTGGCGCCGAAAACTCATGCCCGGTAACCGTCAGGAATACCTTAAGCCGCGTCAGGCGGCCGAGTATCTCAACAGCTCAACATCGACTCTGGCCAAACGCCGCCTGTACGGAGGCGGCCCAAAATTCTCACGAATTGGCCGAGCGATTCGCTACGCCAAATCTGACCTCGACGCCTTTATGGCCGCCAACACTGTCGCCTCGACCTCTGAGAAGGTCGAGCAATGAGCAGCAACGGCAACAACTTCCCCAATAGCAAGCCGGTCATCTACCGGCATCAGGAAGTCATCCGGATCAAGATGACCGCTATCGGCCTTCCTGATTTTGAAACTGCCCCCGAGTGCATTCTGCGCAACCAGAAAACGCGCCGTCGTCTGCAGCACCATGAAGAAACGCCCGCTGAGCTTGTCAGCCGCATCGAATTCGATCCCCTGCCCGCTGACGATTCTAATGCCGTTGGCTTCGACGGTGACTGGCTGGCGAGCCGCCGTTACCGAGCGATGCTGATCCCGCAAGCTTACGACCTCCTGAAGGATCACCCCGGTCCTCTGTTCTTTGTAACCATTGCCCACCCGAAATGGGAAGTTCCGGTCGGTCAGCTGGAAGACGCCAACATTGATGCAGCGAAACAGTGGCTAGGTCGGCGGCTCCAGCGTCTGCCCTACCCTGTTATTGCCGTCGGCGGTTTCGAAGCATCCCTACGTGTCGAATTGAACGGCGAGACCTATTGGGCCGGCCATCTCCACCTTGTGATCGCCGGTGCCGGTGAAGAAGAGCTGAAGGCCGCCCTCAAGATTGAACGGCGTTACCGGAATCGAAAGCACTCCAAGCCGTTGAAGGTTGAACCCATCGGCACCCTGGTTAAGCGGCTCGGCTACTGCACGAAGCGGATCGTCAAACGCTCCGTTGCGTATACCCCACGGAGACGTTCGGGGATAAGTCAAATAGTCTGCTTTACGATAGCGACAAGCAAATCGATCCTGCGCTGGGCCTCCGCAGTGGTTCACTGAAAGCGTGGCGCAAAGGGCTTCGCGAGCCGTGCAAGTTTTCGGACTATGCACTTTTCACCGCTAGCGTTCCGGCCGCCAGCAGCCTGTTAGACATCATCGGTCAGGACGAAGGTGCGCTTTTTCACTTCCATGGAACGTACACCGAAGGTAAGAACGACGGCGCAAAGAGCAAGAGCTCCTCGGGAAAGACTCTAATTACTCGGGTTGCGGTTTCTGGGGTAGGTCAGTGCCGCAAAACTGATCTGGCGACCTTCGCAATCACCCGGCGCTGCATAGAAGATTTCTGCTTCTCCCACAACCATCTCACAGCTGCGCTAGATGAAGAAGGCCGTGCCATGGATTCTGGAGCAGGAGGCATTAAGACCGCGTACCTGCCCTACCTCATCCCTGGCGGCCGCGGCACCATGCGCTCGAAGAAAGCGATGCAGGACCGCGACTTGCAGAACTTGACTTGGGCTCTCCTAGGAGTCTCGAACGGCGAAAACCCTTTGGACGGCCCGTCCGTTGCTGGACCGCGTCCGGAAGGCGCGCAAACCCGCATGATCTGCATTCCCGTTCCTCCGGGAAATGAAGGTGGCATTTTCAATCGAGTGTCAGGCACGTCGCGCGGAATTTCGAAGCAATGCAAACTGCTCGCCCGTCAACTGGAGCAAACCATTGCCGAGAACTATGGGGTCGCGATGCCTGCATACCTACGCAAGATGGTGCCAAAGCGACCGAAGCTTGTTGCGCGCGTGCAGGTCATCATCGACGGCTTCGTAAAGAAGATGCGGGCCGACACTGATCCGTGGGAGCGCCGCTTTGCGGAGAAATTTGGCATCGTGTTGGCGGGCGCCATTCTCATGTCTGAGTTTGGAATCGGACCTTGGACTGAGCAACGCGCGCGTAAGGCAATTGCGACCCTCTACCGACAAGCTCGATCAGCCATCGTTTCCGTCAAAGATACTGCCGACGCTGTCTTGAAACGCCTTCGCGGACTCGTCAAGGCGGGCAAGCGATTTCCATTAGTCAAGAAGGGAGAAAGATACAACGAAGCTGAGACTTGGGGACTGATTCGCAAGATTCCGGAGGGTCGCCGAGCCGTGCTGATTCCGTCATCTCGTTTCAACGGGTTAGTGAAGCCTTCTGCAGCAGCTAAGTTCGTTCTTGCTGAACTGGAGAAGCGCGAGATCTTGATCAAGGGAGCCGATGGCAAGCCCACCCGACAAATGAAGGTCGAGGGCTCCAAGGAGCGGCGCCGATATGTCTGCCTTGATCGCAAGGCATTGCTCGCTGAATAGTGCTGCAACAAGACCCGACGCGCATTCGGCTCAATCGAATGCGCGTCGGCTTCGATTCTGCCTCACCTCTCATCGTCCGGGTGCACCCACGGACAGGGCGTGATCTCCCTCTCCATCGTCAGCTTGATCATGTGAACCGGCGGTGCATATCGCCCCTTCTTGCACGACCGGCATTTCAGTGCCGCCTCAAGCTTCCATATCGGGGTGTCGCGCGGTCGCCGGATCGCGTCGAGCGGAATACTGGCACGGGTCTTACAGCGGTGGCATTCGACCTCTAGCCAGCCGTAGCCGCCATTGAGACACTGAGCGATGGTCGGCGATGGTTGCGCCGGTCCGCCATAGGCTTCCATTTGGATCGACCATGCTTCGGCCTCGGCCCGGTCGGCCTCACGCGCGGCCTCGGCAGCGCGTTTGCGAGCGCTTTCCGCCCGTATCTTCGCGCCGATGATCTGGCCGCCGTAGATCGTCTGCCGGGATTTGGTGCTCATGGGACCAGTACAGCCGCCCTTGCGGCTGCGGGCAATCCCACTAGGATTTGCGGTCAGGGACAGCCCGACGCCCCCACAGGTTAGGTCTATGCGCTACCCGACTTCGGACAATTGACGAATGGTCGCCGCGGCTGGATCATGCGGTATGGAAACCTCGTTGAGGACCACCCCATGATCGCCCTCGGCAACGTCCCCTGCAACGGCTGTCGCGCCTGCTGTCTCCACGACATGATTCCACTGATGCCAGAACGCGGCGACCTGATCTGGACCTATGAGCACGAGGTGATAGCGACGGCTACCGGTCCTGCGGCAGTGCTACAGTGCGGCGAAACTGGCGAGTGCATCTATCTCGGTCGGGACGGCTGTACCATCCACGACCGCGCTCCAGCGATTTGCCGGGCATTCGATTGCAGGGATCTATTTCTCAACAAGACCCGCGCCGAGCGCCTTGCGATGGTCAAATCGGGCCCGGTCTCGAATGAGGTATTCTCTGCCGGGCGCAAAAGATTCAATACGCTGGACCTGCCCCGCAGACGACCCGCGAGCGAACCGTTATGAGCGTAGTGATCTTACAGCAAAACCCAATAAAATTGGGCATTTCTGCTGCTAAACGGTCACGTTTTCGCCCGTCCGGATACGGGTTTCCTGTGGGATAACTGTGGGGGTAGCCGATGGATCAAATTTAGGAGAGTGAGCAAAACTGACCACACCCGCACTCGCCGCGTCTGATTGCGTGGTTGCGGATGTCGCGGGCCGCCCTGCGGCGTTCGATCAGATGGCCCCAGCGTGCCCCCCTCACGCCGGGGCCTTTTCCTTTTGCTCGGCCAGCGCGTGTGACGCCGGGGCCGAAGTTTGAAGCTTCCTTTGTGCCGCGTAGCCACAAGAACCCAAGCTGCAACGATGGTTCCAAGCACGGCTAGGCCGCAAGGGAGAAAATGAAGTGAATAGTCGGGCCGTCACATCCTATGTTCACTGCCGGTTACCTTGGAAACCCCGAGTCCATAAAAATGCAGCCTGCCCTAACGTTCCAGTTCGAACGCGCCGTAAGCGAGTATGCGCTGTGGAAGGCCGTTCCGGTAGAAGCGCGTTCGGACGCAGCGGCTTGGTGGTGGGGCACAGCTATGGCTGCCGTCGATGAGAAAACAGCGATGCCCGTCGAGTGGTGCGCTACCTTAGGCGTAGCGTCGATAACGAAACACGCCCTGCGTTAGGCACTCCAAAATGAGCCTCGGCTCGCCGAGTATTTCGTGAAGTATCTAACCTGTCTTATTCGCCAGAAGGCGCCTGAGAGGTTGGCGAGCGTGGTGTAAAGCGCTGATGCGGCGTAGGATTCGGTTGCGAAGCCAACCCCATCACCTTCACCCGCGAACGCCACGCCCGCCATGATCAATGATACGATTCTGCCATTCTCATTTCCAGCCGTTCACGCCAAGAAAGTCACAGCTGCCTTCGATGGTGGGCGCCTGACCTCGAATGGGGGCGTGATGCTTCTTGCGATGGCCGAGCGGCGTCTCGGTTTAGCGGACAATTTGGCCCGAGTGTTCCCGG
>Ga0302319_10015443_pt1 | contig 14151 bp, 11 predicted proteins | sample Bog_T0_2_FD_203319 | JGI IMG/M metagenome (GOLD analysis project Ga0302319, IMG submission 203319) | Peat permafrost microbial communities from Stordalen Mire near Abisko, Sweden - Bog_T0_2 | ecosystem: Environmental > Terrestrial > Soil > Wetlands > Peat | place: Sweden: Abisko, Stordalen Mire... | reverse complement strand
CCTTCACCCAGCGGGTGAATGGCTTCGGCCTGGTTTTGAGCATCCATGGCGATCCCTTGCAGCATCTTCCGTACTCAGCCCACGGCCTCAACAGCGGATTTTAGGATTAAAGACATTGTCCGCACGGACATAAGCGAGACACCAGCACTATTTTCCTGCGAATTCAATGAAATATATGAACTTTAAGCTACCTTGAACCCACAGCCTCGATTCCTAGCACCCGGAACACCGTATCAACATAATTCGTTCCAAGGAATCTGCTAAACTTATCGCTAGCCAAAAAACTCAATATTGCGCTTAAATAGCCGTCATATTCGCTTGGTTTCATCTGTGAAATATACGTAGCTAGCTCACCATCGTTTTTAAAATCTCGTCTATCTACGTAGGCTCTAGGATCGACATACTCGCTGATGTTTGATGCCCCCCAATATATGGGCACGCAATTGCATCTCATACTATCAAATATTTTCTCCGTAATATAGCCAGGTACACCGTCAACGTTCTCGTAGCACAGGCTAAAACGGAAGAATGGCAGAACTTCTTCCTTGCGTTTAATTTCTCCACGATAGCTTTCGTACTCCCGCATTGTTTTAGGAACGAATCGTTGCAATAGGTTGCGTGGGCGATCCCAACCAATGCCGTATAGATAAAATTCTTTCGGATAATTCTTCTCGAAATACTTAATGCTGTTCACACGTTTACTGTAAAGTTCCCTAGGATGACGAGAGCGCTTATTCGCCGAAATATTTACGAGTAATTTTTTCCTCTCGAATGGAACCATCGGTACGACAGGGGTGCGTGTTGTCGAAGGAACAAAGATCTTAAAGAATTTGCGATTATCTACATATTCGTCGTTCCACGTTAGGATAATTCGAAACTCTTTATGAAGGGCTTCCTTCCAATTTTCACTGCTAACCGCCGGGCCCTCATTCAAGATTAGCACCATTTTATCTGCGATTCCCGCATGCAAACATTCTTGGTACACTGATCGAACCAACGGTCGGCCCAAAACCTGGGAACGTATCTTCCTCGCACACCCTAGAAGCCCCTTGTAAGGTTGAACGCTCATCGAATCATCGAAGAATACCCATTCGCAGTCTTTAATTGGGCTATTGTCGTTTGCTCGCAAATTATAGCCGCAGGCTCTGAGCCTTTGGCGCAGCAGGATTAGATATTCATTGTGGCCATTGATATAATCAGAAGCAAATACATCATGAGCATAACTTGTATGATAGTATATGTCACGCATGTTGCCTATTACGTAGCGGCCAACAGATTACTTTCAACTGAGGAATGTATTTCCATAGCCTTACGCGTACCTTAACTACAATTAAGTTCATATCCGTGTGTATCGTGTATCACTATAGATACCGTTTGTTCCATTATTGTATAGCATCGCGTAACTTATCGTTTGCAGGAAATGATCGATCGCCTTCCCGCCTTGGTTTACCTCGACAACAATCAACTTTGGTCGATGCAAGTTCCAATCGTTGCTCTGGAGCACTTCTAAGTCTAGTCCCTCAACGTCCACAGAAAGAAAATCGATATCCAGGTTCGAGGCGTATTTGCTAAGTACGTCTGCCAATGGTCTTACTTGGATGGGTACAATATCAACGATGCGTTCCCTGTATTGCGACTGTGCCTTAAAAGCCGCGTCTCTATTGAAGGTCGAAAGGCTATCCGCGGACATTCTATAGAAATCGAGCGTGCCCGACTTGGAAGCAATACCCACATTGAGATTGATATCCCGTGGCCTCAGCGTTTCCATTCGAAGGAACGTCAACGGGTCTGGTTCGACATTAATTCCATGCCAACCTCGCAAATAGAATCGATGGGTGTTGCTTAGTTTCAACGGATCATTTGCACCGATGTCCACATAGAATCCGGTAGCTGGCATTCCCATGAAAGCGTCTAGCACCAAATCCTCACCGAATTGGCTGAAGCTTAACAGACGCTCATCATGAAAGACCTTGCCGGGATAAAACTCTTGTGAGCGAACATTTCGAAAAGGCGCTAGTAGCGCTTTGGCGACACCTTTAAAATACCGTTTCATGATTCATCTTCCATGTGTAATAGTTGTTCCGTTGATGAGCGATGAAGAAACATTTATCCTTTGATTTAATAACATCAGTCGCCGTTGTTTGTTTGTGGCAGGTCGGAAGCATTTTTTCTAGCCACGAAGAAATCCCATATTATTCCCAAAGCTCGTCGCTCGGTCTCACCGAAAACTCCGATTAGCCAACCGAAGGCGATGAAAAGGCACTCGATCGAGACAACTGCGATAACCAAGCTTTGCCATGAGTGCACGAATGATCGGGATGCCCAAGCAAGGCATGAAATTACGATACTTAAAATGATCGGCTTTGCATAGGCGGTTGCAAATAGCTCACCTGCTTTCAATTGCATGTTATTTCTCACTGTATAGATTAGAAACACGATATCCACAATCCCGGTCACCAGTAGAGCATATCCAGCGCCTAGAAGACCAAAGGGATGTATTAATAGAATGCAAAGGCCACTTAAGACTAGCGCACGGACTGTAGCGTAATATGTATATTGCCGTATGTATCCCATGCCAACTACCACATTGTTATTAAGTGAGGCACATAATGTAGTCACGTAAGTTGCCAATGTTAAAAGGCGCAAGACTCCCACAGCTTGCGATGCAATACTGGGCACCCAGAGCGTCAAGAATTCGTCGCCTAGCGTGAACAGAGGCACAAACATCATTCCGGCAATCGCTGCAATAAATCGTGACGCGCGAACGAATATCTGACGCAGGCGTGCGATGTCTCCAGCTACTTGAAGTTCGCTCGCCATTGGGAACATAAAGCCCAAAATGTACGAGATTACGTAGCCTAGGGAACTCACTACTAGAAACGGAACTGAGTAAACACCTGCCGCAGCAACCCCAATCCAGATACCTATCAATGTTTGATCCAACCTGCTGACCAGTCCGCTAACGGCTCTATTGATTACGCCACAACCGATATATGTACCAATTCGCGATAGAGTAGGACGGTGAATACCCCAACGAAAGTTGAACGACGGCAATAATTTACGCGCGAGAACCCATTGAGCCACCCCAGACAAAAGCGAGGTGGCGACCCTTACCAACACATACCCTATTACGCCATATCCGCAATAGACTATAACAATACCGAGCCCAACCCCAACGACATTAGAAGCTACAAACACTCCGTAGCTAAGTTCGAACCTTTGCAGCCCCATAGCCAATGCCCTACCCCAAGATAATCCCATGCTTCCGAGAAATCCTATACCGGCAAGTCGAAACACTAATCGCGCTTGCGGAATCATTTCCTGAGGAATTTTGAAAACGCTTTGCGTAAAGAAATCCGCTCCGAGTATAATTAACACCATGCCGATTAACCCTATCACTCCGTACAGCTGCAGCGTAGTGCTCAGCATGCGATTTTCAGAGTCGACGTCTTTCTTCGCGCGATCTTCGGAAAGCAATTTGATTATTGGGAGATCAAGCCCCATATCCATGACCGTTAAATACCCAATTATCACGCTTACAAAGCTTTGCAAACCAAATGCCGCAGGTCCTAACCGACGTAACAGATAAGGTGTCGCGACCACATTGACTAACATTGGCACCGCATAGCCAATTGCGCTAGAGAACATATTGACCAACGATCGATGAATACGAGTCATGAATTTGTCCTAGAGCTTCAATTCGAAAGAAAGCTACAGTTTTTCTGTAATCGCATCCTATGCTACTCGCTCCCTCCAATCCAACGCCCACTAAACCGGGATAAGCCGCAAACGCGCATATGCTCGAAAAGATCGTTTCGCAGTTTCGGCTAAAAGCCTTGCGAATCCAACATAAGTCCCGACTAACAATAGTGCGCCAAGTATCATTTGCATAACTCGCCTTGGGCTATATGCGGCGGTTGCTAAGACACCTGGACGCATGCTCCTAATAAGCAGTGAGCGCGCCTCGCTGTTTCGTTTTAACACCAATAGGTTTACCGAACAGGATATATAATCGACAGAACGACGTACCTCGTACTGCCTAAGTGATCGTTTATTCGCCCATTGAGTTCCATTCTTTTCCTTTAGAAAATAGTCCAAGACTTTAAAAATGTCTGTAGGCGTGGTCCTTAACTTATTATATTGCGCGCTAAATTGTCTTTCACTTATCCTATAGCGCAATAATTTCCTGTTGACTATCGCTATGTCGTGGCCGTTTTGTGCAATCCGAAGCCACATTTCTAGATCAGCCGAAGTTAGGAAGAATCGCTCGTTAAAGCCGCCAATGCCACCAAGCGCCGACCGCCGAAGCATAACGCTCGGTGTTGGCAAGAAGTTTGAGTTAGCGATAATGGCATCTAACAATCTTCCGAAATTAAAGATCTCTATTCCCTTTGACTTTGATGGTACCGGTAGAGGTTGCATCCGAATAGTATGGCTAGCGTCTCCTATCATCTCCATCTGCGTGAAGACCGCGCCCACATTAGGCGCGGCAAGCATAACATCAATTTCACTGCTAACTATATTCGGGTGATAAAGGTCGTCTGAATGAAATAAGCACAGAAAATCGCCTTTCGCTTGCGAAAGCGCGAAATCCCAGTTCGCAAACACGCCAATAAAACTTGGCATTTTCTCTGCCCACGCAGGACGACCAGCCTGGTGAAAGCAATACCGCACGCCTTCCCGAGCGTACGCCTCGACGATTGTTCTAGTTTTGTCAGTCGATTGGTTGTCCGAAACAATGATATCTAGCCGCGGATAATCCTGAGCCAAAACGGAATCGAGGGTTTCGCGAATAGTAGACTCCGAATTATACGAAGGTATACATACGCTTACCAGCGGACATTCTCGTGATTTAGTAATCAAATGTGGGGATTCCTTAAATGTTTATATTACTTACTGTTTCTTGCGCCCTACACGCCCAATACAATGAAGCGTATGTTATACATATCTAGCAATTGGATTGACTGGGGAGCTATTCTTTCGACGAGGGTAATTGCGACTACGACCGACTAGGCTTCCAAAAGGCCTTGCAAACCGCACCACCCTTCCTGAACCGAATTTCAATCGGATCGACACGGCAGAAATCCTCTTCTCGGCAATACCTGGCAACACAATGCTATGCTGTATCCGAGGCTTCCGTCTAACGCATCTCGCACAGAATCTAAGTCCCTTCCATATCTAATGGCCGTGCCTGTGGTTCCATTTCCGATATGGGTTTTCCAAACGCCATTTTTGGATACGCATTTGCTCGTGGCGAAACAAAGACCTCAAGTAAAAATGGTACGCTGGGATCTTCCCAACAGGCCTTAAGAGCAGAATCTATGTCCTTTGGAACCTCTATCGATGCGGCCGCTATTCCGTACGCCATTGCCACCTTCCTAAATGACGGCGCAGAGTATCCCCAAACTGTCGATTGAAGGCGTCCTTTAAAATAGGAATCCTGAAACTGGCGGACCATCCCGTAGCATTGATTGTTAATAATTATTATCTTTATCGGCAACTTATTGCGCACGATAGTTTGCAACTCTTGTATATTAAGTTGGAAACCACCATCTCCAGCAATCACGACAACAGTCCGAGAAGCCGCAAAGCAAGCACCTATCGCGATTGGTAGTGCCGATCCCATAGCCCCCATCCCTCCAGAGGTGAGTAGGCGTTGGTCTTCTGAAAGATCTAACGATTGAGCGGCCCACATCTGGTGCTGCCCCACGTCCACCACAAAAGCCGCGGCACTCGTCGCATGGCTTGCAAGCTGGTGCATGAATATGTTGGGGTTGATACCGTCGACTTCCTTAAGTTCGGTTGTATCCGGCCAACTATTCTTGAGATTCCTTATCTCAACCTCCCAGTTCTCCCATTTCGGCAGACTTCGCATGAGCGCCAACGAACGGATAAAACACGAAAGATCTGCCTTGAGAACTCGACACCCTGTAATCCGGTTGTTCAATTCTCCCGCTTCACAATCAACATGATAAATCGTGCGATCTCCTTTAAAAGAATCGGTGTCGGCGCCCGTCTGACGCACGTCCATTCGACTTCCTAACACAAGCAAAAGATCGCACTGACTCATTGCAATATTCGCCCATCGATTGCCATAACTTCCAATTAGCCCTACCCGAAGCCGATGTTTATAAGGAAGCACATCTACTGCCATTAGAGAGTAGATCACTGGGATTTGCAGGATATCAATGAGCGCCCTAAAAGACGAAATGCAATTAGAGGCCTGGATTCCTCCGCCGGCCAAAATGAGAGGACGTTTCGCTTTTTTAAGATCCGCCTCGAGATTGCCTATATAGCTATTCAATCCAATGGTGCGCGACTTCTTTACCGGCGATTTGCTCAAATCCAAAAAACTTATATCAGATACGTCACATCGCTGCACATCCATGGGAACATCGATTAGGATGGGTCCTGGACGGCCGCTAACAGCCAATCGAAAGGCTTCCTCTAAAAGACGAGGTATGTCCTGAGGATCGTTCGCTAACCAAGCCGCTTTTGTTATTGGTTTTGCAATCGCGACAATATCGGTCTCTTGAAATCCGAGCTGTCGTATCGCCCTTTTTCCCTTCTGCTCATGTCGATTAACCTGTCCCGTAATGAAAATAGCCGGCACCGAATCGAAATAGCAGCTCCCAATGGCGGTTAGTAAGTTAGTGGCCCCAGGACCGCTAGTAGCCAAAGCAATCCCAGGATTCCCTGTCATCCGACCGAACCCTTCAGCAGCGAAAGCGGCAGCTTGCTCATGATGCATGCTTATTATCTTTATCTTCGTCCTTTGCTGTATCGAATCGAGAAGAAATGTTATCATCCCTCCGGCAACTTCGTAGACGTGAGTTACGCCACGTTTTTCAAGATATAATGCAATATAATCGGAAATCTTCATAGATTTACAAAAGAGCCCATTTTGCAGTTCTTTCAATCGCTTCGTCTAAGGGGACCCTGACAGATAAATTGAACTCTTTTTGCGCCTTACTAATATCTGGCACATACCGCCCTGATGACTTCGCTGTTGTGGCTTCTGAATGTTCTATATATGCTATTTTGCATTTGAATTTTACAGCCACACAGGCTGCGAGTTCCGAAATCGAAATGGCTTCATTAGACCCGACATTGAAAACACCAATCGAGCTGCTAGCAAACAGCATGGTCCATAGCCACACTGCTAGATCGGCGCCATATAGATAGGATCTGAACGAGCTGCCGTCGCTCTTGACCCGAATTGGTCCTCCACGGATGCCATCACGAATAAAATTGCCTGCGGCATAATGTCCATCGAGCCTAAGCGCCGGACCAACGAAGGCGAAACACCGGGCGATGGATACGTTAATTGAGTACTCCTGCCCAAATAGCGCACAAAGCTGTTCTGCTGCGCGTTTCGCGTTACCGTATGCGGACATTGGATTTAAAGTATCAGGGCTGCCATTATAACTCTCGCTGAGATTGTGTATATCTGTAGGTTGAGGCCCGTAAACGGCGCCTGAACTTGTAAACAATAGATTTTTAGTACCGCCCTGCACCGCGAATTCGAGTACGCGCCGAGTCCCTAAAACGATCGTATCAAATAATTCAATTTGCTCCTTAATACTATTCGGCAAAAAGGTCGGCGCAGCGGCATGGACCACGAACTGAAACGCTCCATGAGGAAAGACGAAATCAGAAATATCACCTCTTAAGAATGAGATGTCCTTTCGCCCCGCTAGATGAGGGATTCTTTTGCTAAATTTGCCAGGGTCACGTGAGAGTATTGTGATGTTTGCATCAAGGGCTAATTTTTCGTTTATGTAGGCGAAGCTTTCGAGTAACCAAGTCCCGAAAAACCCTGTGCCGCCTGTTAGGAAAAGAGCTTTGCCTCGAATGGCCTCCCAATACGGTCCCGTATGTGTCAACACATGCTCAAGATCCCCTTTCGCTATCGAGCTCGCCTGTGACATCTAGGATACTATCTCTATCGATGAGAGCGGTCTTCCACAAATTTTCGGATCGAACTGATTTCATAGTTGAGCATCGGCTCTGTGAGACCTGGATATGTACCAAGAAACAACGCGTCGTTCATTAGCCGATCCGCTCCTTCGAGTTGACCGACCTGTCGGAAAGCCATAGGCTGGTCACGCCTGAGCTGAATCAAAGCCGGTTGGCGTACAAGATTCCCCCCAAAAAGCATACGGTTCCCGATCTTATTCTCATCCAAATGTCGTGCTAAGTCGGTTCGCGAAAATGGCGCATTCGGCCGGACCAAGAGCATAAATCCGAACCAACTAGGGTGACACATCGAAGCTGAATTGTCCCAAGAAAAATTTTCCTCCGTATTGTTTTTCCGGTCAGCACGGCTTATCCATTGCAGTGCATGTGTTGGCTTTATGAATTCGAATACATCGTCGAGTACAGCCAACCCGGTGCGTAGGGCTTCCCAGTTCCTTCTTCTGGCGTCAATGAATGCTGGCAATTTCTTGAGTTGTTGCCTTCCTATTGCGGCCTGGATGTCCAGTGGTTTAAGGTTATAACCTAAGTGGCTATAAATGTATTTATGGTCATAGCCCTTTGGTAACCCGCCTAATTTCCAATCAAAGCGCTTACCGCAAGTGTTGTCTTTCCCGCTCGCACACCAACAGTCGCGGCCCCAGTCGCGAAAACTCTCCACATAAGTTTTGAGTGCCGCTCTCGCTATTACGTTAACTGCCCCTCCCTCTCCCATTGTTAGATGATGCGGGGGGTAAAAGGACTGTGTAGAGAGATCGCCCCACGTACCTGTGTAACGGGTGATATGGGAGGCCGATTTGGGTATACCAGGTGAGTTCTCGGTAAACCCAAGAGCATTTGCCCGACCGACGGGCATAGAATACTCGGAGCCTAACGAGTCGCAGTTGTCCTCTATCAGCCAGAGATCATGACTCTTACAGAACTCCAATACCGTTGCCAGGTCGAACGGATTACCCAATGTATGAGCGATTATGACGGCTCTTGTCTTCTGTTCATCAAATGCCGCCTCTAGCTGTTCCGACCTTACGTTGCCAGTTGCAGGGTCACTGTCTAAGAATACTGGTACCGCCCCGCACTGGATAATCGGGGCGACCGTGGTTGGAAACCCAGCTGCTGCAGTTATCACCTCGTCGCCGGGCCTTAACCGCTTATGTTTAGGAATCTTATGCGAAGTTAATGCTGTTATGGCCAAAAGGTTAGCGGAAGAACCGGAGTTTACCAAAACAGTATGCCTCACCCCAAGGAAGCTCGCGAATTCGTGTTCAAAGGCCTCGCCCTCAGGTCCAAGCGTTAACCAGAAATCCAATGTAGCGCCGACGGCAGCTGCAACCTCTTCCTCATCAAAGACTCTCCCCGCATAGGGTATTGCTGTTTCTCCTGGAATAAATGACCCAGTCGCCTCAATTCCAGGCCGATGTGCACGGTGTGCATCGCTCGAATATCGTTTAACGAGTCGCAGGATCTCCTCTTTTAGTTGCTTCATTTTGGGTCCTTTAGAGTCCACGGAAGCTCAGCGTCCAGCGCCGACTCGACATATGCCGCCAGTTGCGCTCGTGTGAAATTGATTACCTCTTGCGGGTTTGATTCATGAAGTCCTGGGAACCTCTTGTACCAATCTACTGTCCGCGCAACGGTCTCTTTAAACCCCCAGACTGATTTCCAACTCAAAAGTCGTCGTGCCTTATTCGTATTAAGGCGTAACAGAAAGGCCTCATGGGCTCCTCCAATGCGGGAACCATCGACCCACTTCCCTGGCCAATTCTTAAGCACTTCATCAACAAGATCCGATACTGTTCGGTTGCCGCCCATAGACGGACCAAAATTAAACGCCGAACAAAGAAATTCTAACCGCGTATGATCTTGTTGCCGAGTCGCGTTTTCGATCGCTTCTGCCAACGCCAAATAACCACCAAGGGGCTCGAGCACGTGCTGCCATGGGCGCACAGCTTTCGGATTCCGAACCAGTATAGTTTCACGTTTACTCAAGCAACGTATACTGTCAGGCATTATTCGATCTGCGGCCCAATCTCCTCCGCCGATTACATTGCCAGCCCGAACGCTCGCAATCTTAACATCATGGCCTTTGAAAAAACTCCTTCGCCACGATGCAATAGCTATTTCTGCTGCCGCCTTGCTTGAACTATACGGATCGTAGCCGCCTAAATTGTCTTCCTCTCGATAACCATAATTGCGCTCATGGTTTTCATAACATTTGTCGGTAGTAACGCAAATTACGATACAAGGCTTCGTCAGTTTACGAGCGGCCTCGAGAACATTGATCGTTCCAATTACATTTGTAGTATAAGTATCGACGGGCGCACTGTATGATTCGCGGACTATAGCCTGTGCTGCGAGATGAAAGATAAAGTCGGGCTCGTATCTTGACACTACTTGCGCCAGTTTTGCGGAATCACGAATGTCGAGTTCGATGTGTTGAAGCCGTGAAGCGAGTTCCAACTGCTCGAAAAGTGACGGCTTTGTAATCGGCGCCAGACTGCAACCAATAACTTTCGCGCCGAGTACCAAGAGCCATTCTGATAACCATGAACCTTTGAATCCAGAATGGCCCGTTAGGAACACAATCTTGTCCTTATAAACTCCTCTGAATGCGGCGGCGTTTACCATACTTTCCAAGGAGCTTTGCCTGTATTCCAAAGGGTTTCCAATAGATTTTTGTCCCTCAACGCGTCCATCGGCTGCCAAAATCCATGATGGCGGTAGATCGATAATTCTCCTTTGCGAGCAAGTGCCTCAAGGGGCTCACGCTCCCATATAGTTGCATCATCGGTTATCAGATCTATCACTGAAGGCTCCAGAACAAAAAACCCGCCGTTTATCCACGCCCCATCTCCTTCCGGCTTTTCGTTAAAAAGATCGATCCGATTCCCCTTTACTTTTAGAGCGCCAAATCGACCAGGCGGCTGCACACCTGTAAGAGTGGCCATCCGCCCCTGCTTTTTGTGAAATCTGATCGTTTTCGCGATGTCTACATCGGAAACTCCGTCGCCGTAAGTCATACAAAAGGTATCGGCCCCAATGAATTTCTTTATCCGCCGCAGCCGTCCACCTGTTTGAGTAGACTCTCCAGTGTCAACAATCGTAACCCGCCATTTCTCCGACCGCCGTTCGTGCACCTCCATCTGGTTATTACTCATGTCAAAAGTAACGTCTGACATGTGCAAAAAATAATTAGCGTAGTATTCCTTGATAACGTATCCCTTGTATCCGACGCAAATAATGAAATCGTTAATGCCGTGCGCTGAATAGATTTTCATCACATGCCACAATATCGGACGCCCACCGATCTCCACCATTGGCTTCGGCTTTAGATGCGTTTCCTCACTGATCCGTGTACCCAATCCTCCTGCAAGTATTACTGCTTTCATGGGAATCTTTAAACCTAGAATTATGTTGTTTTCATAGCTTCGCCCCGTCGATTCTGTTCGAGATAGCGCCGCCGCACTTTCGTCAATACATTCGCTAACGATTCTACTGCCTACTTTCTACGCTTAGGCCCTAAGAACGATCCTACCACAGGAACCACGGCCTTCATTCGCCTACGCCAGATTTCGAGTTGATGAACACGCGACAACTTGAATTTCCGCACATCCTTATCTTCGGCACTCGCTAAGACTCTAAGCCGCTTCAGGCGAATTGCTGATCTACTTCCCAAAGGCCCCAACCGCTCGTCTAGGATTCCGCGCATCAGCCTCCGTAGGCTAAGTTCGGGGGTATAGTACTCACGCCTACTTATAGCGTTTTCTGGATTAACTGTATGAACAGCCCCAAGGGAGCGAAGGAGATTGAGCCCTTGGCTAACCGATCCTTTACTACTATCCAAACTCTCCACAATGTCGGAAAAGCTCAAGGGATAAGGCGATGCGTAAAGCAAGCCATAGATATTCCCGACAGATGCCGAGACTCCAAACAGCTGAACGATCTCTCCAAAAAACGCTACGCATTCATCTTCAAATTCGCCAGCCGACGGCAAGCTATTGATCAACGGATCCACGGATTCAGTTGCAGGACTCAACGACTTCAATCGGACACGGATGGAGCTAACAGTTCAAGAAAATATGAACACTAAAACCATTTTTCTGTGCTGTCGTCCAAATAGATCCAATTGCATTGATGCTTTTGCCGCGCACCAGTTCAACCCTTACAAGCCAGCTGCTCGTTGCACGCAATACTTGCAGTAACGGATCTCGGTTTCCATCCTCCTTCAAACTGTGCAAGCACATCTCGCAAACTCACCTGCCGCTGTCTTTTTTGATAGATGGTACATGCAGGTCTGGCGGACCGTATTGAATATTGCCTTTCTCCTTTTCTGTATTCGCTTTCAGATCGCAGCGATTCGGTCGGTCGGCCCCGATTTTGCATCGGTCATCGTTCTGATTGTAGGAGCTTTAATCCTTTCATTTTGGAATCGATGGGCGGCTATCTTTGCGTTCACCGCAGGAATACCATTATTTAATGGAATCGGACAGGATGGGTTTTTGCCCTGCACCACAGTCCCGACTCTCCTTTTTACCGCGATATGGATGGGGATTTGCGCAAAGGATTTTCTACAGATTCTATTGCCAGATCAACGACATTCGAAATTGGAACCGGCCACAAATTCGAATCCGTATGCCCCATCCTTAAAGAAATCCAAAATTGCCAAATACCTCAACATGATCCGTTATTTCGGCGGAGGAACGTCGAGTGAAATCTCATTTAGCAGACTAGTTACACTATTTACAGTCGATCTCTTAATTACGGCAGCTCTTGTTTCGTTTATTCACCAGATATTTCGATTGAGAGGTTCTGAACATTTTTGGGGAAAGATTTTTAGCCAAACCGACTTCTCCTACAACGATTCACTTTATTCCCTCACGGCCGCATTCGTTTGGCTACAAGGGTTTTTCTATTTTAAGATGCTATATATACGGCATTCCAATTCATCTACTAGCAATTACCAACAGGGCTCAGCTATGGTCGCGCTACAAAAATGGTCTAATCCCATATTCATAATGACCGGTATTTGGTTAGCTATATTTTTTCTAATAGAGCTGATTTTTCACATCCCAGAAGGTTGGATTGGAGCAAGCACGCAGAATGTATGGATTGCAGCTGGATTTCAGGCGCCATATGAAGACATCAGCTCATTCGGAAGTATCGCGGTTGCGCTATTAATCTTTTCGGTCGCAACACTAGGCTCGTTCCCTTGGCTCAGACTTGGAGTTCACCTTATTGCATGCATTTGTATGCTAGTGATGGTGATTGCTTCGTGGTCTCGTGCAACCTGGCTAGCAGGATCAATATTCCTTCTCTTGATTGTTGCATGGCGTCTTCCGCGGTCTTGGATTTTAGGCTTCACCACGTTTTTGATTCTTTCAGTCGTGTACGTTAATGCCAACGCCAATCGGCCGGTTTGGATTACCCAGCCATACCTTTCGCGATTGGCGGCCTTGGTGCGTTTTGAGAATCCGACAAATAAGAGCGTCGCTCGGATCAATCTATACAAAAAAGCGGCAGGTATGGTTCGCGAACATGCAATAGTTGGTCACGGGATAGGTTCTTTCTATGTTAGCTCAGTGTATTACGCTTCTCCGGAGGACCCTTTGGGAAAGAGGCCGGATTTTGCGCACAACGCGATTCTCCAAATGGCCGCCGAAGAGGGCGTTCCAGTGGCAGTTATCTTCACTGGATTGACCGGTTGGATTATTGTTTGGGGGTTGTACCTGGGTTTGATAGCGAGACCCCTCGAACCATTTTCCAAAAACGAGAAGCGTTGTATCGCCGGAGCGACCCTAGCCTTAGGATGTTATTTCGAAACACAAATGAGTGCAAATTCCTTGAATGTATATTCCAGTAACCAGTACTTCTTCTGGTTCCTAGCTGCAGTAATTCTTTCATCGCTCGAAATCGCTAACCGCCAAGAAAAATTGCTACGGCCATCCCATTAGCCTTTATCGGGTTCATGTATGCGCCACTTTGATCTTGTTCAACCTATTCCCATAGGTTCGAGTTTCCCAACTCTGGATCCAACGCCATTTCCCTTCACATCCGGTACTGTCCGTCAAGTTGCGCACATTTTAAAATGGTGAGTGCGGAGGAAGGATCTATGTTGATGGTTGGGTTAACGATTGGAATGGAGCGAAATGCTCCCGTTCCGGAAGTCTGGGGAAGGAT
>Ga0302319_10015441_pt1 | contig 14152 bp, 4 predicted proteins | sample Bog_T0_2_FD_203319 | JGI IMG/M metagenome (GOLD analysis project Ga0302319, IMG submission 203319) | Peat permafrost microbial communities from Stordalen Mire near Abisko, Sweden - Bog_T0_2 | ecosystem: Environmental > Terrestrial > Soil > Wetlands > Peat | place: Sweden: Abisko, Stordalen Mire... | reverse complement strand
AGAAGCTCGAGTTGTGGGAGTTGCCTTCTTCTCCGTTGCAGGGAGCGGTGGTGAAGGACTGGGCGTGGAGGGGGATGGCGACAAGGGCGAGGGCACACGCGAAGACGAAATTGGGAGCGAAGCGGTGCATGGTGGTCTCCTTCGGCTGGGGGAAGGGCTGCACAGAGGGATACGGCGGGGGATGGGGATTTGTTCCCGGATGTTGCGGCCCAGATTGCCGACAAGGTCGTTCGGCGACATCCCGAGAAGGTACAGGGGCTAAAGCCCATTGATTCAATTGGCTTTAGCGGCACGACTGAAGTCGTGCCCTGACACGAGGCTGAAATTGTGGGCTGACACGAGGCTGAAGTCGTGCCCTTTCAAAATGGGTGGTTCGTAAGCCTAGGTAATTCAATTCGCTGTGATAGATGAGCAGATTCTTGTGCTAAATTCGTGCTCGACTTGGTTGCACGGACGGAGGCTGCGCTTTTCAGGAGCGACGGTGCCAGCTACCCAACGGTAGAGAGTATCTCCATTATGGTAGTGGCGTCATGCCGCGTGCTTTGTTGTAATCCCGTACGTCCATGTAAATCTGGCTCATGTGAGCGATTCCAGTCCCAAAGAGCAGATCTAGTGCCTCGGGGTAGCTGTTACGTCCGGCATTCTCTGCCAGCGTGGACCACGCCGTGGGGTGAACCAGTTTTGATGTCACGCGGTTCATTGAGCGGAATTCCTGCTCCATTCCGACTTCTCTGGCGAGAACGCTCGTTTCTAAGTGCTTCGTAGCCGTAACGTTCTCTACGCGCATCTGGTCCTGCATCCGAGTAAGGGCATCGTCCAGCCCTGGCGTTGGCGCTACCGGATCGTAATGGCGCTCAAGGTCCCGGAGGGCGATAAGGAGTTCACAGCCATCCACTAGACGGTCTTCACCGAAACGCTTCGCGTTAGTGCCAGACTTCAAAACATATTTCGTGAAAACCAGCAGTTCGAGCAGATTGCGCGATGCCCACGCGGTGAGATGTAGGTTCCTGCTCGTATAACCACGGCGCAATTCCTTGAAGTTATTGAGAGCCGCGTCCACCAACTCCCGGACGATCTCGAAGAAAAAGTAGTTGTAATCTGTCTCATCAATGGGCTTGAGCGCGTTGCCGACAGCCAGGAGCTTTTGCGCGAGCGCATCAGCGTCCTGTAGAGGAACCGCAATTTGTGGAGTGCCCATGGAGATAGTTTGACAGAAAACGTATCGAGTTCTGTGCTAAATTGTGCTACGGGACTGCGAATCTTGCGTATTTTGCGATTTTAGCGCATTTAGAAATCAATAACTTACGTGTTTTCAACGCGAGCTTTTGTTGTGCCCTGACACGAGGTTGAAGTTGTGGGCTGACACGAGGTTGAAGTTGTGGGCTGACACGAGGTTGAAGTCGCGGGCTGACACGAGGCTGAAGTCGTGGGCTGACTTGAGAATCCGGGTGCGGAGTTCTTCATCGGCCTGAAGAGTGCTTTAGCCTTCGAGCTTGTAGCGGGTCTCGGCGAGTTTGTAGAGGCGACGCCAGACCAGGCGGTTCATGCTGACGACGATAAGGGAAATGAGGATGGTGGCTAAGAGCAGCATGGGGAAGCGGCCAGAGTCGGTGGCCGATTGGATGGCTGCGCCGAGGCCGACGGTGGAAAGAGTCTGGCCTTTGAGATGGCTGTATTCGGCCATGACGGAGGCGTTCCATGCGCCGCCCGATGCTGTGACCATGCCGGTGATTAAGTAAGGGAAGATGCCGGGCAGGATGAGGGTGGTCCAGCGTTGCCAGCGGGTGAAGCGGTAGAGCGAGGCGGCTTCGCGGAGGTCGCTGGGGATGGACATGGCGCCGGCGATGACATTGAAGAGGATGTACCACTGGGTGCCAAGAAGCATGAGGGCGACGGAGCCGACGCCCAGGCCGCCACCGATCTGGACGAGGCCGATGAGCAGGATGGGGTAAAAGGCGGAGGCCGGGACGGAGGCGGCGACCTGGGCCACGGGCTGGACGAAGCGGGCGAGCTTGGGATTGAATCCGATGGCGACGCCGACGGGGATGGTCCAGAGGGCGGAGATGACGAGCGAGGCGTTGACGCGGAGGAAGGTTGCGCCGGCGCCCTCGAGGAGGAAGCGTAGGTCGGCCAGGGAGACGCCCTGGAGCATGAGGATGGCCTGCGCCGCGCCCCAGCCGATGAGGCCGATGACGATGACGGCGAGAGTCCAGAAGCCGGCGGAGGCTTTGCCGCGACTACGGTCTTCGTCGATGGGCTGCACGATGCGGCAGGTTTTGGTGCGAGACATATAGCGATAGATGGGCTCTTCGATGCTGGTCCAGACACGGTCGGGCAGGGTGCTGAGGACGGTGGAGCGCTGGAGGAGTTCGAGGATGGGCGAGGTGACGCGGTCGGCGGACTCGACCTGCTCGAATTTGAACTTGTCGCTCCAGGCGATGAGCGGACGCCAGAGGAGCTGGTCGGTGGCGACAACGATGAGGATGACGACGGCGATGCCGCTGAGGAGAGCGCTGACGTCGCCCGAGTCGGTCGCGGTCTGGATGTAGCTGCCGAGGCCGGGAAGCTGGAAGTTGCGGGTGCCCATGGTGAACATTTCGCAGAGCATGAGGGCGAACCAGCCGCCAGCGACGGAGACGATGGAGTTCCAGACGAGACCGATGGTGGCGTAGGGCATTTCGAGCTGCCAGAAACGCTGCCAGGCGGAGTAGCGATAGATGCGCGAGGCCTCGAGCATCTCTCTGGGGATGGATTTGAGCGAGGAGTAGAAACTAAAGGCGAGGTTCCATACTTGTCCGGTGAAGATGAGGAGGATGACGCCCATCTCGATGCCGAGCTGATGGCCGGGAACGAGGGCGACCATGCCGAGGACGACGGGGGGCAGAAAGCTGAGAACGGGGATGGACTGGAGGATGTCGAGGACGGCGACCATCCATGCCTCAACGCGGGGGTTGTAGGCGGCGAGATAGCCGTAGGAGATGGCGAAGACCAGGCTGAGCACGTAGGCGATGCCCATGCGCACCATGGAGTAAAGCGCGTAGAGGGGAAGCGCGCGGACCGAGTGGGAGATGGGGACGACGGGGATGGGGGTGCCCATCCAATAGGTGCCCATGTGGACGATGGCGAAGAAGATGGCGAGGCCGCAGACGCCGATGCCGAGGTCGATGATGAAGGGCCAGCGGGCGACGGTGACGCGGGAGCGGGCGAGGGGATGCTGTAAGAGGTGCTGGAGGTTCATTCCGCCTCCTCGTTGGCCGCGACCTCTTCCTCGACTTCAGGGAGAATGAAGCGGCGGCGCGAGGCGTCGAAGTCGAACAGCTCGGCATAGCGGCCCCAGTTGACAGCGGTTTCCACCTGACGGCGGCTTTCGTCGTCGGAGAACTGCTCGTCAAGCATGTCGAGGAAGAACTCCTCGGGGACGGTGTGGTCGGACTTGGTCTCCAGGGCGCGGCGGATCTGGCGAAGGAGCAGGACGTTGGCGGTGGCGGCTTCGCGAAAGAGCTCTTTCTGGTGGAGGATCTCGGAGTTGGCGTAGGCCGTGCCGGTGGCGGTGATGGCCGCGTCGCCCTCTTCGATGGTGAGGAAGCCGAGCAGTTGCGCGGCATCGACGATGGGCAGCAGGTCGTCGATCTCGAAGGCGAGGTCGTCGGCGAGGCGGTAGATGTCGTCTTTGCCGCCCTTGTCGATGAGCAGTTCGAGCAGGCCGGCGACGCCGCCGGGGCGGGCGTGGGGCAGCATCTGGTAGTGCATCTGGCGCTGGTCGCGGGGGGGCTTGCCGGTCTTCTGGTCGGGCGCGGCTGTGGGAGCGACTTCGGGCCGGGTGAGCACCTTGTAGATGTAATCGACCAGGTTGGTGAAGGGTTCGGATTTGCGGTCGCGGGGCTGGGGGAGCTGGACCTTGAAATCGGTGCGGATGTGGCCGGGATTGCGGCCGAGAACGATGATGCGGTCGGCGAGAAGGACGGCTTCCTCAATATTGTGCGTGACGAGGAAGACGGCCTTGGTGGGCATGGTCTTGTTGGCCCACAGCTCGAGGAGCTCGCTGCGGAGATTCTCAGCGGTGAGCACGTCGAGGGCGGAAAAGGGTTCGTCCATAAAGAGGACTTCGGGCTCGACGACGAGGGCGCGGGCGAAGCCGACGCGCTGGCGCATGCCTCCGGAGAGCTCCTTGGGGAAGGCGGCCTGGAAGCCGTCGAGGCCGACGGTGTCGAGCATGCGGAGGCTGCGCTCGCGGCGGACATCGGGGGCGACTCCGCGGGCTTGCAGGGGGGCTTCGACATTTTCAAGAACGGTGAGCCAGGGGAAGAGGGCGAAGCTCTGGAAGACGATGGAGACGTTGATTTCGGCGTCGGCGATGGGCTTCTCGTGCCAGTAGACCTGGCCGGCGCTGGGTTTGGAGAGGCCGCTCAACATGCGCAGCATGGTGGATTTGCCGGAGCCGGAGGGACCGAGGAGGGCCAGAATCTCGCCGGGAACGATGGAGAGATCGGTGGGGGAGATGACCTGAATCCGATTCTGACTCGGCTGGGCGTAGTATTTCTCGATCCGCTCGGCGCGAATGATCGGGCTGTTGGGGTCAGTTTCCTGCATCGGGCAGTCTCCGGTGTGCTCTTGCCAGAGGAGTGGCGCTCTGGTGTTTCTGTTGAGTCTTTCCAGTCTATTGCGGGAGAGTTGCGGTACGATGAACAACCGGACGTTCCGGCGAACCAGGGAAGAGGGACAAACCGAAGCCCGGGCTCGCCCCGTCGAAATGCATTTTCATATCTCTGGCCACAGCGTATCATCCTGAGAGCGAAACCTGTAAGCTCGATTCATCGTCCAACTGGGTGGAAACGCTCAATCAGGACAATTTACATCCCGATTTCCGGGCCGAACCGGGGCCAGCTCGAATACACTAGGGCGAGGACAATGCCGAATAGCGCGAACAAACCGAAAGTGCTCATCGCCGATGATGAGCGGGTGATCGCAGACACGCTGGCGATGATCCTGAACAAAAATGGCTTTGATGCGCGGGTGGCCTATACCGGCGAGCAGGCTGTGGAAGTTGCCGGCGAGTTTGTCCCGGAGATGCTCATCTCCGACGTGATTATGGGCGGGCTGAACGGAATCGACGCGGCGATTCGGATACGGGCGCTGCTGCCGGGCATCAAGATTCTGCTCTTCTCCGGCCAGGCTGCCACCGCCGATCTGCTGGAGAAGGCGCGCGCGCAGGGCTACGAGTTTGAGATTCTGGCCAAGCCGGTGCATCCTCAGGATCTGCTGGCGCGGCTGCGGCGATAGCTCGGCTTTTGAACGGTCGATGCCGAATCAGGACGTGCCGGTTCCGGTGAGCTTTACCGTCTGAGGGGAGTTCTTGCCCGAGTCGGTGATGGTCAAAGTGCCGGTCAACGCGCCGGTGGCGGCCGGTTTCAACGCGACATAAATGATGCAGCTCGCGGCTGGCGCCAGGCTGGTTCCGCAGGAATTCAACTGGGTGAAGGACGCAGGATCGGCTCCGGTGAAGGCAATGCTGACGATTGCCACGGCGGAGGCTCCGGTGTTGGTGACGGTGACGTTTTGCTCCTGGGATGTCTTGCCCTCCGCAGTGGAGGCGAAGGTGAGATTGGCGGCGCTGAGGGTGAGCGACGGGGCGGCGACCCCCGTGCCGCTGAGAGTGGCGGTCTGCGGCGATCCGGTGGCTGTGCCGGCGACGCTCAGGGCCGCGGTTTGAGAGCCGGCGGCGGCTGGCTTGAAAGCGACCAGGGCCGCGCAGCTTGCGCCGGGAGCGAGCGACGCCGGGCAGGTATTCAATTGCAGGAAGGCCGCGGCGCCCGCGCCAGTGATGGAGATTGAGGACAGGGTCACGCTGCCGGTGCCGGTGTTGGCGATGGTCACGACTTGCGCTTCGCTCGGCGCGCCTACTGGGTCGCCGGTGAAGGTGAGGCTGGCGGGGGAGAGCGCAATCAGGTGCGATGCCGCGCCTGTGCCGGTGAGAGCAACTTTTTGAGGCGAGCCCTGGGCGTTGCTGGCGACGCTGAGAGTCGCGGTGAGCGAGCCGATGGCTGTGGGCTTGAAGACGACGGAGATGGTGCAGCTTGCCGCTGGCGCGAGCGTGGCGGCGCAGGTGGTCGAATCGGTGAAGGCGCCGGGGTCCGCGCCGCTGAGGGCGATTGCGCCGCCTGGGAGGTTGATCGGTGTGGTCCCGGTGTTCTTGAGGGTGACGGTCTGGGCTGCGCTGGAGCTTCCGTCGATGGCGCTGGCGAAGGTGAGGGTGGCTGGTGTGAGGGTCGCGGTCGGAGGCACGATCTCGGCGGCCCATGCGTTCACGAGGTTGGTGGCGTTCACGGAGCCGAGGCCGGTGGTGAGGTCGTAGCCGGCGTTGGACTCGTAGCCGCTGACCTCGCCGAGCGTGTCCCCGGTTTTGTTGGTGATGCAGTCGCGTTTTCCGGTTGCGCAGACCTGGGCGTTGGTGCCGGAGGTGATGTCGTAAAAGACGCAGCTATTGCCGGCGGCTGCTGTGTTGCTGTTGCAAGCGGCGCGATTGTCTTTGGCGGCGAGCTGGTACAGGACCGGATTAGCGAGGCCCTGGGGCGCGCCGCCGAGCTTTTGCAGGACCATGGCCATGATGCCGGCCATGGCGGGAGAGGAAATCGACGTGCCGCCGCTCTCTTCATAAGTGATGTCGGAAGGGTTGGAATAATCGCAGCTGGGAAGTCCGGTGAAGGCGGCTACACAGAAGAGGTAGGCGCTGCCGTCAAGACCGGTAAGGGGAGGCCAGCCGTCGGAGGCGAAGAGCGCGACGTCGGGCAGGTCGCGCTTGCCATCGGCGGGAACGCCCGTGCCGGTCTGCCAGGAGGGTTTGGGGTAGCCGCCGGCACAGGTAGAGAATTCGCCACCGGTGGAGGTGGTGCAATCGCTGACTCCGCCGCTGCCGCCGGTGACGCGGACGAGCGGCTGCAGGAAGGAGTAGGCGTCGTCCGATTCGCAGACCACCTCGGAGTTGGCGGCGGAGGTTTGGGCCAGGAGCCAGGTGCTGGTGCAGGTGGAGTTCCAGGGGAGCTCGGGGATGTAGCCCTTGGCGGACGCCAGGGTAGTCGGGTTGTTTGTCGCGTTCCAGTATTGCGCCTGGTTGGTGGATTTGTTCCAGTTGAAGTCGGTGCCGCCGACGGCGGTGACCCAGGGGCTGGAGGCCCAGCCGTTCACATTGAGGCCGTAGACGGCCGGGTTGGGTCCGGCGGTGTCGGGGTTGTCGCAGAAGGTGGACCCGGCGTCGCCGGAGGAGATGAAGATGCTGATGCCTTCCGCCGCGCCCTGCTGAAAGATGGCGTTGAGCGCGGCGTTGCCCGCGGTGCCTGCGCCGATCTCGCAAAGCCCGTAGCTGGCGCTCATGATAGGGGCGACTTTTCCATTCACCAGCTTGTTGTCGACGATGTAGGAAGCGGAGAGCTGGCCGCCGTAGGTCGTGGCTGTGGTCTCGGTGACCACAAGGAGAATGGTTGCGCCCTTGGCCGCTGCGCCGGACCACTCGACGTCGAGCGAGTTCTCGCCCTGGCCGCCGGAGGGCAGGACGCCGGGGTCGGGTCCGTTGACAAGCTGCTGGAAGTTGGTGGCGGGCAGACCGAAGGAGCTGCGGAAGGTATTGACGTCTGCCGCTTCGATGTCGCTGAGGCCGGCAATCGCGATCGTCTCGCCGGTGCCGTCGATGCCGGCGTTCCAGGCGGGCAGCAGGTTGTAGATGGTGGCGAAGTCGTAGGGAGAGACGTCTTCTTTTACCGGATTGCTGCTGTATTCGAAGTAGGGAATTGGGCCGTGGGCGTCAATATCGAGAGCTGTGAGCTTTCCGGTTTTGCGGTTTCGCTTGACGTACTGACCGAACTCCGACTGGTGACGTGGGAAGAAGTTGTGCAGCGAGGCGATGCCGGCGACGAGCGGCGCCAGCGCTTCGGGTATCGCGGGATCGCGGTCGTTGGCGATGTGCTCCACGCCAGCGACGAGGTAGCGATGCATCTCGGTGTGGAAGGCCTCATTGACCTGACCCGCTGTTCCGGAAAACTCGATGGTGACGCGGCCGTGGGTGACGCGATCGATCCGGAAGCCGTGATTCTGGAGCCAGTTGGTGACCTGGGCGATCTCCGCGTCGGAGGGACCGTAGAGCGCGCCAAACTGGTCCGGTTCGAGCCACCGGTGGAAGTTGGGGGATTTTGAGTCGTATTGTTCCTTCATGAAGGTTTCCAAAGCGGCTTCGCGCTCCGGGCCTCTTTTCAGAACGAGCTGCATGCGCTCCAGGGGCAACTGCGGGTCGACCAGGCCCCGATCGAACTCGGGGCGCGCGGAGGGGTGGGTATTGCCGGCGAGGCGGACGAGCCGGGTTTCGTCGATGGGCGCGGCGACGCGCGTTGGGGCCTGCGCGAGGCCGCAAATCGCAATGGAGCCCGAGGCGATGGCGGCGCAAAGAGCGTATCTGGCCGTGTTCCAATCCAATCTCATATCCGATGACCCCAGACAGTTCCTGTTTCTTACAGCTCTCGACTTCCGAATTCTCGAGGGAGGCTCCGAAAAAAATCCCGGATTCCTCCAGCAGTTCCCTCAGGGGCTAAAGCCCGGTTGATTCTGCTGGACTTGCGGCGCGGCTGAAGCCGCGCCCTTTCAAAACAGCGACTTCATCGGTGGTTCCCTAGCTTGCGCCGGTTCCGGCAAGTTTCACGATCTGTGGCGACGCCGCGCCGGAGTCGGTGATGGTCAGGCTGCCGGCGAGTGCTCCCGTTGCGGCCGGTTTGAACGAAACGTCGATCAGGCAGCTCGCGCCCGCGGTCAAAGTGCCCCCGCAGGTGCTCAGGTCGCTGAAGGAAGAAGCGTTTGCGCCGGTGATCGCGATGCTGGCGATATTCAGAGCGACAGTGCCGGCGTTGGTGAGGGTGACGCTCTGCGTGGCGGCGGAAGCGCCGACCTTCGTGGAGGCAAAGGTGAGGGTCGTGGCGCTGAGCTTGACCGTGTCGGCGGCGATGGCAGTGCCGGTGAGGGCGACGGTTTGCGGGGAATTCTTCGCGCTGTCGACGACGCTGAGAGTTGCCGTTTCCGCGCCCACCGAGGATGGGCTGAAGGAAACGTAGACGGTACAGCTTGCGCCGGAGGCGAGCGCCGCGCCGCAGTTGTTCAACTGCTGGAACTGGGTTGCGCCGGTTCCGGTGATGGAGATGGAGGTGAGCGTGACGCTGCCCGTGCCTGTGTTCTTGACGGTGACGGGGAGGGGAGCGCTGGCGATGCCGGCGGTGGTGTTGGGGAAGGCGAGGGTCGCGGGGGTGAGGGTGATGGTGGCGGGAGGCGGGATGATGTAGGCCGCGGACGCAACGGCGCTGTTGAGGTAGGTAGGGGCCACGGCGATGGCGCGGATGGTTTCAGTTCCTGTGAACGCGATGGGTGCGGTGTATTTGGTGGAGGCGGTGGTGGGCTGAGAGCCGTCGGTGGTGTAGTAGATGACGGCACCGGTGGAGTCGTCGGCGATCTTGATGGTTTGTCCAGCGGCGTAGGTTCCGGCCGCGGGGGTGAAGTAAGGCTTAGCTGTCGCCTGGAGCTCAAAGACCGTTCCGCCGTTGCCGGTGTAGCCGTTGAGTTGGCTGGAGCCGCAGTCTCCGCCATTCGATGTTGTGCCGTAGAGGTTGCCGGCCGCGTCGAATATCAGGTTCCCGCAGGGAACGGCCCCGCTCCCGTCGGGAATATTGAAGTTGAAGAGGATCTTTTCGTTCCAACTGCCGGTCGAAGTAGGTGACAGCTCAAAAACAGTCCCATATCCGAATGCGCCGCCGCCGTATGTGGTGCCGTAGAGATTGCCGGCGGCGTCGAAGACGAGGCTGCCCCATGGGGAGTTCCCGTCGACATCGGTTGCGCCGAAGGTATACAGCACTTGCTGGCCTCCGCCCGCGGGTCCCTTGACGACTACGCTGGGGTAGCCGATCGTAGCGTAGAGATTCCCGGCGGAGTCGATAATAGGGGCACTCCCGCCAAAGATTTGTATCGAGGCGGGGCCAAAGATAGACGCGAATCGGCCGAGCACCGTCTCCTGCCAGATTCCCGCTGCCAGCTTGTAGAACGTCCCTCTGGCCTGAGCATTATTGATGAAGTAAACTTCGCCTCCATTCTGTGTCATGCCGTAGAGGTTTCCGTTGGCGTCGAATACCACTCCACCGACGGGGTTTGCGCCGTCGCCGGGATTGGATCTCGTGGAGTCGGCTGGGTCGAAGCTGTGCAGAATCTGCGTGGTCCAACTGCTTCCAGCGGCGGGGGACAGTTCAAAGACTGTCCCGTAGCCGTACTGGCCGTAGGAGTAGGTTGCGCCGTATAGATTGCCCTGGGAGTCGAAGACGAGTGTGGAGTTTCCTCCGCCGTTCGACAACACCTGTTCTTTCCACGGCAGGGTTGTGGCCGGTGATAGCTTAAAGACCCCACCGTAGGGACCTTTGCCGGCGACGCTGGTGCTCGCCTGGCCGTAGAGATTGCCCTTGGCATCGAAGACCAGCCCCCCGCTCGGCCAGGCCAGATCGCTGCTAGTGGCGCCGAAGCTGAATAGGATGTTTTCCGTCCACCTTCCATTCGCCGCGGGGGAAAGTTCGAAGACTGTTCCGAGGCCGTAGTTTCCGCCCCCATGCGTTGTTCCGTAGAGGTTGCCTTCGGCGTCGAAGTTAAGCCCGCCGAGGGGTAAATAGCCGTCGGTGGCGGTCGATCCAAAGCTGTGCAGGACCAGCTCATGCGTCTCGCCGATGGCGTACGGAGCTGATCCGACGAGGCTATTCAAGTAGCCGGGGGCGACAGCGAGGGCGTTGAGAATCGCCGAAGCCGCGACCGCAATGGGGCTCTTGTATTTCGCGGACGAAGTGGTTGGCTGGGACCCGTCGAGGGTGTAGTAGATGGCCGCGCCGGGGGTGGGGTCGGCGATGGTTACTGTCTGGGATGTGAAATACGCGCCTGACGCGGGGGAGAAGGTGGGTGTTGCGGCCGGAGTTGGCACTTTGTATGTGGCTGCGGCGACCGGGCTCTGCAGGAAGCCGGGCGCGGTGGCGATGGCTTCGATGGTCTCATTCACGGAGACCGTGATTGCGGCGGTGTATTTGGTGGAAGCGGTGGTGGGGGTGGTTCCGTTGGTGGTGTAGTAGATGGTCGCGCCGGGTGTTGAGTCGGTGATGGTGACCGTTTGCGCCGAGGTGTAGGAGCCTGCCGCCGGAGTGAACACGGGCGCGGCGGCGGGCAGGGTGAGGATGAATGAGGATGTGGCTACGCCGCTCGGCGGGTGCCCGGTGGCGGCGGCGATGGCCTTGATGGTGGCGGAGGCGGCGATTTTGAAGGCTGCCGTGTACTTGGCTGAGAACGTGGTGGGGATGGAGCCGTCGGTTGTGTAATAGATGACTGCGTTGGCGGTTGCGTCGGTGAGGGTGATGGTTGGCACGGCGTTGTAGGTGCCGGCCGCGGGCGAGATGACAGGCGTGGCTGTGGGCGCTCCGATGAGGTAGGGGGCTGTGGCGACGGCGCTGTTGGTGTATCCCGACGCCGTGGCGATGGCTTTCAGGGTCACCGAGGCGGACAAGACGAACGGCGCGGTGTACTTGTAAGAAACCGTGGTGGGTGTCGCGCCGTTGACGGTGTAGTAGATGGTCGATCCCGGCGTTCCGTCGGTGAGGGCGACCTTTTGCCCGGGAGCGTAGGTGCCTGCACCGGGTGAAAATACGGGTGCGGCGGTCGTGGTGGTTTCGATTTCAAAGACGGTGCTGCCGCCTATGCCGCCGGTTTGGGTTGTTGTTCCGTAGAGATTGCCGGCGGCGTCAATTATCAAGCTTGAAGGGCTTGTGCCGTCCGAGCTGGTAATGCCAAAGTTATGCAGGATCGTCTCTGTCCAGACGGCGCCCGCTGCAGGGGACAACTGAAAGACTGTTCCCTTGCCATATGCTCCGCCACCGGCGGAGCCGTAGAGATTGCCGGCGGAGTCGAAGACGAGGCCGGCGCCCGTGCCGGATGAATCCGTCTCCGATGCTCCAAAGTTGTAGAGCACCTTCTCCGTCCAGGGCAAGGTTGCGGTTGGCGTCAGTTCAAAGGCAATTCCGGCGGAATGGGCGCCGCCCAGATTGGTTGTGCCGAAGAGGTTGCCATGAGAGTCGAAGGTTAGGCCGGCGAAGGAATCCTGTCCATCGGTGCTGGAAGCTCCGAAGTTGTAGAGCACCTTCTCAGTCCAGGGGCCGGTTGCGGTTGGCGTCAGTTCGAAGACATTCCCGTTGCCATGGGCTCCGCCAGAATAGGTTGTGCCGTAGACATTGCCATTGGCATCGAGAATCACGCTGTCAAAGGGGCTCGATCCGTCATTGGCCGACGCGCCGAAGGCATACAAGAGCTTGTAGTTCCAGGTTCCGTTCGCCGCTGGGGATAATTCATAGACCGTTCCGCCGCCGTTGGCGCTGTTGTTGGTGGTGCCGTAAAGATTGCCCTTGGCGTCGAGGGTAGGTGCGGCTACAGGAGCTGTGCCATTGGCGCCCGGCCCACCAAAGCTGTATAGCACTTTTTCCGTCCAGGTTCCATTGGCGGCGGGCGATAGCTCGAAGACCGTGCCTCCGTTATTGTAGGTGGTGCCGTATTTGCCCGACCAAGTGGTTGTGCCGTAGAGGTTTCCGGCGGAGTCGATGGTTAGGCCCGCCTCGGGAAGGGTGCCGTCCCCGGTGTAGGAGCCGAAGCTGTACAGCAACTTCTGAGTCCAGGTTCCGTTTGCGGCGGGGGACAGTTCGAAGACTGCACCAGCGTTGTTCGCGCCACTGTGGAAGGTGGTGGTATAGAGATTGCCTTTGGCGTCCATGACCAGGCCGTAGCTTTCACTTGGCCAGGTGTTATCGAGCACTTTTTCCAGCCAGGCGATGGAGTATTGTGTTTTTTCGACCGGGCTGGGCGTGTATCCGGGGGCGACCGCGATAGCCTCGACGGTTTCAACGGCCGAGGAGAAGGGGAATGGGCCAAAGTATTTGGTGGAGGATGTGGTTGGGGTGGTTCCATTGGTGGTGAAGTAGATGGTTGCGCCCGGAGTTGCATCGGTGATGGCGATGGATTGTGCCCCTGTGTATGCCCCCGACGCGAGGGAGATGACCGGGGGTGCGGCGGGGGTTTCGATGGTGTAGAGAGCTGAACCCACGTTGCTGAGGGAGTAACCGGTGTCGATGGCGACCGCCTTCAGAGTCGCCGTCTTGGAAATTGCGATCGGGGCGGTGTATTTGGCCGAGTTGACGGTCGGCGCGACGCCGTTGGTGGTGTAGAAGATGAGCGCGCCTTTGGTGGCGCTGGCAATGGTGACGGTTTGAGCCGAGGCGTAGGTGCCCGCGGGCGGGGTGAAGGTGGGGGTTGCGGCCGGGGGGGTGATGACGTACTTCGCGGTGGCGACGAGGCTCGGATCGTAGCCGGGAGCGATGGCGATGGCTTCGACGGTCGCGCTGGCCGAGACCGTGAATGCGCCGCCGTATTTCGTCGATGCGGTAGTCGGCGATGTCCCGTTGGTGGTGTAGTAGATGACGGCGTTGGGAGTTGTGTCGGTGATGGTGACGGGCTGAGCCGAATCATAGGTGCCCGCGGCGGGAGAGATGACGGGTGTCGTGGCGGGCGTTTCGATGGTGAAGCTGGCCGTTCCGACGTTGCTGACGGAGTAGCCGGGAGCGATGGCGATCGCTTCGAGGGTTTCGGTGGCGTTGACCGGGATGGCGGTCGAGAATTTCGTCGAGGATGTGGTCGGGGTCGCGTTGGTGGCGTAGTAGATGGTCGCGCCCTTGGTCGAGTCGGAGATGGTCACTTGCTGCGCGGAGGGATACGTTCCGGCGACAGGGGAAAAGGTGGGCGTGGCCGCGGGCGGGGTGATGGTGTAGGTGGCTTTGGCAACGGGGCTGTTGGTCAGGCCGCTGGCGACGGCGATCGCTTCGATGGTCTCTGTCGCCGAGACGGTGATTGCGCCGGTGTATTTGGTGGATGAGGTGGTCGGCGCGACACCGGTGGTGGTGTAGTAGATGACGGAATTGGGGGTGGGGTCGGTGATCTCGACCGATGGCGGCTGAATGTAGGTGCCGGGCGGGGGTGAAAACTGCGGCACCTCGACGGTTGATGGATTGGTCAGCTCGAAGACTGTCCCAGCCGCGTTCAGACCGCCGGACGCGCTGCCGTA
>Ga0302319_10015440_pt1 | contig 14152 bp, 9 predicted proteins | sample Bog_T0_2_FD_203319 | JGI IMG/M metagenome (GOLD analysis project Ga0302319, IMG submission 203319) | Peat permafrost microbial communities from Stordalen Mire near Abisko, Sweden - Bog_T0_2 | ecosystem: Environmental > Terrestrial > Soil > Wetlands > Peat | place: Sweden: Abisko, Stordalen Mire... | reverse complement strand
GGGAACGGTGGCGCCCGTGGCAATGTTGTGGGCCAGGCGCGCCTTGAAGCCGGTCCAGCCGCCGGTCTCGATGAGTCCGAGAATGGGCACCAGCAGCGCGCCGCCCCAGATGAGGACGAACTGAAGAACCTCATTGAAGATGGCCGAGCGCAGGCCACCAAGCGCGACATAAGCGGCAACGGCGAGCGAGCTGACGATGATGGAGAAGTTCAGATCCCAGCCGAGAACTATCTTCATCACTTCGGCCATTGCAAACATGTTCACGCCGCTCATCAGCACGGTCATGAAGGCGAATGAAATTGCCGCCACGGTGCTTGAACCCCGACCGTAGCGGAGCTTGAGGTAGCCCGGCACCGAGTGCGTCTTGCACACATAGTAGAACGGCATCATCACCATGCCCAGAAACAGCATTGCCGGAATGGCGCCGATCCAGTACCAGTGCGCGGCCAGAATGCCGTATTGATACGCCGAGCCGGCCCAGCCCATCAGTTCCAGCGACCCCAGGTTGGCCGATACGAAGCTGAGACCGGCAATCCACGCCGTCATCTCGCGTCCCGCCATGAAGAACTCTTCGCTGGTGTTGGCCTTCGACTTGAGGTAGAAGCCGATCCAGATCACCATCACGAAGTAGATAGCGATCACGGCGATGTCGAGCGGGCTCAAATGCGCCAGTGAAGGGGCACTGAAGGCAAGAACCGATGCGGTTGCGGAATGCAATCCGGCAGCGGCCAGGGTGGTTGGAACCAATCCGAGCATGCGTCACCTGAGAGGGTGAATTCGTCCTTCGAGTCTGTGCAGATTTCTGCGGACGTTCGCCCCTAAGTAAATGGCTTTACTGTTCTTGTTGTCAAGCAGCAAATCCGGGATTATAAAAAAGGCCACCCTTTGTTTCTGCCCACGCCAACATCCCGGAAAGCGTTTACCGAAGGAAGTCTAGCACAACGCACCCTTCCATCCGGCGAGTCACATTTGTCGGCCCGCGAACGAACTCTCAATCCACTGCACCGGCAGCGCTCAGAAACGGTACCGCGCGGCTCTCTGTCCCGTGGCTCTCGTTTCCGGGGAAAAGCCGCGCATACCCCAGCGGCGTGCATTCCACAAACTCATCCGGCCGCTCATAATGGCCGGGGAGCTTGGCGCGCAGCGAGAGGTCCGCGCCCTTGCGGACAAGAAACTCCACAACCGGCATCCCCCAATTGAAGAACTGCGTGGCCGCGTGGAAGATCGGCGTCTGCCCACCCACGCCCGCCTCATCCACATCCGCCCGCGCATTCACGTCTGCGCCACGCTCCACAAGCATCTGCGCTGCTTCCAGGTTGCCGTACTCCGCCGCCACGTGCAGCAGCGTTGTTCCTCGCAGCGTGAGCCTGCGCGCCCCAGTCGATCCAAAATCGAGTTTCGGAAATCGCTTGTGAATCAGCGCGGGGTCTGCATCGAGTCGCGCGGCAAGCAATTCCATCCGCCCGCGCAGCAAGTCCAGCACGGCCGGCATGTTTCGCCGCGAATTGCATCCCGCCTCCAGCAGAATGTCAATGCACGCGCCCAGCCGCTCCGTTCGCGAATAGGTCGCAATCACATAATCGAGGGCCGAGTCCGGATATTTGCGTCCCTCGCGTGCGCAATTCGGATTTGCGCCGCGATCCAAAAGCCACTTCAGCGCCGCCGGTTGCACGGACTCACAAGGCGCAAAGACGATGGGGAAATAGCCACCCCATTCCGCATTGACATCTGCGCCGTTGCGCAACAGCAGTTCCATCATGGGAATGCGATATCCATTGAGCGCCGCCCGCATCAGCGGCCCATCGCCGCCCTGGTGCACGTCTGACCCGTTGTCGATCATCCACTGCGCCATCTCGAGCCGCGTCGCCGTCGGCGCCTCCCACGGCACGCGGCACTCCGCAACCCATGTCAGCGGCCCGTTCTTCCCGTAGCCGAGCGGCGCGCGGTGCAGTTCCGGATTGCGTATCATCAACGCCTTCACCCGGTCCACATCGTTTGTATCGATAGCCTGCTTGAGCCCGGCGACCTCGCGCAGCGCAGCCTCAAGCAACTCCACATGCGCCTTGAGTTTCGGCCAACTGGCGAACCCGTATTGCCGTGCGATTTGAAACTGCGCCGCAGAGAGCGATGGAGCTCCACCCGCGCTCTTCAGTGCTTTGGCCTCGTCTTTCAAATGGCGCAGATTGGCCCGCTCGGGGAGCGGACGCGGTTCCTGATTCGATTCGTTGGGCATGGCAGCCTCCTTTCCTGTTGCATTGCCCGTGGTCCGCAACTCGGGCTGAAAGAAGGTGCTCAGAGGTTGGATTTGAATCAGGGGGGCTTGAAGCCCTTTCCGCAGACCGGACGCGTCCCTCTCGCTGAAATTAATCCTAGCAGAAATTCAATCGCGTGCCATCTCTCGTTTCCCCTTGTTTTTCGCACCGATCGGCGATACCTTGAGACATGGCGCCGTCTTTCCCCGCCGCACACTCCGCATCATTGCTGTCATCGCCGTGCAATCGCGCATTCAGCCGATTCCCGTCCAGCCCATCCTCGTTCACAGGAGCTTCGAATTATGACATCGCCCATTGTTGACCCGATTGCCTGTAGTGGCGTCTCCCGCCGCAGCTTCTTCCGCTTCGCCGCCGGCGCATCCGCCCTGGCCACCATGCCCATCCTCACCGAAGCCCACTTCGCCATGGCTCAGCGCCCCCACTTTGGCGACCCTAACAAGGGCATCCACATCGATGCAAACGAGAATCCCCTCGGCCCCTGCGACGCCGCGCGCCAGGCCATGATCGACATCGTTCCCCGCGGCGGGCGCTACATGATGAACATGGAGGATGACCTGACGGAGACTTTCGCCAAAATGGAGGGCCTTGATCCGGCCTCGGTCATGGCGTTTCCCGGCTCCAGCTTGCCGCTGCACTTCACGGTGCTGACGTTTACCGGCGCCAACAAGCCGTTGGTGATGGCCGACCCCGGCTACGAAGCACCCGCGGCGGCAGCGCAGATTGCCGGCGCATCTGTCATCAAGGTGCCCCTTGCCGACCCCAAGGGTGCGGCCTCGCACGACATCAAAGCCATGCTCGCCGCCGCGTCCACGCCCGGCGTCATCTACATCTGCAATCCCAACAACCCCACCGGTACCTGCACCCCGCGATCCGACATCGAATACGCAGTCGCCAATGCGCCCAAGGGCACGATCATCCTCATCGACGAAGCCTACATTCACCTCTGCGATGCGCCGCGCTCGCTCGATTTCGTCAAGGAAGGCAAGGACGTCATCGTGCTGCGTACCTTCTCCAAGTTGTACGGAATGGCCGGAATCCGCATGGGCTTCGCTATCGGACGCCCCGACCTGCTCAAGCAGATCTCCGCCCATGGCGGCTTCAACTCGCTGCCCATCACCGCGCTGGCCGCAGCAAAAACCAGCCTGCTGCAAACCGACCTGGTCGCCTCGCGCAAGAAGATCATCGGCGATACCCGCGTCGACACCATCGCCTGGCTGAAGAGCGAAGGCCATGCCACCACCCCGTCAGAGAGCAACTGCTTCATGCTCGAAACCGGCCGCCCCGGCTCTGAAGTGCTCGCCGCGATGGCGGCAAAGGACATCTATATCGGCCGCATCTGGCCGGCGTGGCCCACCCAGGTGCGCATCACCGTCGGCACCTACGACGAGATGCTCGCCTTCCGCAAAGCCTTCAAGGAAGTCATGGCCAGCAACACCGCCGGGCTAGTGCCCGCACCGCTTCCCGGCCGTCTCGCCGAGCACCCGTTCTCGCACCTGTCGTAACAGATGACAGGTTACAGATGGCAGATGACAGTTTGTAAGTGCTCATGCCCGCAGCGTCATTGCCCGAACTAGAAAACCCCCGCCTCTCAGCGGGGGTTTTTTCGTGGTTGGATCGATTCTTGTCAGATGACAGCCGCGGTCAAGTTCCTGACTGTAATCTGTCATCTGTAACCCTGTCATCTTGCTTAGAAGATAATCTTCAAAGCAAACTCCGCATTCAATGGCTCGCCGGGCCCGAACCCTGGGTTGCCGAGGTACGGTCCGATCGTCGATCCAATCACGCCCGATTCGGAGGCTTGTGGCAAGCCAACCGGAGCCAGGTTGATGCGGTTGAAGATGTTGAAGACGTCCGCCTTGAATTGTGCGCTCACCCTCTCGGTGATATTGGTGGTCTTCAAAAACGAAACGTCGACCGCGGAGTAGCCTGGGTTGTAGTTCTGGCCGCGGCGGGTCGGCGAATAAGTGTCCGCAGGCGCATCGACAAACGCATTGGGGTTGAACCATTGAACCACTCCGCCGGAAATCGCGTGCGATACACCGGCAAACGGATCTTTGATCACCTGGACGGCGCGGTCGATGTACTCCTGGTTGCCGCTCGGATTATTTGCCGACAGAACCGTGAAGGCTGTTCCGCCATGGAACGAGAAACCGGAGTTGACCTCCCATCCTTTGGTCAACCGTTCAGGACCGGCAAACTTCGGAATGCTGTAGTCCAGGTAGCCGGTGAAAGTGTTGCGAACGTCATAGTCCGAATTGCCATACTCTGCCTTCTCGTTGGTAGGATCCTGCGGGACGTAAGGCAGCAATCCTGTCTCGTAGTCGAGCGCATGGCCCCAGGTGTAGGCCAATTGCGCACCCAGGCTATGCCAGTTCTGCACCCGCAAAGTGGTCTGGAGCGAATTGTAGATGGAGCCAAGATTGCTCTTGGCCGAGTCGATAACCGAAAACCCGGGAAACTGGCTGTAATAAGGGCGGTTAATGTTCGGATTCGGAAGGCTCGCGCTACCCACACCGGCAGGGTTGATGTCGAACATTCCCATAAGGTGTGTACCCTTGGTCCCTACGTAGCCAAGCTGCCAGATCACAGACGGCGTAAAGCTATGCTGCAAGTTCAGGTCGAAGGATTCTGTGTAGGAGGGGCGAAAATTCTTGTCGAACGAGGATATGCTTACCACGCCGGCGCCAGCCAAAGCCTGGTCCAGCGTCTCGTAGAACGGCACTCCAGGCTGAATCACCGTGCTGAGCGCGGTCGCGTTCGCCACCTTGCTCGAACCTGCCGGGTTCAATCCCACTCCGAATACGGAGATGTTCGAAAGGTCGCCATTCTGCAAAACGGACTTCATGTAAATGGAGTCGTAGTACAGGCCCGCGCCGGCGCGGACAACCGTCTTCGACGCGAGATTATAGGCAAATCCGATGCGGGGACTGAAGCCGCCCCAGAATTTGTTGTAGATGTTGGGCACGTCCTGTCCGGCAACCGCCAGACCGGTGGGAAGCGAAGGGTCGAAGACGGAAAGGTTGGGTTTCGCGGAATGCACCGGGCCCTCATAGTCGTACCTGCCGCCAAAGTCCACGCTGAGTGACTTTGTCGCCTGCCAGGAATCCTGCGCCCAGAATGAGAAGGTATTCGTGAAAACCTGGCGCTTGGGGTCGCCCAGCACGGTGGAAGTTGCCGATGGGTCGAAGCACCCGGCAAGAAAATCCGCGAGATAGCCGACGTTGTTGTCTGTTGAGAGTTTGGAGGTGTCGGGATTCGGGTTAGTCGCCAGGGCCGCGCATGGACTGGACGGAGCCGCCCCACCCGTTCCGGAAAAGAATGGTTCCCACGGGCCTTGTGAGCCGTCGAAAACCAGGGTGCCGCGCTGGCCGACCTGGTAGAAGTCGTCCACCTGCGCCTGGCGCAGCTCGCCGCCGAACTTCATCTGGTGCGCACCTTTGGTCCAGGAAAGGTCCTCGTCCAGATGCCCAGTGATGTCGTTTCGGCCTTCAGGAGGGGTTACGCCGAGCGGGTCGAATCCGATGCCGCTCGCACTGAGAGAGCTGGGGCAGCCGTGCGGGTCAATGCACAGGTGGGGCGCGCCCGCCAGCGTCGGGTCGGTAACGCCGGTGTTCAGGCCCAGTCCCACGGGATCGAAGCCGGTTTTGGAATCGCCGAAAACCTGGTTGAAGTAGCTTACGCCCGCCGACAACTGATTGGTAAGGCTGCTGGTGAGCACCCGGTTATAAACAAGAGAGAAGTTGTCCACGTGGATTGGAGCGTTCTCGAAATACGGGGCCAGATCCGACGAAACAGGTGCGGTCTGTGTCCCCTGTCCGACGAACCAGACGAACGCAAGATGATCCTTGTCCGTGAGTTGATCGTCCAGCTTAATGATGCCGTTGAAGCTGTGCCCGGTCAGATTGCCCACCGCGCTGTAGTTGTCGGGGCTTGCCGGTCCGGTCAGGGCGTAGGTCGGCCACAGCCCGGGAAGCGCACCGTTCCCGTTGAGCAGGTTGGACGCCACCGGATTGTGCGGTACGCCATAAGCGTCCAGAACCGCATAGGCTTCGGTCTGGTAAGCGGCGCTGGGCTCCGTAGCTCTGTTTTCAGCGCCAATCAGGAATCCCTGATGCTCGCCGCCGAAGAAGAAGAACAACTTGTCCTTCCAGATCGGGCCGCCCGCTGAGAATCCATAGTGCTGGTTCCTCGTCTCCGTCTTGCTTGACTCGAACGGATTGATCCTTTGAAAAAACTCGTTGTGGTTGTAGTAGTAGGCCGATCCGTGCAGTTTGTTGGTGCCCGACTTGATCGTCAGGTTGGCCGTGCCGCCCGAGTTGCGCCCCAGTTCCGTCGTGCCGGCGGTAACGAAAGAGAAATTCTCGATCGCATCCACCGGCAGAATCACACCGGCAATCGAGGAGACGCCGCCCTGGTTGACCGCCGGAATATTCCACCACAGATCGTTGTTGTCGGTGCCCTCAATCTGCCAGTTCACTGAGTTCGTCCGCGTGCCGTTGACGCTGGCCACGCCCGCGCCGCCGCCCGTCGAGAGCCCGGCGAATCCTGGCGTCTGCGCAATCATCTGCGTAAAGTCGCGCCCGCTGTTGGGCAGGTTCTCCACCACCTGTTCCGGCAATGCCGTCGATTGCGTATCCGTGATCGTATCCAGGCTCAGCGAGTCAGCCGTAACCTCAACCGTTTCCCCAGCGGAGGCCACAGCGAGCTTCAACGGCAGCGTATACGTGCCGCCAGCCGTCACCGGGACTTTGTCCACCTTTTCGCTCTTGAAGCCCGAAACGGCCACCGAAACCGTGTAGCTGCCCAGCGGCAGGTTGGCAAAGGCGAATTCGCCGGCGCTGGAACTGACCGTCTTATATAAGGTGTTAGTGGCCGATTCCACCGCCGTGATCTGTGCCCCCGGCACTACGGCGCCCGACTGGTCGGTTACCGTTCCGCCGATGCCGCCGCGAAACGTCTGGCCAACGCCGGTTGCCGGCAGCCCTAAAAGCACCGCCAGTGACAACAAAAGGGCCGTAAATACACTTCGAGTAGCTCGATTTGCCATTGCGAATGTCCTCCAAAAGTTGTGGGTCGTGTTGTGCTGTCATGCGCCCATCAAAAAATACAAAATAAGTGCAGACGAGCGGGCGCTCATGTGCGCACAAGTGATTATTTTTTCTTGGGATGTCTACAAGAATAGAATTTGGGCGGGTGTACTTCCATACCCAAGGATATAGAGACATCGGATAAGGAATCAATAAAGAAAAGCAAAATAAAGTTCGGGCCGGGCAACCGAAGACCCCAAACATCTCAGCCAGATGCACTCTGCAACATCCCTGCACACTCAATCAACGCCGCATTCCAGCTCCGCCACCCGGACCATCATTTCCCCCGCTGAATGACGAAAAGCCACCTCCAGCGAGTCCTCACTGTCCGCGCTCCCGCGAAACTGTTCCCTTTCCACCGCCGCCTCGGGAACAGTCATTGAACACGGCCGCGGCAGCGAAGACTTGATGATGCCGGCAATCATGTTGGCGATCTCTTTGGTCGCGTCCAGCACGTCCGCCTCGGCCACCGTGTCCAGCGCCTGCATCATCATGGCCGCCGTGGCCGCGTACGCCAGTCCGCCCGCCAGCCGCACCTCGATCCGCCCCCTCCACACGCCCGTCAATCCCACACTGCCCACCATGTGCCCGGCCCCCAGGCAAAACTCCTCCGCGCTCGGCATTGCCTCCAGCGTCATGGCCAGCATCTGTTCCCAGAACTGCGCATTGGCCTTGATCACGCACTGCGAGTCCACCCGTGCCTTCATGCGCCGCACTCCCTGCCGCCGGACGCTTTGAATTTCTTGGCATCCTCTCACTTTATCGGGCGATTTCTCAAAATACGTCAAGAATCGACGCCGCCGGCAAGTACCTGTCGTCCTTGGAGATTCTTAATCCCGACAGCCTAATCGAATGGGAGTGATCGAAATCACTCCACCACGTGTTCCGGGGCACATCTTCACGCATCCAATAGATGCCAGGCTTTCCCTTGGAAGGTGAATGCCATGACGGATTCAGCTCCGGCTGCCAGCCCCGATCGAACTCCAGGCGCGAAACCGGAAACCAAACCGGCCACAAACATGACCCGCTGGATCCATCCAGCCGTCCTGCTCGTAGCCACCGATCTGAGTGACCTTGATCGGCTGACCCCGTTCGCCTTGGAGCAGGCCGCTCAAACCGGAGCGCGCCTGATTTTTCTCCATGTAGTGTCTTCTTCCGCATCGTATTCCGCCGACTTGGCGGGAATGCCGGTCTACGATGCCGCCGGCGCACTGCAACATGGGGCTGGCGAACTGGAGCCAGTCTGCGACCTGGCGCGCCGGTTGAACATCCCTTGCGAGGCGCTTTTGCGCGAGGGCAATCCCGCCGATCAGATTGGAGCCGTAGCCCGGCAGTTCAAGGCCGGCCGCGTGCTCCTGGGAACCCGGAGCCGGAGCAAGCTGGGTAAGTTGTTCCTCGGTTCCGTGGCAGAACAAGTGCTGCGCTCGGTCAACCTCCCGGTCATTACCGTGGGACCCGAGGCTCATCTCCCGGTGGATGCAAGCGCTGGCGAACGCGTCGTGCTGCTTGCCACCACACTTAGAGAGACCTCTCGCCCGAGCGCGGCGCTTGCTTGTCAAATTGCCGCAAGTCAAGGCGCCAGGCTGGTCCTGCTCCATGTTCTGCCGCCGCCCGCGGTCCAGCCCGACCTGGTGCGGCGCCCCTTTTTCCCGCTCCCGGACATCCCTGCTCCCAGCGATTTCCTCGCAGAAAATGCAGACCGCGACCCCCAATCCGCCGGCTTCGACTCGCTTGTACTCCAGGAACTCCGCGACCTTGCCGCCGATGCGGGCGCCGCAAGTGGGGTCCAGGTCGAACCGCACGTGGTCCACGGAAACCCCTGCATCGAGATTCTCGCCCGGGCTTCTGAACGCCACGCCAGCCTCATCGTACTCGGCGCGCGCGCGCACTCTCTGTTCGAGAGCCTCACCCGCGACCGCACCATCTACCGCGTTCTGGCGCACGCCCGCTGCCCCGTGCTCACGCTGCGCGAATCCGAGGCGCATCGCGGTGCGCATGAGACCGCGCCTCTGGCTGCAAAGGCCTGAGCGGAGCCGCCGCACGCCCTCGCAAATAATTTCCACGCCAGGGCTCTCTCGGGCATGGGCCATCCGTCCATAGAGATGGGAGCCCTTTCATGCGGTGGGTCCCTTGCGTACTTTCGCTGACTGTCTTTCTGGCGGCAACCTTCGCGCCCGCGCAGAACCCTCCCAAACAGGACAAGCCAACTCCCGAAGCCCCAAAAACGAGTGTTGAACTCGACGGCCTCCTCGGATCGGTGAAGGCCGTCCGCACCACCATCAAGCGGTCAGGCCTGCAATGGAGCCAGCCCAGCGGCCCGAGCCTGCTCTTCTACGTCCCGTGCCAGGACTGCTCCTACGATCCCGATGGCGTCAAGACGGTGAACGGCCAGGTCGCTGATGGCAAGTTCTACGGTCAGATCATCGCGCTCCAGCGCGACAGCAGCGGGCGTGTCACAGCCAGCGTTGTCATGAACGCCGCAACCGGCGATGTCGACCGCCAGGAGGTTATCGGGCCCTTCGGAAAAACCGAGGAATACGACTATCTCAACGGCAAGTTGAACTGGCTGCAAACCTACACTTATGACCAATACGGCCACATGAACGACGCGCTCACGGTCGACAGCCTGGGGAACCAGATCTCGCATCAGCAGACCAGAAGCTTACCGGACGGCGATGTCCTCGATATCGCGGTGTGGGGCAAAAACGACGAGTTGGACTGGCAACAAAGCGCCGATCCGGAAACCGGCCTGGAGCGCTTCACTACATACGATGAATCCGGTAATGTGAAGCTCGCCTGGACGTTCAAGAACGGAGAAGTTCTATCCTTCTTTGAGCGGCAGGGACCGAACCAGAATCCGCAGCAGCAGCAGTTCGGCGAAGGCTGGGTGGAAGACGCAGGCAATGGCAACCGCGACAACTACCGCTGCTCGAGCGATGGCCGATGCGAGCGCTCCCGCGTCCACTACGACTATCTGGATCCCGCAAAAAAGCGCAATCCAACCAGCGCGGAATGGCGCGACCAAGGCGGCAACCTGCTCTACGGCGCCTACTACGAGTACGAAGTGGACTCCGCCGGCAACTGGACTCATCGCCGCATTTCCGTTTTCCCCTCTGATGGGGGGGACCGCGCCCTCTACGAAGAAGACTGGCGCACCATCGCCTACTGGCAGCCGTAGCCGGTTCCGAGAGGTCTTGTAACCGGGCACGGCCCGGGCAAAGGGGTGCCCTCTGGGTGGGGGTCGCGTGCCGGAATCGCAGCAGATCATCCGCGGGTTTAGCCTCTGAGAACCTGTCCAAGAACTGGAATTTGCCAACTTCCAACCAGGTTTAAACGCTCCGTGCCATCCATTCGCGTTTTTCGCGAATGGGTGGGAGACCACAAAACCTCAACCGGCCCTCTTTGAACTCGGTACTTGGACGAATTCTGAAGGATTTCTTTCGCGGTTCCTGTCTGGAACAAGACTTTTCCCACAACCTCGCTAACCCCGAGCGCCTGCACGTCGGAGCCTCGCCGACAGAAAAACGCCTCAAATGTGCATAAAAAAGAACAGATCATCCCGCGGAAAAATGGGACTCTGCCTTGGCAATCATTCGAATTTCATGGGGTTGGGTCCAAGTTCGGGGTTCCGAATAAAGTTCTCACCCCAGAATCCGGAAGCGAATTATGCCGTCAGCCGTTCCAATTGATCCGGCTTGGTAATGGTCATGCTGGAGCCTTTGATGGTGATCCACTGATCGCGCCGGAACTGGTTCAGCAACCGCGTTACGGTCTCGCGCGAGGTGCCGGCCATGTTGGCGATCTCCTCATGCGTCAGCGCCATGGTAAACCGGATCTCCGGCTTGCCGTTGGCCGCGGACTTGCCCCAATCCAGCAGCAGCCGCGCCAGCCGTCCCGCAGCCGAGCCGGAAAGCGCCAGCCGCTTGGCGTCATGAAAAACCGTCAGGTATTCGCCGGAGAGAGATTGCGCCGCGTGCATGCTGGCGATGCCGTGCCGGCCCAGGAAGTCCACAAACTCCTGCTTGCGCACCGTCTTCACCTGGCAGGGCTCAATGGCCTCGGCTGTCACTTCATGGGGAACGTTGGCCAGAACCGCGCTCAGCCCCATCACGTCGCCGGGGCCGGCAATCTTCAAGATCATCGTCTTTCCGTCGCGCGAGGTGGACGAAACCTTTACCTGCCCATAACAGATCACAAACACATTCCGCGCCGCGTCGCCCTCGGTAAACAGCTTGGCGCCCCGCGCATGGCTCATCATGATCCCGATCCCGTCGTAATCGTGCAAGGCTTCCGGCGTGAGATTGCAGAACATCCGCAGATGGCGGTGTTCGCAGTTGACGCAATCTTCCGGGGGGTGATGAGGGCGAAACGATGCCATAGGATTCCTGTGAGCTAAATTGAAGTATAGCGCACTTCAACCAATGGTGAGGCAGCGATTTTAATCTGCCCATCTCCTTGTTTCGGGGTATTCCGGCTCAGGGATCTATAAATGCAGACCGGCCCGTCTGTCCGCCGGCGTTCCGCTGGTCCGCCGCTGCACCCTTGGCGCGCGGTTCTGGCAGCTTGCGTCGTAGCCGCGGGAGACCTCCCGCGCCAGCTCTTCCAGCAACTGCATCCGCAACTGCGGATAAGCCTCGAACGTCCGATTCAGCGCATCCACGGGCAGCAGCAGAACCGATCCGTCCACCTGTGCGCTCAGCGTGTACGTGTGCCGCCCGTCTCCCAAAACGGCGGCCAGTTCCAAAAGGTCGCCGGCACGGGCCACTCCCAGCGTCAGGCGCGTCTCCAGCCGCTCTGTCCGGCGCAGATATTGCCCCGATATCACAACGTAAAGTCCCCGGCAATCCTCCGACTGGCGAAAGACAACTTCCCCTACATCCACATCGATGCACCGCGCCGAATCGTTCAGCAGCGCCTCGGTCCCCGGCGGGCATTGCAACAGCTCCACGAGCGGGCGAGCACGCGCCGCAGCCGATCGATCGGATCTTGCCTCAGGTTGCATGCTTCCATCTCCCCGCTTAGAACGCCCTGACGCCGGCCTCGGTTTCAACCGCCCACGACTGATCTACGCCCGCCGGCTGCGGCGGAACGCACAACACAGGCACCCGCGAACGCGCCAGAAGGGCAAATGCGGTTCCATGCGGGCCCGCTGTTCCGCTCTGCCGCTTCACGCCCGCCACCAGCAGGCAGGGGTGGAACTGGGCAATCGCTTCGACAACCACGTCGCCCGGCTTGCCGTCCTTCACAACGCAGCGAACGGGAAATCTTCCGCTGGGCCGGATGCCGAACTCCTGCAGCGTGGTGGCACAGGGGTTCAGAAATGCCGCTGCCTCCGCGGCCCGGCGCGCGTGAAGAACAATCAGGGTCCGATGAAACGTCTCCGCCAGCGAGTAGGCCGTATCCACCGCGGCCTGCGTAGTCTCGTTGCGCTCCATGGCCAGCAGCACAGGCCCGCCTGGCGTGGGGCGAAACTCGCCCGCATTCCAGTCCGCCGCCACCGCCAGCACCGGGCATGGCGACAACCGCACCAGTTGCTCGGCAACCGCGCCCACCAGCACCGGACCCGCGCCCTCAAGGCCCTGCGTCCCAATCACAATCAGTCCCGCCTGGTATTGATTGGCAACATCCACCAGCATCTGCGCCACTGCGCCCTGCCGGATCTCCGTGTGGCTGGGAATCCCTTCGCGCACCAGATCGCTCTTCAACACGTCCAGGGATGCGCGCGCCCTTTCGGTCATTCCCTGCAGCAACCGTCCCGGAACCGCATCCACCGCAGCGTAGTCCAGCGGGTCGAGCCCGTGCGCCAGCACAATGCGCGCGCCATATCCGCCCGCCAATTTGCGCGCATACTCCAGTGCAGCCGCCGAATTTCCGCTCAGATCGGTTGCCACCACAATGGTTTTCATCCTGCTCGCAAAGCTCATCCATGCCTCCCGGCGCGCATCCGCCGCTCTATCGCTTTTAGCCTATTGGACTCAGAGTCTGCACCCCGCCTTGGAAAGGAAGCAGTGACGCGATGCACCCCGCGCTGTGATTCGTGTCACAGGGCTGGCTCCAGCCCGCTCCTTTGGTAATTCAATTTGCCGTAAGCGCTAGCCAATGTCGTATACACGACCAAGCCGAATGCGATAGCCTTCTCCGCGTCATGACAAACACGAAATGCTCGATTGCACATTCAACTTTGCCTTTCCGCAGCACCGGGTTCTTCGCCCTGCTGCTCGCTGCCGCACTGACCGCATCCATCTCGTCCGTCGCCCAGGCGCCCGTTCCCGATTCCCCGGAGATTGAGGCCAAGGCCCACGCCTGGATCGCCAAACTTTCCCTGGCGCAAAAGGTCTCGCTCGTCGGCGGCGTCGACGGCATGTACACCCCCCCCGCCCCGGCCATCGGCTTGACCCGCTTCAAAATGTCTGACGCTTCTGTCGGCGTGCGCACCTGGGGACCCACCACCGCCTACGCCGGCGGCGTCGCCCTGGCCGCCACCTGGGATACCGATTTCGCCCGCATGCTGGGCGAGTCGCTCGGCAAAGATGCCCGCGCCCGCGGCGTCAACTTCCTGCTCGGCCCCGGCGTCAACATCGCGCGCTCGCCCATCGCCGGCCGCAACTTCGAATATCTGTCCGAAGATCCCTACCTCAACGGCACCATCATCGTTCCCTACATTCAGGGCGTGCAGTCCCAAGGCGTCATCGCCACCGTCAAGCACTACGCCCTCAATAACCAGGAGTACAACCGCCACAACGTCGACTCGGAGGCCGACGAGCGCACCATGCGCGAACTCTACCTGCCCGC
>Ga0302319_10015437_pt1 | contig 14153 bp, 8 predicted proteins | sample Bog_T0_2_FD_203319 | JGI IMG/M metagenome (GOLD analysis project Ga0302319, IMG submission 203319) | Peat permafrost microbial communities from Stordalen Mire near Abisko, Sweden - Bog_T0_2 | ecosystem: Environmental > Terrestrial > Soil > Wetlands > Peat | place: Sweden: Abisko, Stordalen Mire... | reverse complement strand
CGTGGTCGTCGACGACGAGGACCGCGAAAACGAGGGCGACCTGACCCTCGCGGCGGAGTTCTGCACCCCCGAAGCGATCAACTTCATGGCGAAGTTCGGCCGCGGGCTCATCTGCCTCACGCTGACCGAGGAGCGCGCCGACTACCTCCGCCTCGGGCCAATGACCCAGGACAACACCTCGCGCTTCGGCACCGCCTTCACCGAGTCGATTGAGGCCCGCGAGGGCGTCACGACCGGCATCTCCGCCGCGGACCGCGCGCGCACCGTGCAGGTGGCGATATCTCCGCGTAGCGGGCCGAACGACCTCGCGCGGCCCGGCCACATCTTCCCGCTGCGCGCCCGCAAGGGCGGCGTGCTGGTGCGCGCCGGACAGACCGAGGCCTCCGTTGATCTCTCGCGGATGGCCGGCCTCATCCCCGCCGGAGTCATCTGCGAGGTGATGAATGACGACGGCAGTATGGCCCGCGTCCCCGACCTGATCGAATTTTGCAGGACGCGCGGACTGAAGATGATCACCGTCGCGGAGCTCATTCGCTACCGCCTGCAGAATGAGCGCTACGTGCATCGTGTCGCGGAGGCGCAACTGCCCACCGCGCACGGCGAGTTCCGCATGATTGCGTACAAGAGCGACGCTGGGATGGGAGAAGCTGAAATTATCGAAGGCGGCGAGTCGCACATCGCGCTCACGCTCGGCGAACTCTCCGGTGATGAGCCGGTGCTGGTGCGCGTGCACACGCACTGTCTCGCGGGCAACGTCTTCGGCTCCACGCTGTGCGACTGCGCGGCGACGGTCGATGCCAGCCTGCGCGCCATCGCCGCCGCCGGCCGAGGCGCTCTGGTCTACTTGCATCAGACGCAACGCGGCTTCGGCGTGGACGCCGCGGCTCCTTCGCCGCGCCTGGTCTTCCATCGCAGCGAGCGCTCCCGCGCCGCCGAGCCTTGCGACCAGCCGGACCAGAAGCGTGACCAGAAGGTCCTGCGCCAGGTCGGTCTCGGCGGGCAGATACTATCCGATCTCGGCATCCGCAAGATCCGCCTGCTCAGCAACCAGCCCACGCACGTTCCCGCGCTGCAGGGCTTCGGCATTGAGATCGTCGAACGCGTGCCCATCGAGCTGCCGATCACTGCACGATAAGGTTCAGCGTCACCGTCGACGAGAGGGCCGTGCCGCTGGTGGAACTCGCCGTCACCTGGTACTGATAAGTTCCCGCAGGAGTATACAGCACACCCGATCCGCTGCTGGCCGCTGAATTTGAGCCACAGGAGCATAGCGCCGCGCTCGCAGCAAGAGCGGCGCACGCCAGCATCGCTGCTCTCGCGCAGGAACCCGCGTGTGGTCTCCGCTGCCTTCTCCGCAACACGAGCAGCGGCAGCCATAACGCGCAAACCGGACCGCCCCAATGCAACAGCATCCCCGTCATGGTGAGCGTGTTGATGGTGGCCGTCGAGCTCTGCGCGCCGCCGTTGAGCGTCAATGTGGAAGCGAGTACAGAGCAGCTGGCATAAGGCGCCGGCGTCACCGGCGCGCAGGTAAGCGCCACCGTGCCCGCGAACCCGTTCAGCGGCGTCACCAGCAGTGGGTAGGTCGCTGCAACTCCGCTCTTCACGGTCACCGTCGCCGAGCTTCCCCCGCTTACAGTCAGCGTGAAGGAAGGCGGAACGACGACCTGAACGCCAACACCTGTCAGAGCCACGGTCAACGGCAGCGTCGCGGCACTGGTGGTTAGGCTGAGTGTCCCCGTGCGCGTGCCGGTCACTGTGGGCGTGAAGGTCACCTGCAGCGAACACGTCGCGCCCGCAGGCAGCAATCCTCCGTTCGACGGGCATGTTCCTGAGGCCACGCTGTAGTCGCCGCCGGCGCTCACGCCGGTGAACGTGACCGCGGAGCCGGAGCCGTTCGTCACAATCAGGCCCAATGTGCTGCCGGAGCCGAGGTTGACGTTGCCGAAGCTCAACGCCACGGGACTCAACATGAGCGGTGCGGCGGTGGTGCTCCCAATCAGACTGATGAACTCCAGCGAGTCGGACGCATCCGACTGGATCTCGAGCGCGCCCGAGCGCACGCCGGTGCTGGATCCATTCCCCGCGTTGGCCGGTGTGAACGTCACACTGATGCTGCACATCGCGCCCGGCAGCAGCGTCGTGCAGGTGCTCGTGGTGCTGAAGTCCGGCGGCGCGATCGACCCAAGCCAATGCAGAGTGGCCGTGCCGGTGTTCGTCAGCGTTACGGTCTGTGCAGCGGAGGCGCTGCCCACCGGCGTGTTGGCGAAGCTCAGCGCGCTCTGCGAGAGGCTGTAGGCCGCCAGCACCGCGGAGCTGGCTGGGTCGCTCGACGTCACCGGCTGGGCTGCGCCGGTCAGCGCCAGCGTGTCCGGGCTGGACGCGGCGTCGCTCTCCACGATCAGCGTACCCGCATCGCTGCGCGCAGCCGCGGTGCTGCCGGTGGAGATCTCGTCGATGGGGGCATAGGTCAGCATCACACTGCACGCCGCGCCGGCCGCCAGTATCGCTCCGCAGTTCGTCGTGGAGAGGAACGGCGGCCCGCTGCTGATGCGGCGGACCGTCAGCGCTCCGCTGCCGATGTTGGTCAGCGTCACGGTCTGCGTGGCGGTCTGGCCGGAGGGCACCGTGCCGAAGTTGAGCGGCGAGTTGGGCACGATATTGCCGCTGATCCTCAACGAGCCGGAGCCAGCACCATAGCCCAGCATGTAGTTCAATGTCTGCGCGGTGGTCTGCCCGTCGCTTGAGACGCCCTCGGCAAAGACCGTTCCGGTCAGCGCTCCGCCGGTGACCGGAAGGAAGCTCACCGAGAAGCTGCATGCCGCGCCCGCCGCCAGCGCAGCACATGGTGCAGGGGAGGCGAGAGGGAACTGCCGCGGCATCTGCAGCGTGATGTTCAAGGTCTTCGCCGTCAGATTGCTGAGGGTGAACTCCCGCGTCGCGCCCAGTGCTCCGGTGGCGTTCGAGCCGAAGTTAACCTGCCCGGGCACGAGCTCCAGACCGGCGTTCTCGCTGGTATAAGCGCCGGTGAGCGCGATGCTGTAACTCGCTGTCGAGGTCTGGCCGTTCACCGTCTGCGTGACGGGGACCGACAGCGTTGCCGCAACCGTCGCAGGCTGCGGCGTAAAGCTGACGGTCAGACTGCACGTCGAAGAGGGTGCCAGCGCAGAGCAGTTGGACGCGACGGTGAAGCTGGGATCAGATACCAGCGGAGTTCCCAAGGATAGCGTTGACGCTCCGGTGTTGGTGAACGTGATGGTCTGCGTTGTGGCAATGCTGCCCGGTACTTCGTTGAAGACCAGAGCGGTGGAATTAATCGCTAGCCCCGGATCTTCTGAGCCGAAGCCGTTGAGTGCAGCCGTCACCGTGCCGCCCGAGGTCACGATGGTCAGTGTGCCGCTGCGTTCACCGGTCGCGGCGGGCGCAAAGGCCACCTGCACGAAGCAGCTCGCAGTGGCTGCCAGCGTTCCTGTGCAGGAGGCTCCTCCGGTATTGTTGGCCATGATAGCGAAGTCGCCGCTCGTGCTTACGCTCTGCACCGTCACCGGCACCGCCGTGCTCAGTACATTTGCCAGCGTGAAGGTCGCCGGCGCGGATGTGCTGTTCACCGGCACGGGACCGAAGCCCTGGGTGACCGGTGTCAGCAGCAGGCCTTGCACCGGCAGCGCAGTCGCGGTCACCGTCAGCAGATACGGATTGCCGCCCGCAACCGTGGACAGAGACAGCGACGCACTCTGCGCACCCGCCGTCTGCGCGAGGAACTGCACACCCAGCCAGCAGCTACTGCACGCGGAGGTAGCCGTTGCGCCAAAGCTTGTAGGCGGCAATGCGGGCTGTGCGCTGCTGTTCACCAGCGCCACACCGAACGCCGCGCTGCTGCTGGTCACCGTCAGCGAGGTCAGCGACTGCTGCACCTGGTACCACGCCGTCAGCGGCTCGCCCGCCAGCGTCTGGCCCAGAGCGAGCGTCCCGTTGTTGGCGGGCAGGAGAGCAGCGCTGGTGCCGCTCAGCGCAACGGTGCTGGGCGCAAAGCCGCTGCCCGCGGTCACGTTGAGCAGGCCCTCGCGGGGACCCGGTTGCGAGGGCGCAAAGCCCACCAGCACCGTGCAGGAGGCGCCGCCGGCCAGCGTCGCCGGACAGCCGTTGGTGAGCGTGAAGTCTCCGCTCACGTTCAGTGTGAGCGCGAAGGCCAGCCCGCCAGTGTTGCTTACCACCACGCTCTGTGTGCTGCTGGAGACCCCGGTCACCACCACCGGAGTCGCAAACGTCAGCGAACTCGCGGAGAGCCCCAGACTAGGATTCGCCACGCTGCCGGTCACGCCAGCCGAGGGCTTGGATTCGCCGGTGAGCAGCACACTCACTCCCTGATCGAGGTTCAGGGTGGCCGCGTCGTCGGAGGGCGCGACGCCCGACGCGTAGTTCAGCACCATCTGGCATACGCTCTTCGGCTCCAGAACGGACGGGCACAGGTCGTTCACGGAGAAGGGTGAACTCCCCGACAGAGCTGCCGCCGCGTGGGCTAAAGCTGTAGTCGAGTTATTGGAGAGATACAGATAACGCGGCAGCGCAATGCCTCCCGCAATCTGTGTCCCAAAGTCCACCTCGTTCGCAGAGGCGTTCAGCGCCGCAGCCTGCGCGAATCCGGCCAACACAACATCGCGCGTGCCGATCTTCCACACGGTGTGCACCGGGCCGTCGTTCGTACTCGAATTGGAGATGGTCAAACCCAGCGTGATGTGGCACAAGCTGTTGGCGGCCAGCACATGCACGCCGGCGGCACCGCCGGACGCACAGTCGCTGGCTGTCTCCGCGAAGCTGTAGGCCGTGGTGGCTCCTCCGTCCTTCGCGGAGGTAAAGGTCTGGCTGGTTGCGCTCAGATTGGTTACCGTGATGGTCTGCGTCGCAGCCGGGCTCGCCGCGCTGACGATGCCAAAGTCCAGCTCCTGTGTGCTCAGCACGATGGCGTCGGGTGCAAGCGAGTTGGTGGGTAGAGTCGCCGTGGCCGTCGCCGCGTTGACGGCACTTACCTTCAAGGTTCCGGGCCCGCTGCCGGTAAGCGCGATGCTACACTGGCTGGAGGCTGCCAGCGTCGCGCCGCAGTTCGTCGTATAGGTGTAGCCGTTGGCGGAGATCGTTAAGCCATTCGCCGTCGCCGAGCCCAGGTTACGTAGCGTCAAGTTGGGCAGGTCATCGCTGGAGAGTCCGAGGCTGGGCGCGGAGAGCGCCGTCGTCACAGCTGCCAGCAACGCTCCCGTCCCGCTGCAACTGCTGCTCGCGCCGCACGACGCCGGGACCACATCGCGCAGCGTGTTGGTCAGAACGCCATTCGGTGCCGCGGCCAAGGGAAGATCAAAGCGCTGCGTCCCGAGCAGCGATGCGTTCAGGCTGGCGGTGATCGTTCCCGGCAACACCACTGTCGTTCCGCTCGCGCTCACCGCCGGTGCCGTGACGGTGCTGGTCAAGGATGCATAACCCGCGTTATTGGCCGGCAGCCCGCCGAAGCGCATCGTCTGGTCGATACTGCCGTTCGCCACCACATGCAGCAGAAAGCTGTCACCGGCGGAGTAGTCCGGCGCGGCGTCGCCGGGAAAGAGCGGCGTGCTCAGCACACCCGAGACCCACGCGGTCCCTCCCGGCCCCGCGCTTACCAGACTCTGCGTGCCGGGCACCAGCAGCACGGACTGCATCAGCGTCTGTCCATCGAGCGAGAGCCGCAGCAGTATCTGATAGCTCGCCGAAGTCAAAGGCATCGCCACCGTCGCCACCGGAAACTGCCCCATCGACACGTTGCCGCTCAGCAGCAGGGAACTGCTTGCGGCGTCCAGCGCCATGCCGGTCAGTCCGTTGCCGGCGACGAACGTGGAGAAGATGATGCCGCTGCCACCCGGCGCGAGCTTGGTGAGGAAGCCCGAGGTCGTGCCCAGGATATCCGGCTGCAGCGCCGCTACCGTCGGGTAGCCACTGGCCGAGGTCGCGCCTGCAACATAAGCGTCGTCCGAGCTGTCCGCAACGATGGCCGTGGGCATGGTGTTACCGCCCACCCCGGTCAGGTAGGTCGCATACATCAACGACGTTCCGGCTGCGTTGAAGCATTCCACAAACCCGTTCTCGCTCGACCCCGAGGCCGGAGCCTGTTGTAGTCCGGCCGCCGTCACAGGAAACGTCGCGTTGAAGGTGATGCCGGTTACGAATACTGCATCTGCGGTCGCCGCGACACTCGACGCCGCGGTCCGTCCCGCACCTAGGAAGGTGAGAAAGACGAGGTTCAGGTTGGAGTCAAACTTCGCAAGGAAGGAGTTCGTCGAGTTATCCGCCGCGTGGGGAAACGGCACGCCGCTGGTGCCCACGAGGCTGCCGCTGCTGCTGGTTCCGGTGACGTAGAGGTTGCCGGCAGGGTCAAGGGCCAGCGCTACCCCCGCATCTCCCGTAGCGCCAGTGTAGGCCTGCGCCAGCACCGTGGTCGCAGCAGCGTTGGTCTTCAGCACACGCACGCCGTCGCCCTGGTTCAGCAGCAGATACAGAGTGCCGTCGGCAGCATTGGCCGCAGCTAAAAAGCTGCCCCGGTTTCCGGTCGAGAGCAGCCCCTGCAGCGTGACCTGCTGGTTTGCATTGACGGTCTGCGCACGCAGAGTGCTACACAACAAAGCCAACATACAGCTAACGGCAACGGCGGCGTATCTGGAGAGTCTCTTCATCGCGGTAAGTGGCTGCGGCGGAGCTCGGTGTGCAGCCTGCCCTTAATACCAATAGAAGATGAACCATTACGGCTGTCCGAAGATACAACAGACGCCCCTGTGAGTCCCAAAGAATTCCATTTTGGGAAATTTGCCGCTCTCCCATGAGTGCGCTTACCGCCATTCCTTCAAGCCGCTGTAGTCGCGGGCGTGAGCAGCGGGCCCCAACCCGCCGTACGCATTGCACTCTCAAATTGCTCCTGGCTGCTGTACTGGATGGCGTTCATCCCGGCGGCGCGCGCCGCAGCGACGTTCTCCTCCAGGTCGTCGACGAAGAGGATCTCGTCTGCCGGCACGCCCAGGCCTTCGGCCGCGTGGCGATAGATCGCCGCATCCGGCTTGGCCATGCCCAGCCGGTGCGAGAACGTCTTGTGGTTGAACTCCGCCAGCCAGGGAAAGCGCGCCACAATGCCCGCCTCCATGGCATCGCCCATGTTGGAGAGCACGCCGGTCTGGATGCCGGCACGCTGCAGGGCGGCCGCCCAGTCGATCATGGCATGGTTGGGCTGTGTCCACAGCGCGCGGTCAGCCTCAATCAGCGCGTTGAGTTTCTTCGCATCCAGTGTCTGGTGCAGGTCGCGCGCGACGTTCTCCCAGTAGGCCACCGATTTCAGCGTTCCGCGGTCGTAGTCGTCGCGGTGCTTCCAGTAGATCGTGCGGAAACGCTCTTCGTCTACACCCAGAATCTGCTTCATCTCCTCGCGCGCCGCCGGGTCGGGTGGCCCGCTCAGCACCCGGCCATAGTCGAAGAGAACCGCCTTGATCGCTGTCATGAGTATTGATTCTATCGGTCAGCGCCGTACCATGGCAGCAGTCGCATGAACTTCTCCACACGCACCGGTTGGGACCTTGCTGAGAATGACCTCGCCGCGCGCGTTCGCCAGCGCCGCGCCGCCGGTCTCGACGTGCTCGACCTCACCGTCTCCAACCCCACCGTGTGCGGCTTCCACTATGACGCCGCGGCCCTGCTCGCGCCTCTCGCAGACCCCACTGCGCTGCACTACGCGGCGGAGCCCTTCGGCTCCGCCGCTGCGCGCGCTGCGGTTGCGCTTTACTATCGCGACCACAGTGCCGACATGGCTCTCGACCGCATCTGTCTCACCACCAGCACCAGCGAGGCCTACAGCTTCCTCTTCCGCCTGCTCTGCAATCCCGGTGACGAGGTGCTGACCGCGCGCCCCAGCTATCCGCTCTTTGACTTCCTCGCCCAGCTCGACGACGTAGTGCTGCGCGACTATCCGCTGCACTATGACCCCAACGCCGATGCAGTGCGAGGCTGGTCCATCGATCTCCACACGCTCTCCGCTGCCATCACGCCGCGCACCCGCGCAATTCTCGTGGTGCATCCCAACAACCCCACCGGCAACTTCGTCTCCGTCGCCGAGCGCGCGGCGCTGCAATCGCTCTGCGCGGAGCGCGGTCTCGTGCTCATCGTCGACGAGGTCTTCCTCGACTACGCTTTCACCACGCCGCAACACAGTTTTGCGGCTGCGGACTCGCCGTGCCTCACCTTCGTGCTCAGCGGCCTGAGCAAGATCTGCGCACTGCCGCAGATGAAAGCCGCCTGGATCGCCGCAAGCGGGCCGGAGCCGCTGGTAAAGCAGGCACTCGCCCGACTGGAGGTCATCGCCGACACCTTCCTCTCCATGAACGCGCCCATACAGGCGGCGATGCCCGCATGGCTGGCCCAGCGTGGCGAGATACAATCGCAGATTCACGCTCGCATTGCCGCCAACCTTGCCACGCTCGACGCTCAACTGCGCGGCAGTAGCTCACAGCGTCTCGCGCTCCAAGGCGGCTGGACGGCCATCCTGCGTGTGCCCCGCACCGCAGACTTCGCCGGTGCGGCGCTCGACCGCGGAGTTCTCGTGCAGCCCGGCTCGTTCTACGGCTTGCCCGAGGGCCGCGCTGTCCTCAGCCTGCTCACACCGCCGGACGTTTGGAAGCGCGGCCTCGCGCTGCTGCCGTTGGAGTAAGCGTCAATCCAAAAGAGGTGTCATCTCGACCGAAGCCGCGTAGCGGCGCAGTGGAGAGACCCGCAGTTCCGCACCGCGCAGCTCTAGGCCATCCAGGGATTCTCGACGAGCTCGATCCCAATGGTCGTCTCCGGCCCATGCCCCGGCACGACCACGGTCTCGGTCGGCAGCGGAGCCAGCCGCTCACGCAGACTCGCCAGCAACTTACCTTCGTTGCCGCCGGGAAAATCGGTCCGACCCACGCCGCCCGCGAACAACGTGTCGCCCGCCAGCAGCAGCTTCTCCGCTGGTACATACAGGCATAGGCTGCCCTCGGTGTGCCCCGGTGTGTAGAGCACAGTCCCTGTAATGCCGCGCACGGCAATCTCCTCGCCATCGGCAGGGGAGTGGTCCGGGGGCTTCACCTCCGGCACCGTCAGACCGAACCATCCGGCCTGCACATCCATGATTCCTAACTGCGGCAGGTCAGCCTGGCTGTAGAGGATGGGCGCGCCGGTGATCTGCTTCAGCGTCTGTGCGCTGGCGATGTGGTCGATGTGCGCGTGCGTCACTACGATCTGCTTCACCGTAAGCTGATGCTTCGCCAGCAGAGCGAGAATCTTCGGCACATCGTAGCCGGGGTCCACCACGATGGCCTCACGCGAGGCCTCATCGCCCAGGATGGTGCAATTGCACCCGAGCAACCCGACCGATAACGTCTCACGAATCATCCTGGCTCGCATTCTTCTAAAGCAAAAGCGCAAGCCAAAGGCCTGCGCTTCTCACCGTGAACTGACAACTGTTTTACTTCTTCGCCGGCTGCGATGCCGGGACATCCGACAGCACTGAGCGGTGCGCGCTGGAGTGCGACAGCGCAATCGTCAGCCCGATGGAGGTCAACATGAATAGGATGGCCGAGTAGGTGGTCAGCCGGGTCAGCAGGTTGGCCGCGCCGCGCGGGCCAAACGCCGTCTGCGAGCCCTGCCCGCCGAACGCTCCGGCCAGGTCGGCCGACTTGCCCTGCTGCAGCAGGACTACTCCGATAAGAAACAGACAGACGATGACGTGCACAACTACTAGGAGAATGATCATGTTCGGAAACTTTGCCTTAAGGCCGCGTTGACGGCTACAGAGATAGGACTTGAAACCGTCCGGTGAAACTGAGGATTTGGTGCGGAGGAGGGGACTTGAACCCCTATGCCTTGCGGCGCTAGCACCTCAAGCTAGTGCGTCTGCCAATTTCGCCACCTCCGCTTGCCTGGCGCGCGCGAGGCGCGGCAGGAGCGACGTGCTTTCCCATTTCCGACCCCAAGTATACCATCTGCCTTACGGCCATCGTCCAAGGGATGCGGAGGTGAGTGTGACACGCGCTATCGCTCCATTGCCAGGACCAGTGCAGGGACTGGCGGCCTTGTTATCGCTGGTGCTCTTCACCGCGCCCGGCATCTCGCAGCAGCCGGATACTTGGCCCGCGACCGCATCGCCGGCCACCGTCCGTCTCGAGGTCAAGGACGGCCAATCGCACTTCCTGCTGGGCGACCGCATCGAGCTGGAACTGGTCTTCACCAATCCCGGCAGCGACGCCTACACCCTCAACACAACCGAGTATGGCGACCTCTCCGAGAAGGTCAACATCACTCCCTCCGACGGCTGGCTGCAATGGCGAGGCCCCAGCGGGCATGACTACTCGATGGTTACCAAACTCGAATCCAAAGAGATTCGCATCCCGGTTGTGTTGAACGATGGCTTCGTCTTCCGCGAGCCCGGGCACTATGAGGTCTCCATCACTACGGGCCGTTTGCAGCAGGGCAAGCCTCTCGCCTCCGATAACCACTACCTCCAACTAACCACGAACGCCGTCGGCCTCGACCTCTCGGAGCGCTCAGCCGCCGAAGAAGCAGCGCTGGTGCGCACCCTCACCAATGAGATTGACTCGCTTCCCGTGACCCATGACCCACGTGCAGACCCGCGGGCCGACGCCGCGGCCCGCCTCGCATCGCTCCCCGGCGATGCCGCTGTCCGCGCCAAGGTGAGACTGCTGTTGGATGACTCCGACTGGGCACAGGCGCTGCATTACATCATCTCCGGCGGCCTCGCTGCCTCGCGCAACCTGACCTTGCAACTCTCGCTGCTGCAGGCCGCGTGGAACGACCCGCAACGCACGCCGGACAGCGAGCTGGAAAGCGCCATCTCCACCACCCGTCATTTTCTGTACAGCAAGACCACACTCCCCGGCTGGCAGATGATGGTCATGCCGCCAAGCGGCAAGCCCGATGCCGCCACCCAACAAGCCATCGACGAGCACAACGCCGACCTGACCCGCCTCATCCAGTCGCTACCCGCGCGCAGCGGCGACAACCGCCGCGATACCACCTACTTCCTCATGGAGAACCACAACCTCACCTCCGCGCAGCTCGCGCTCGTCAAGCCCATCGCGCTGGAGGAGTTCACCCATATGGAGCCCATGGCGCAGTCCATGCTGATCGAGACGCGCTGGGACGCCTTGCAGGACCCCTCGCTGGCACCGGCGCTCAAGGCCATGATCGACAGCAACCAGCAGTGGAGCGACGCGGCGACGGCCGTGCAACGACTCATCCAGATAGACGAGCCTGACTCGCGTTCCTATGTGGTCAAGATGGTCTGCTCGCCCAAACGTGGGCTCCTGCTCGATAAGCTGGCCGGCGTAAAGCAGGACCGGCTGCCTGAGGTGGACGCGTGTCTGTCCGCGCTCCTGCGCCACGGCGAGCGAAATCCCCACGACTTTGACTGGGAACAGGCCGCACAGCGGGCCGCGCGCTTTGCCACGCCGGAGATTCTGCCCGCCATCAAGGAAGGCTGGAAAGACCCCACGCAGTACGCCTCCATGCTGCCTGTGCTGCTGCGCGACGCTCCTGCGGAGGCCATGGCTCTGCTGGCAAAACAGCCGAAGCTCGACCTCTATCCGACGAACACCGTCTTCACGGCGCTGGCAGGAAGATTCCCGCCGGAGATGCTGACGTGGCTGCGCCCACAGCTCAAGGACGGTCCACTGGAGAGCGTAGGCACCGTCGCCTACGAGCTTTCGGAGTTCGGCGAGCCTGCCGACCGGCAGCTCATTGAGGAACGGCTGGCCACGCTGCGCCGGCAGTGGAGTGGCCACGAGTCCGAGCTGCTGGGTGACGGCACGACACAGTCTCCGGCGCTTGCGGCAAAGTCAGCGGAGCAGAACCTGGTCGCCGCTCTGCTTGGCGCAAAGCAATGGAAGTTGACCGACGAAGAAAAAACGCGGCTGACGGACGCCTGCATGAGCGACTGGTGCCGCCGCTATGCTCCGCGAAAGGCACAGGCCGGCAAATTGTAAAACTGTGTCATCTCGACCGGAGCCAAACGGCTTCATCGTTTGGCGTAGCGGAGAGACCTGCATCTTGGCCCCGGTGCCAACACCTCACAGCGCGGGCAACCGCTTTAGAAGCTCTCCAGCAGAGCAGGGAAGGCCGCCATCTCAATCAGCCGTTGCCCGCTCGGCGGCTTATCCAGATGCTCGTGCTCCAGCACCCAGGTTGCGTCATGCGGAAGGAAAACCGCGTTCAGGCCCGCCGCCAGTGCCGGGTTCACATCCGACTTCGGCGAGTTGCCGATCATCCACGTGGTCTTCGCATCCCACCCGTGCCGCGCCAGCAGCTCCGTGTAAGCAGCGACGTTCTTCTCCGCCAGCACCTCGACGGCTGTGAAGTAACCGCGTAGCCCGGAGCGTTCCAGCTTGTCCGTCTGCTCTTCGACGTTCCCCTTGGTCACCATCAACAGCCGGTGCCGCATCTCGAGCTCCGCCAGCGTCTCCGCGACGCCGGGCAGCAGCTCGATCTCCTGCGTTGCAATGGCCTCGGTAAACGCGACGATCTGCGCGTGCTTGTCCGGCGTGACCGGCGCGTCGCTCAGTTGCTCGAAGCAGTCCACCAGCGAGCGGCGAAAGCTGATCAGACCGTAGCCGTGCTCGGCGATGGTGGCGCGCTCGCACGCGTTCAAGCGCTCGCGAACCTGCTCCGGCGTGTGCGCATGATGGTCCAGGCTGGAGATGAACGCCGCGATCGCGCGCTCAAAGTAGATGTTGTTCTCCCACAGCGTGTCGTCGGCGTCGAAGAGCAGCGTCTGGGAAGGGAAGCGGGTGATGTTCACTGTCACTCGTAAATTATAGGAGCAGGCACAGACGCATCTGCGTTGCGGAAAATTCCTTGCACGCTGGTGCACATTCCAGTAATGTTTCCCGCAACACAAAGAGGAGATCAACCGTGCGTCTCACCGCTGCCAGCAGAGTTGTCCGATGAGAACCTTCCCGCGTGAGTTCTCCAGCCTGCTCAAGCCCGCCGTCTGGTCGCAGCGTAAGGACGGTCATGCCATCGCCGGCGACCGTAATCGCCTGCGCTGGTTTCCGCTGGCGCTGCGCCGCGCGGAGGCCGCCGCGTGCCTGGCGCAGCTCGAACGAGTGATGGCCCCGCACCTGCGCCGCGTCCTCGCGCCCGTCGACCCCGATCTCATCAAGAAACTAAAAAAGAACTACACCGAGGCGCTGCCCAAGACCATCCGCAACGCCTCCATCGGGCTGAACACCACGCGCTCGGCCGTCTACGCCGCCGCCAAACGCATCGGGTTGGTGGAGATGCTCAGCTCGTCCTCGCTGCAGCAGTTCGCCGAGGCAGTCACCGGCTTCACGCTCTACGGCGGCCCGTCGCTCCAGATCATCCGCTATGAAGAAGGGGACTACGTCGGCCCCCACAACGACCATCACCCCGAGGCCCCTGAGATCCGCGACGGCTACATTGACCTCCAGATCACCCTCACCCAACCCGGAGTCGCCCGCCAATATCTGCTCTATGAGGCCGGAGACGGCTACTTCAACCGCTCCTGCAACGTCGGCATCGCATCGGGAGTCTCGGTCTCTATGCTGCCGTTCTGGCACCAGGTCACACCGCTGGAGGTCAAGCCCGGCCACGCCGACGCCCACCGCTGGCTGCTGCTGGTCTCGTTTGAGATTGACCGGCGCAAGAAAGGCTGATTTTGGGGTTGGAAGGAAGTGGCGGAGAGACAGGGATTCGAACCCTGGATACCTTGCGGTATACACGCTTTCCAAGCGTGCGCCTTCAGCCACTCGGCCATCTCTCCGCTGGGTGAAAGCGGGCAACACTTCCAACATACCATCTTTGTGTTTGCCGACTGACCAGGCAAGGCCCACGCACTTTCTCATCTATGTCCTCTAGACCCTGAGCGAAGTCGAAGAGCCGGATTGAAGACCCCCGCACTTAGCACGACCGGCCCGTCCTTCAGAAACGTTAGGAAGGGCTGCAGCAGCCGTTAACCGGTATGTCCGATAACACATATTCTGTATAGTGAGTCTGTTTAGGGGGGCTTGCATCTCTTCCGTTCCCCCATAAGAGCCGTTTGCTAGACTCCTCCCTAACGCCATGCGCATCGTTCAGACCGTCTTCGGCGT
>Ga0302319_10015436_pt1 | contig 14154 bp, 11 predicted proteins | sample Bog_T0_2_FD_203319 | JGI IMG/M metagenome (GOLD analysis project Ga0302319, IMG submission 203319) | Peat permafrost microbial communities from Stordalen Mire near Abisko, Sweden - Bog_T0_2 | ecosystem: Environmental > Terrestrial > Soil > Wetlands > Peat | place: Sweden: Abisko, Stordalen Mire... | reverse complement strand
GTGCCGGGGAAGCCACCATCCTGGCCCGCGTGGGCGAAGGCATCGTGTCCACCATCGGGTCGGCCGAATCGCACAAGGACGTGCTGGAGCATCCGGATTCCATCTCCAAGACCGTGCTCGGCAAGGGCTTGGACGCGGGCACGGCATACGAGATCCTGTCCATCGACATCGCCGATGTCGAGGTGGGCGTGAACATCGGGGCCAAGCTCCAGATGGACCAGGCGAACGCCGACAAGAACATCGCCCAGGCCAAGGCCGAGGAGCGCCGCGCCATGGCCATCGCCCTGGAGCAGGAGAACCTGGCCCGCATCCAGGAGATGCGTTCGCGCCTCGTGGAGGCCGAAGCCCAGATCCCCATGGCCATGGCCGAGGCGCTGCGCACGGGCAAGATCGGGGTGATGGACTACTACGGTCTGAGGAATCTGCAGGCCGACACCGAGATGCGCCAGTCCTTGTCGCAGGGCAAGGAACTTCCGCCCAAGGTGTAGACGATGCACGATTCCATCGGCCTGTTCAAGATCCTGATCCTCGTGGCGGTGGTCGGATACCAGGTCGTCAAGGCATGGCGGAAGAAGGCGACAAGCCAGGCGGCGCAGCCGGTCCCATCCGTGCCAGCGCAAAGGGAGCCCGAGAATTCCTGGTGGGAACCTCCGCCCGAGCCGTTCCCGGAGCCCGCGCCGGTCTCGGAATCCGCACCTGTTCGGGAATCCCCGGCTGCAACGGCGCCGGAGCCCCGGATCAAACCCGTGTTTGCCGCCGCGCCCCCAATCGCCTACAAACCGATCTCGGCGCTATCGGAAATCCCCACGGATCCCACGCCACGCCCCCCGGCCACCACCCTGCCCGAACTGCGCGACTTGGTCCTGGCGCAGGTCATCCTCTCCCCGCCCCCGGGATTGCGGGGCGGAGATCGGGGAGGAAGGAGTCCTTTGGAGCTCAGGCGTTGACGTCGAGCTGTTTTCCCAGGTTCGCGGGGCTCACCTGGGCGGACTGGATGAGTTGGGAGACCTGGTTGGCTTGCTGGTCCTGGCTCGTCTTGAGGAGCGAAACCTGGATCTGCCCCACGAGGCCGTTGCCGTTGGCTGTCATTGAAACGGAAGAAGGGTCCATGCCCTTGTTTTCGGTCGATTCTCTTGCGGGCTTGAGCGCTTCTCCGTGCTGAGCATTCCGGAAGCCTCCAGCCGGCCCGGCTTCTGGATGGGCCTGACCCTCCTGGAATCGGAGGTCCCGCGCATCGTGGCCCAAGCCGTCCAGTTGGCCGAAATTCCCTCTCCGACCGGCTTGGAGGAAGCCCGGGCCCGAAGCGTCCGCGACCTCCTGGAGGAAGCGCTGGGAATGGCCCGGATCGACCAGGCGGGGAACGTGGCCTCCGTCCTGGCCGGAGCCAAGGGGCGACCCGGAACCGTGATCCTGGCACCGTTGGATTCGTGGTACGACTCCATCGAGCATCCCCACATCCAGGTCCGACCCGATCGCCTGACGGGTCCTGGCATCGCCGGCCAGTCCATCGCCCTGGCGGTGCTGGTGGCCCTGGCCCGCACCCTGCGGGAACGGCCCGTCCAGGGCTTGGGCGACATCTGGTTCGTGGCCACGGTGGGTTCGGAGATGTCCGGTGACCTTCGCGGCATCTGCCACCTGTTCCCCTGGCTTCCCACCGTCGCCGAACGGGTGGTCTGCCTCCAGGGACCCGGCTTGGGCAGGTTGGACCATTGGTCGGTGGGGACCTACCGCGGCGAACTCGCCATCTGGGCTCCCGGCGGCCATTGCTGGCGCGATTCGGGCCGTCCCAACGCCCTTCGCCTGGCCATGGACTTCTCCAACCAGATGGAATCCCTCCACAAACCCGGATTTCCCCGAACGCTCTACAACCCGGCCCAGCTGGAATCCGGCGACGCCTGGAACACCCTTCCCTCCAAGGCGGTGTTGCGGTTCGAACTCCGGTCGGACGGGGAAGAGGAATTGCAGCGACTCATCCGCGAAGCCCAGCAGGCGGCGGGGGCCCTGTGCAAGGGCTTGTCCGGTTGCCGGGCGGAGCTGTCCCAGAAGGGGTTCCGCCACGCCACGGGATTGTACCCGGACCATCCGCTGGTGATCGGAACGCGGGAGGCGCAGAGCTGGGCGGGACTGGTCCCGCGCCTGGGTGCGTCCAGCTCGGACGCTTCGGTTTGCCTGCACTACGGAGTGGCTTCGGTCACCATCGGACTGGCAAGCGTGGTCGGCCTGGAAACCCACATGGAAACCCTCTACCTGGACAGCCTTCCCATCGGACTGCGACAGGCCTACGCGGTGCTCGTCCAGGTCGCGGGCAGGAATACCCCATGACACCGGAAGCCTGGCTGTTCCGCAACTCCTACCTGCCCTCCCGGGACGCCGCTTCGCGACTGCGGGGGTCCGAGGTTCGCATCGGCCTTTGCATCCTGGCTCGCAACGCGGCCGCCACGCTGGGCAGGCACCTGCTTCTCCTCAAGCACGGCTGGCCGAGGGGGACCGGGCCATGGTCCGAAATCCTCGTGGCCGACCTGGGCAGCACGGACACAACCTCGGAGATCGGACGGGAACACGGAGCCGCAGTCCTTGAACCGGCCGACCGCCTCGCCGCCTCCTTGGAGCCTCCCGCCGACGGGGACGGCCTGGCGAGCGCCCTTCATGTGACGACATCCGAAATCCTGCTGGTGCTGCCCGCGGACCTGATCCGGCTGGATGTGGCCGGGATCGCGACCATGGTGCGCGTGCTGCTGGACGATCCGAACATCAATCTGTGCCTGGGGGCGTCGGAGGTCGACGGAGGCCCGCTGTCGGCATTGGGCGCCCGTCCCGTCCTTTCGTCCCTGCACCCCGACCTCGCGGTGGTCGTCGATCCCACCACGCCCCTCCTGGCGCTGCGGACCTCGGCGATCCGCGAACTTCCCTTGGCCCTCACGGCCGGCTACGAGAGCGCTCTGGTCGTGGATTGCTGCGCGGCGCATGGACTGGATTCGCTGGCCCAGGTCCGCTTGGATCCCCTGGAATGGGAGACCCGGGACCCCCGACTCGAGCCCGGGCGCGCCTTCCGAACCATGGTGGCTCTTCTCGAGTCGCTCAAGAGGGCGGGACGGCTGTCGACCAGCCGGGAGCTTGGCCACCTGCTGCCCCGGCCCATGGAATGGGGACAATCCGGCCCCCGCCTGGTCACCGGACTCGAGGTCTTCCCCTGGGCCAGGACTTGATCTGACCACACGCCGCAACGGTGCTTCGGTGCCACTTTCCCAGCGAGGCGTCGGGGGGGGGCCGGAAGGGCGCTATTTCTTTGTCGAGGTTCCCGCGGGCTTGGCGTCGTCCGGGGCCGCCGCTGCTTCGGCGATGACCGGCAACGCGACGAGCTTGTTGTCCTTGTCGAAGGAGAATCGGACTTCCTGCCCGTCCACCAGGTAGCTCCAAACCTCCGCGACGGCGCCGGATCCGGTCGAACGGTCCACAAGCATGGGCTCGCCCAGGAGGTCGGAAACCTTGTACTTCTTCCACCCCGATTTCCAACTCGTGGACTTGTAGGCGGCCGCGATGTCCGACATGGAGACGGCTTCGCCCTTCGAATTGATCCAAGTCGGGGTGAAGGAGACCTCCCCCGGTCCGGCGGGGATCTTGGTGGGATAGCGGAACAGCTTGGTCCAGCGGGGAGAGCCGGACGCGTCGAAATAGTTGACGTCGGTGGGCCACCCATGGTCGTTGAAGGCGACGTGGAAGGTCACCTTGTCCCTTTGCGGCCCCTCGATCCCCAAGGGTGCGGAGAGAGGCCGGTCGCTGGTCAGATTCCAACCCGAGAACCATTGCTCCTTGATTCCGGGTTCCACGGTGTAGACCTTGGGCAGCCGTCCGGGATCGATCACGCTGGTATCCGCCTGCACCGGAGGCGGAGAGGACATGTAGGGGGAAGGGGGAACGATCTCCACCGCCTGGGCGGCGGCGAATGCCATGAAGACGGGCGAAAGGCGGATGCGCATGGAACCTCCGGGCGTAAGGACTCGGATGAAACTTACATCCGACTCGCTTGCCGCTGTTGTCGATCGCGGCCCGGACCCCGGGTTGTACATTGACTCGTCCATGAAGAAGATGCGGACTGCGCTGGCCCTCGGGTTCTTGCTCCTTTCGGGCTGCAGGATTCCCCACCTCCATGCCCTTCTTTCCCGTCTCCGTCCCAAGCCTGCGCCCCAGGATCTGGTGGGCCGTCCCTTCCCGAGTTTCTCCTTCGCGTCCACCCCCGGTCGGGATTCGGTCCGGAGCACGGACTTGCGCGGCACCCCCTCGCTTGTCGTATTCTGGGCCACCTGGTGCGAACCCTGCCGCGAAGAAGTGGGCACGCTGGAGCAGGTGCTGAAGGACGAGGGTCCTTCCGGATTGAAGATCATCGGACTTTCCGTGGACGACAGCCCCGCCGCGGTCCCGTTGCTGGTGGACAGATTGCGGATTCCCTATCCGGTGGGGATCGGTGCCAACGGGTTCTTCTACGGACTGAAGCTGGAAGAAATCCCCCAGATCTTCGTCCTGGACGCCAGCGGCCAGGTCCGCGAAGCCTTCACCGGCGAAGTCGATCCCGCCGCCCTGCGCCGAGCCATCGCCCAGGCGAGGAAGCCCGCGTAGGGACCGGCCGCGGCCACTCCAGGGCTTCACCCCAACTCCGGAATCGACCTCCACACCGAGATCCCGACCCTCAGTTCCGCGCAGGTCGAAATCAGTTCGAGCGGAATGTCCAGCTCGCATTCCACGTGGAAGCGGAGCTGGGCGGTCCATTCTCCCGATCGCAGGTAGTTCCGGATCTTTTCGGGCATGGCTCCGAGCATCAAGGCGGGATCGGCGGTCTGGATGGTGCCCGGATCGGAACCCGAATCGGGGAATTGGACGGTGTGGCCATGGCGTTCGGCTTCGTCCAGGAAGACCGTCAGGGCTTCCGCATCCGTGAACGGTCGCAAAAAGAGGATCGGATGCATGCCAGACCGCCCCCTTTCGATCAGTTCCCGCGACGCCCCGCCCGACCGCGAGTCGCGCGACCGACCGACGGGCTTCCAGGGGTCGCCGGCCGGACAGCGGGTTCTCCGGGGGCCCTTTCGGCGGTCGCCTCCAGGACCATGCGGACGAAGGCGTCGGCGGGTCCTGCGACGAAATCCGTCTTGTGGGTGGCCATCGCCACTTCGCGCATGCTGGCGTCCGCGATGGGCCGGTACTCCAGCCCGTCGCCCCGGGCGCAGGCGTAGTCCGGCAGGACTCCCACTCCCAGCCCCACCCGCACCAGCTCCTTCTGGACGGAGACGTTCCCCACCTCCACGATCCGGTCGGGCCGGAGCCCTTTGCGACGGAATCCGTCTTCGATGAGCTGGCGCGAACGCGTCCTCTTCCCCAGGAGCACCAGGGTGGAACCCGCGAGGTCCTGGGGGGCCACCGCCCCTTCCGACCCGGGGGCGGCACCCCGGGCGAACGCCGCGACGTGCCGGTAACGCAGCACCACGCGGTGGGAAAGCGAAGGGTGCTGGAGCGGCAACAGCACGAATCCGACGTCCGAGAGGCCGTGGGCCACCCGGTCGGCGATCTCCGGGGAAACGGACAGGTCCAGCTCCAGCCCCACCTTCGGGAATCGGGCCGCGAAGGTCCCGAGATGCGGAGCCAGCCAGTAGCGCGCCACCGTGTCGCTGCAGGCGATGCGCAGCGTGCCCGACATCTCCCCTTCCGCTCCGGCGGCTTCGCGCAGGGCGTGCGCGTCACGGAGCAGGCGGCGCGCGCGCTCCAAAACCTCGCGGCCCGCGGCCGTCGGCTTCACGCCCTTGGAGGAACGGTCCAGGAGCGGCGCTCCCAACTCGAGCTCGAGGGACGCGATCTGTCGCGTCACCGCCGGTTGGGACCGGAAAAGGCGCTGCGCCGCGCGGCTGACGGAGCCGTCTTCGCAGGCGGCCACGAAGGCGGAGAGGGCATCCAGGTCCAGCATGAGGGGGAAAGCTAACAGGCCGCAGGGGTCGGGCATGCCCGACCCCTGCGGCGAACGACTGGTTACTGCTGCGAGTCCTGCGCCGCGCGGAAGATGTCTCCCAAGGTGGTGCGGTTCTCGTCCGGGCGGCTGCCCGAGACGTAGGCGCGCCAGTCGCCGGCCGTGTCGATGGCCGAAAGGGTGAGCTTCCGGCTGTCCACGTCGTGCTCGACCACGGTGACCTTGAGGGTCTGGCCCACGCGGAAGGCCTCGGAAGGCACCCGGATGGGCTCCTCGGTGAGCTTGGACAGGGGCACGAATCCTTCGATGCCCTCCTCCAACTCCAGCACCACGCCGCGGTCGAGGAGCCGCACGATGGGCGCCTCCAACTGCTGACCCAGCGGGTACTTGTTGGGGACCACCTTCCAGGGATCCTCGCCCATGGCCTTCAACGACAGGCTGATGCGGCGCTTCTCCTTGTCCACGGAAAGGACCATGCAGGTGACGGTGTCGCCCTTGGCCAGGACCTCGGACGGGTGGTTGACCTTCTTGGTCCAGCTCATGTCGGAGACGTGGATGAGGCCGTCGATGCCCTCCTTGATCTCCACGAAGGCGCCGAACGGAGCCAGGTTGCGCACGGATCCGGTGATCACGGTGTTCACGGGGAGGTCCAGTTCGATGGTGCTCCATGGATCCGGCTCGATCTGCTTGATGCCCAGCGAGATCTTCTCGTTCTCGGTGTCGATGCGCAGCACCACGGCGTCCACGGTGTCGCCCACCTTGACCACCTGCGAGGGGTGCTTGACGTGCTGGGTCCAGCTCATCTCGGAGATGTGGATGAGGCCTTCGACGCCCTGCTCCAGCTCCATGAAGGCGCCGTAGTCGGTGATGGAGACCACGCGACCCTTGACGCGGGTCCCTTCCGGGTACTTGGTGGCGACGGTCTTCCAGGGGTGCTCCTGCAACTGCTTCAGGCCCAGGGAGATGCGCTCCTTGCGGTCGTTGAAGTCCAGGACCTTGACCGTGAGCTTCTGCCCGATGTGGACGAGCTCCGAGGGGTGCGCGATGCGGCCCCAGGTCATGTCGGTGATGTGCAGCAGGCCGTCCACGCCGCCCAGGTCGATGAACGCGCCGAAGTCGGTGATGTTCTTGACCACGCCCTCGCGGACCTGTCCGCGCTCCAGGGTGTCGATGATCTGGTCTCGGAGGCGCGAGCGCTCCTCCTCCAGCACGATGCGGCGGGAGACCACGATGTTGCGGCGGCTCTTGTGCACCTTGATGACGCGGAAGCCCATGGCCTGGCCGATGAGCGCGTCCATGTCGGGGATCTGGCGCAGGTCGATCTGCGATCCCGGCAGGAAGGCCTCGATGCCGAACAGGTCCACCACGATGCCGCCCTTGATGCGGCGCAGGAGGGTTCCGTCCACCACTTCGCCGGTCTCGAAGGCGTCGCGGATGCGCTCCCAGACCTTCATGAAGTCGGCGCGCTGCTTGGACAGCACGATGGCGCCGTCGTCGCCCTCGATCTGCTCGATGTAGACGTCCACGTGGGCGCCCACGACCAGCTCTTCGGGGTTCTTGAATTCGTGGCGGGGGATCACGCCTTCGGACTTGAAGGAGATGTCCACGATCACGTTGGTGTCGTCGAACTGCAGGATGGTCCCCGCGACGATCTTGCCTTCCTCCACGCCTTCGAGGGTCGCGGAATAGGCGGTCAGGAGGGCTTCGTTCTCTTCCTGGGTCAGGTGCGAGATCTTGCCTTCGATCTCGAGCAGATCTTCTTCGGTCCCGTAGAGCAGCTGGGCCATTGCGTATTCCTTCGTTGTGTCCCGCACATTCGTTCCCCGCCCGAAAAGCGAAGCCCGACGGATCCTCGTTTGCCCGGAATTGGGCGGTGAGGGTGCGAAGGGGGGGAAATCTAGGATCCGACAGACGAAATTGCAACGGCGACGACGATCTTCGACCAGGGCTGGCCTGCTTCGGGCTGAAGCCCTCGCATGGTCCCGCCGCCTTCATTTCGATGCGGTGCCCGTGTCCGGCGGCAAGAGCTGCAGAACACGAGTTTGGCCGTTCAAGGAATCTGCGAGTGGCTTCAGCCCGAGCCGTTTGCGGCGGAGGGGAGCCATGAACCGCTTCGTCCTCTCGGCCCACCTCCATTCCCGCCTATTACATTGCTGCGACCATGCGTCGCGCCTACATCCTCCTCGCCCCGATCGGCTTCCTCGCGGGCATTTCGAACGGAGCGGGCCCTGGCCCCATGCCGGCCCCGTACGGCGGCGGCGGGTCTACCACCGCGATGCATGTCATCGAGGCCGACACCTCGGTGCACGGCGGCCAGGAGATGGAGCCCACCGAATTCGTCGACCAGGACATCCGCGACGTCCTCCGCGCCATCGCCAAAGCCTACGACCTCAACATATTCCCCTACCCCGAGGTGAAGGGCAAGGTCACGGTGTCGCTGAACCGCATGCCGGTGTTGGACGCGCTGCGGAACATCGTGGAACCGCTCGGGTACGAATTGGCCTGGGACGGAGAGGCCTACCAGGTCCGCCCACCCCAGCAGCGGATCCAGGGCACCATCGAGATGGCTCGCAACGCCATCACCATGACGGTGAAGAACCAGGACGTCCACCAGTTCGCGGACGAGTACGGGCGCCGCACCGGGCTGAACATCCTGGTGGACCACAATGCCAAGGGCCAGGTCTCCGGGACTCTCCGCAACGTGGATCCCATCGACGGGCTCAAGGCGATACTGCTGGCGTCGGGCTTCGATCTGCGGTCGGAAGGGGAGGCGTGGATCGTGTCGTCCACCGACGCCCAGCAGCCGCCGGGACCGATGGGATTCCAGCCTCGTTCCGGGCGCGTGGACCTCTCCGTTCGCAAAGGACTGGTGACGGCCAATCTCAGGCAGGCGTCGCTGTCGGACGTGATCCAGCAGCTTTCCGACCAGGGAGGCTACAACACCATCACCTGGGGGCAGTTGGGCGGGACGGTGGACGCGAACCTGAAGGACGTTCCGCTGCGTCAGGCGCTGGAACTGGTCCTGCAGGGAACGCCGTTCACCTTCGCCATCCAGGATTCCGTCCTCGTGATCGGGGACCGCAATCCGGCCTCGGCGTCGGGAGAGGCGCTGGCCAACACCGAGATCTACTACCTGCGACACCTCAGGGCCGACAAGGTCCTGCCGCTCCTGCCCAAGAACCAGTCCACGGTGCAGGCGGTGCCCGAACTGAACGCGCTGGTGCTCACCGGCACCAGCGAAGCCAACGAAAAGGTCAGGGCCTTCATCGGGACCCTGGACCAGGAAGTGCCGCAGGTGGTCGTGGAAGCCATCATCGTGGAGTACACCCGCAACAAGAACAGCGAATTCGGCATCCGGACCTATTCGGGCACTTCCACGCCGGGAACGGCGATCGGGGGCCCGGCGATCGTGGCCAACACAGTGGTTCCGGGATCGGCTTCGCGCCTGGCGAGGCTGGGACCGTTCGACCTGGCCACGGTGACCGTGCTTCCCCAGGACTTCGGACTGCAGCTCAACGCGCTGGAAAGCGCCGACCTCGCCCGCGTGCTGGCGCGTCCCCGGCTCACGACCCTCAACGGGCAGCCCGCCACCATCAACATCGGGAACTCCGACTACTTCCAGGTGAGCACGACCAGCTCCCTCGGGGTGGTCTCCACGGATTACCGGGCCTTCAATTCCGGCATTACGCTGACCATCACGCCCTACCTGACAAAATCCGGCTACATCACCGCCGAGATCAAGCCCGAGGTGCGGACGCCCTCCTCCACCGCCAGCGGCGACCCGAACAAGCCGCCGTCCACGTCCACCCGGAGCCTGTCCACCAACGTGCGTCTGCGCGACGGACAGACACTTGTGCTGGGAGGGCTCATCCAGACGGTGGACCTGGTCTCCGACCAGGGACTTCCCATCCTTTCGGCCATTCCCCTGATCGGGAAGCTCTTCTCCTACCGCACCCGCAACAAGCAGACGACGGAACTCGCCATCTACATCACGCCCCACGTGATGGGGGATGCCGACACCGGAACGGATGTGCGCAAGGCCATGGAGATCATGGAAAACCGGATCGACGGCCCGACGGTGGACCTGCCCTTCCACAAGGACGACCCCTTGGCGCCCGTGCCGGAGGGCGTCCCCCATTCCACCAAGGCAACCACGAACGAAATCGACTCCTCCAGCTCTCGGATCGCGTCGAAATCGAGGGTGATCCAAATGCGTCCGGAAACCCGCAAGAATCAACCCGTTTCCGACACGGAGCAGTCCATCGCGTCCTTCCCGGTCCAGATGCCCGCGGCGCAGGCGGCTGTCCAGGTTCCGGCCCCGCTCCAGATGGATTCCGCGGTGGTGGTACCGGCGACCACCACTCCCAAATGGACGGTTCGACCACCGGACTTGGTGACACCTTCCGACCCCATTCCGGGCAGGCCCGCGCGCTGAGGGGCGCAACGGATTGCGCAAAGCGCCAACCCGCTGTAAGTTGACCAGCTAGCGCCCTTTCAGCCCAAACAGGTTCTACTTCATGTATCAAGAACCCGAGACGAAGACCTGCATCGCTTTCGTAGACGCCCAAAGTCTGTTCCACGCCGCCCGCCAGGCGTTCGGATCCTACTACCCTGACTACGATCCGGTCCTGCTGGCGCAGAAGGTGTCGGCCCAGATGGGTTGGGCGCTGCAGCAGGTGCGCGTGTACACCTCCGTGCCTTCGATCGAGGAAAACGAATACTGGCACCGCTTCTGGATGAACAAGCTTCGCGCCCTGGAACACCAGGGGGCCATGACCTGGTGGCGCACCTGGCGCACCCGCAAGCGACCCGTCCGTCAACCCGACGGACACACCTTGATGATGCCGGTGAGCATCGAGAAGGGCGTGGACATGCGCATCGCCCTGGACATCGTCCAGAGGGCCCACGCCAAGTCCTTCGACGTGGCCATGGTCTTCTCGCAGGACCAGGACTTCGCCGAAGTGGCCGACGAGATCCGCGCGGTGGCCCGTGAACAGGAGCGGTGGATCAAGATCGCCTCGGCCTACCCCTACTCCACCGCAAGCCGGACCTTCCGAGGGATCGACCGCACAGATTGGATCCAAGTGGATCGCGAGATGTACGACACCTGCCTGGACCCCCGCGACTTCCGGCCGCGCCGCAGGATCGGCCTGGAAGACGGCAACGAGAGCGACGAACCGATGTCGGTGCCCCCGGAACCCGGCAACGCCGAGGAAAGCTCCATTTCCCAGATATCCGCCCACGTCTCGGCGGAGTAGCCCCCCCGGACTCCGCTGGCAAGCCTCGCCCCGCACGGGTCCGGGATCTAGGTTTCCGATCCTCCCATGTCCTTCGTCCACCTCCACGTCCGCTCCGAGTACTCCATGCTCGAGGGAGCCTGTCGCCTGGTGGACAACCGGAAGGCGGACAAGGAGAAGAAAACCAGGATCGGGCCGGCGAAGTCCCTTTCCGCGAAGGCGGCCGAGCTCGGCATGCCCGCCGTCGCGCTCACCGACTGCGGACACATGTTCGGGGCCATCGAGTTCCAGTCCGCCTGCGCCGAGGCCCGCGTCCAGCCCGTCCACGGAGCCGAACTGTGGATGGCCCAGGGCGATCGCGCCAGCGTCTCGCCGGGACAGAAGCCGTTCGTGCTCGTGGCCCTGGTGGAGAACATAGAACCGGGTTACCGGAATCTGTCCAAACTGATCTCCCGCGCGCACACCGAAGGCTACCACGGCCGGCCCCGCATCGACCGCGAACTGCTCACGGCCCACAACGGGGGACTCATCCTGCTTTCGGGAGGGCCGGAGGGGGAGATCGACCATCTCCTGCGGGAGGGAAAGGACCGCCGGGCCCAGGAGGTGGGCGCCTGGTACCGCGACCTGGTGGGCGCGGACCGCTTCTTCCTGGAACTCCAGGACCACGGACTGCCCGAGGAAACGGAAGTCAGAAGGAAATTGTCCGAGATGGCCGCGGTCCTGGGGCTTCGCACCCTGGCGACGAATTCCGTCCTGTGCCTGGAACGCGAGCAGCACGAGGCCCTGGAGGTGCTGGGCTGCATACGCACGGGCACGCGCCTCGCCGACGCCGACCACCCGAAGCTCGCCGCCCGCGAATTCCACTTCAAGACCCCCGAAGAGATGCGGGAGATCTTCCGCGACGACCCGGGCTCGTGCGACGCGACCCTGGAGATCGCCCGGCGCTGCACGGCCGTGATCCCCACGGGCGCCTACTTCTATCCGAGCTTCCCCCTCCCTCCGGGGTTCTCCGACGACGACGGCTATCTGGCCCACATCAGCCGGGAGGGTCTGCGCCGCCGCTGGCCCGAGCCCTCCAGGGAGGCGCTGGACCGGCTCGAGTACGAGCTCGCGATGATGAAGGACATGAAGGTGGCGGGCTACATGCTCATCGTGGCCGACTTCATGCGGAAGGCCCGCGAGATGGGCATCCCCGTCGGTCCGGGCCGCGGATCCGCGGTGGGGTCGCTGGTGGCCTACAGCACCGGCATCACCGACGTGGACCCGCTCAAGTACTCGTTGCTCTTCGAACGGTTCCTGAATCCCGAGCGCATCTCGATGCCCGACATCGATTCGGACTTCTCGGACCTGGACCGGGAACGGATCATCGAATACGTGAAGGAGAAGTACGGCAGGGAGTGCGTCGCCCAGATCATCACCTACGGAAGGCTCAAGTCCAAGGCCGCCCTCAAGGACACCGCGCGCACCCTGGGCATCGACCACAACGAGGTGAACCGCCTCACCAAGCTCTTCCCGCCTCCGGTGGCCGGGAAGGAACCCACCCTGGACGAGGCCATCGACCTGAGCCCCCCGCTGCGCGACGCCGTGGAGGCGGACCCCCGATTCCAGCAAGCCTGGGAGATCGCCAAGCAGATCGAGGGGTACGTGCGCAACGCCGGAATGCACGCCGCGGCCGTGATCATCGCTCCGCGCGAGGTGGACCATTTCGCGCCGCTCTACTGCCCCGAAGGCCAGCCCGACCAGGTGGTCGTGCAGTTCGCGAAGGACTACGCGGAAAGCATCGGGCTCCTGAAGATGGACTTCCTGGGTCTGCGGAACCTTTCGGTGATCCAGGAAGCCTGCCGCACCATCCGGCGAAACCACGGGGTCGTGGTCGACCCGGAGAAGCTGGAGGACGGCGACCCCAGGACCTACGAGATGCTGGGTCGCGGCGACACCATCGGCGTCTTCCAGTTCGAGTCGGGCGGCATGCAGAACTACCTGCGCCAGCTCCAGCCCGAGACGCTGGAAGACCTGATCGCCATGAACGCGCTCTACCGCCCGGGTCCCATGGAGCAGATCCCGGTCTACATCCGCCGAAAGCAAGGACGGGAGCCGGTGGACTGCTACCACCCGGACCTGGAAGCCACCCTCGGGACCACCTACGGGGTGATGGTCTACCAGGAGCAGGTGATGGCCATCGCCCAGATCCTGGCGGGATACAGCCTGGGCGGAGCGGATCTGCTGCGGCGCATCATGGCCAAGAAGGACCTGGAGAAGCTCAAGAAGGAGGAAGGGAAGTGGATCCAGGGATCACTGGCCCGCGGCTACACCCAGGAGCTCGCCGTGAAGCTCTGGGAGCTCCTCATCCCCTTCGCCGCCTACGCCTTCAACAAGAGCCACGCCGCGGCCTACGCGGTGGTCGCCTACCAGACCGCGTGGCTGAAAGCCAACTACGCGGCGGAGTTCCTGGCCGCCAACTGCAACTCCGAGCTGGACAACACGGACCGCCTGGTGGTTCTGGTGCACGAGTGCAAGCGGCTGGGCATCCCCGTGCAACCGCCGTCGGTGCAGCGATCGGAACCCAAGTTCGACGTGCAGGACGGACGGGTTGTCTGCGGCCTCGCGGGCGTGAAGAACGTGGGGAAATCGGTGGCCGAGGCCGTCGTGGCCGACCGACGGGCGAACGGGCCCTACAAGGACCTCTTCGACCTGTGCAAGCGGCTGGGACCCCAGAACGTCAACCGCCGCAGTCTGGAGTCCCTGGCGATGGCGGGGGCTTTCGACGAGCTTCCCGGCACGCGCGCCCAGCAGTTCCACGGCATCTCCGAGGCGCTGGCCTGGGCGAACAGCTCCGGCGACCGCGACCAGGTGAGCCTCTTCGACATGGGCGACGCGGGACTTGTGACCGCTCCGCCCCAGCTTCCCGACGTGGATCCTTGGCCCTTCGACGAGGTCCTGGACAAGGAACGCGAGGTGCTGGGGATG
>Ga0302319_10015434_pt1 | contig 14155 bp, 8 predicted proteins | sample Bog_T0_2_FD_203319 | JGI IMG/M metagenome (GOLD analysis project Ga0302319, IMG submission 203319) | Peat permafrost microbial communities from Stordalen Mire near Abisko, Sweden - Bog_T0_2 | ecosystem: Environmental > Terrestrial > Soil > Wetlands > Peat | place: Sweden: Abisko, Stordalen Mire... | reverse complement strand
CGCTACTCAGCGTCCGTGGAATCGAACTTGAAGGTGCCTGGCACTCCGACTCCAACCGGGGCCGCCCGCCAGACCTTTTACGTTGATGGCCCGCGTTATTCGTTTACCGGATCGGAGGCGTACTCGTGCTATCCCGCTCCCGGCCAGATCGGCGAATTCTACGATACCCTGCCGCACATCGTGTTCGACCGCTGCACGCTGCCATGGGAGCGTACGATCGACGGTTCGGATCCGCGCCGGCCGCACGATCCCTGGCTGGCGTTGATCCTGCTGACGGACTCCGACTTCAGCTCCGAGCCCACGGCTGAAAAGCGGCGCGTGCCCCCGGTTGTCCCGATGGCGCTGAGAGAGGTTCGCCAGCCTGAGCACAATGTGATCGGACCTCCGGCTCTGACGCCTGCCGAGTACGACTCGGAGCTGCTTCCCTGCCAGACCATCGACCTGCCGGCGAGGGTATTCGCCGCAGTCATGCCGCGGACGGAAGACCTTCCCTTTCTGGCACATGTTCGGGAAGTGGAAACCGGCAACAAGGAGACGTGGTCGCTGCTCAAGGAGGGGAAGTTCTCCGTGGTCGTCTGCAACCGCTTTCCGGAAACCGAAGCCGTTGCGACCGGAGGGAAGGACTGGGGAATCGTCAACATGTTGTGCCTTGTCTCGCTTGAGGGCTGGGAGGCTTTTTTGAAGAATCCGGATAGCCTGGACACCGGGAAGAGCTGTCGCCTGCTGGTGCTGAGCTCCTGGCGCTTCACATGCCAGGGCAGCAGCGCTTTTAAGAGCCAGATGGAGGATCTCAACGATAAACAACTCCTCGCCCTGCCCCAAATTGAAGGCGCGTCCGGCGACCCGGGCCTGGCCGCCCTGAATCAAGCGCTGGGGATGGGTTTCGTCCCCGTCAACCACGACCTGCGCCACGTTGACACCAGAATCGCGGACACCACAATCAGTTGGTACCGCGGGCCCTTGGTGCCCATGGCGTACGAAAGACCGATGAGCTATACCGATATTTCCAGCGCGGACGCAGTGCTTTGCTACGACTCTCCAACGGGGATGTTCGACGCGAGCTACGCCGCCGCCTGGCAACTCGGGCGCCTGCTGGCTCTGCAGGACCAGGCCTTCGCCCGGGCACTGTATCGCTTTCGCGGCGACTTCCAGCGCTGGGTCCGGCGCACCAACACCGCTGCGCTGAACGAACTGGCAACCAAGGCAAAGGAATTTCAGGACCTGTTCCCCGAACCCCAGAACATCCGCCACCTGTACTCGGTTGCGCTTAAACAGGCAGGTTATCCGGAGCCGGCCTCCGCCGGCGAGCCTCGTAAGATGGAAACAGATCCTCCTCCCGTTCCGTTGACGGTCCGGAACTGGCTGGGCCAGGCGATGCTTCTCTACGGAGTCCCGTTCCAGTATCTGGTTCCGGATCCCGGGATGCTACGGGAGGGTTCGATTCGCTTCTTCTACCTGAATCCGGACTGGATCAACTGCCTCCTGCAGGGCGCGTGCGGGGTGGGGCGCACGAATTATACCGACGAACTTGCGGATCAGTTGCTGCGCGCGCGCTTCTTCGAGGTTTCCGAGAAACTGGCGGGGGAACTTCGCTCGAACTCGAAGCACGCGGCCGACCAGCGCCGGGAGGAAGTGTCCGACAAGCCGCCGGACCCTTCGGGCGCGCAAACGAATCCAGTTCTACAGTGGCCGGTTTCCGGTTATCTGCTTCGCTCTCCCGCCGTGGAGAACTGGGTCGGTCTGGAAGCCACAGCCAAGGGCCTCGACGCGACCGGCAACAAACTCGTTCCGCTGCAGATTCTGCGCATGGACCGTCTGGCGCCGGACATTCTGCTGTGTATTTACAATGGCAAGGTCGCCGAGGTCGAGGTCAGGCAACCGCCCGAGGCGATCCATTTCGGCGCGGCCACCAAAGATGGCGGCGGGCATCAGAAGACCGGACTGCGGAAGATTGGAGACGGCGGCAAGATTGCATCTGCCGTCCCGGTGGAAACGCGCGGGGAGCGCGTCGTAAAAGTGAACGAGCTGGCATCGCGAGTAAAAGCCAAGCTGGTGGAGGCTCAACAGATGAAGAGCGACGCCCCGTTCACCTCGGCCGAATTTGCCTTTCAGATGATCGAGGCCCCGGCGAAGGTAACGTTCTCGTCCGGAAAGGATCTCAGGTGAGCGATTTCCTGTTAGTCCCAGCCAATGTACAGGCGTTCCTGGTTGGCAAAACCGGCAGCGAGCCTGTATACAACCCGGCGGCCGTGCCCCGAACCGAGAGCGAAGTGGCGCAGTGGTATGCCGGCAATAACGTCTTCTCATTCGACATCTCTTCGGTCGAAACTCCGTATCGGGAAGAACCGCTGGCGCAGGGGGTACACCTGCATTGGGCTTTGCCGGCCGCTCTCGCGCGCTCGCTGCAAAAAGGCAATCACGAACCCGCCCAACAGCCGTGCATTCCGAACCGCTGGCTGGTCGCGCGAATGTGGCGTGCGCCGGGAAACCAGGCGGTGTCCTCGAAGGCGTGGGTGGTCGAAAGCGACTACGTCAGCCGAGAACGGGATGGGGGGGGCACTCCCTTCCCGTTTATCGGCGCCGATGCACCCGCTGAGCTTACCGGCAATCCCCGCAGGCTTTGCGGCTATGTCGGCCGCACTGTGCCGGCGAAAAATTGGAAGGAAGAGCATCCCTCCTATCGCTTCGAGCTGAACTCCCTCGGCTGGGGAGACCCGTCGTTCTCGGCATACTACCCCGCCTGTGCACGCGTGCTCGGTTTCCATGACAGGATGGAGGGCCTGGCCGCGGGCACGTTGGTCACCTATCTGGTCGCCGGCTGGTATTCGGATCCTGCAAGAGACCCGCTTCAGCTTCCGCCCGTCTCGCCCTACACTATCGAGACGTGTACCGAGCGCCGCGCCAGACTCGGCTGGGTGTGCGAGGGAATGAATGCCGCCGCGCTTCCCAGGAACACTCTCTGCCACGGAAGCGTAGTGGGGATCACATGGCAGGGCGTCGATATCCGGTATGAGAAGTTCGGAGCCTCGAAGGTGCCGGCGCCTGGCGAAATCGCTATTGGCGGCACCGCGGCCGAGGCTCTCGCCGCGCTGCTGAAGCCGGGGGAAACGGAAAAGTCGATCCAGCAGGTGCTGTGCGCCTTCCAGCATGGGCAGGCCACGCAGGTATCCCGATTGGAGCAACTTGGCGATCTGCTGCACCGTCACGGTTTCGCAACGGTGCCGGGCGGGACCCGCTGGGTGATCGAACCGCCGGAAACGCCCGTCGGTTCGAAACCGTCTCCACCGCCGCCGTCCGACAAGGTACAGTCGCTTCTTGCCGAGCTGAATCAAAAACAGCAACTGCTCGATCGGCGGGCAAGGGAAATCGAGTCCCTGCGGTCGCGGCTGTTCGCCTGCTGGGCGACCTGGGCCAGCCAGCAAACGGGGCCGGAGCCGAACCGGCCGGAAAGGAAACTGGTCGATCCGGCCGCGAAAGCCCTGCGCGAGGCAGCCGGGGCGCTCGGACCATATCGAACGGCGGTCGACGATTGCAAACGCGCGGTCACCGGGCAACTGACCGCGGAACAAGCCGGCATGCGGTTGGCGCAATCGACGATGCCACCATTCCTTCAGCCGAAAGACCCGTTTGTGGTGCTGAAGGCCGAAAACCTGATGGGCGTCGACCGCGCGCGCGCCGAACGTCCGCTTCCCTGCCGCCTAGCGGGTGCTCTGGTTACCGGCGTCCGGGTTAGCGCCGCCATCGGAAAATCAATCGAGGCGCTGAACTGTTTCGGGTTGCCCGACATCCCGGATGCGGCCGGCCCTGGCGCAATCCCACGATCGCTCGCACTTGAGACGCTGCTGTTCGATCCGAACGATGCCGATCTGGTCCCCACCGGCCTCCCCAAACCCTTTGCCTCCCTGCAGGAGAGTCTTGATCGCTCCCGCGGTTTGGACGGGGACAGACTCGAGTGGCTGGGGCAACCGCCGGACCGGCTAAGTGTTACCCGGCAGGGCACGACCAATCCATGGCTGCCCGTGTATCTGATGTGGCAGGCGCATTGGGCGCCAACCTACGATCCAAAGGGAGGCTGGAACGAAGTGATCGAGCAGGGGTGGAAGTTCGATTCCGGTAACGGGGCGCCGCCGGTCGATCAACCCCTCGGGCGTCTGGTGGGTGACCTGATCCCGAAATCTCCGTTGGCCGTAACGCAGGACCTGGGAGGTTTTCACGGCGTTACCCTTCTTTCGCGTCTTACCGGGGAACAACTGGCTGGAAACCTGAAGGAGTTCACGGGCCAATCGATACCGGGGATCCAAGAGACGACGGTCCTCGGCCAGGCCCTCGGCGGCTTCAACGATCTTTTGCTTCGGCAAGGACTCGGGCTGTTTCTGCCCCCGTTCGATCCTGAAAGCGGGCAGTTGGACGATACGTTATGGGAAGCGTTGGGCCGGGTGCCGCAACCGGTCATGCCCGTCGAGGCCACGTTCCTGCCCCTGCGCGCCGGAGCTCTGAAACTTGTAAACCTGTGGGTCCTGGATTCCTTTGGCCAGATCCGGAAACTGTTGGATGACACCAATTCTTTGCAGCGTCCGCAGATCATCGTTTCAGCCGTTTTGCCGAGCCCGCCGTCCAACTACGATGCCGCATTGGGCCCGAGGCTGGTCCAGCCGGCTCGTCTGAATTTCGATTGGCAGCCGGCCGGCGACAAATCGCCCGGGCCCGTTTGTGGATGGGTCGTACCGAATTACCTCGAAAAAAACCTCGCGATTTTTAGCGCGGGCGGCACGCCTCTTGGCACGCTGGAAACCGCGCTCCCTGCCTTTGGTGCAAAGTCCATCCATTCTCCAGTGGAATTCAGGTGGCGGCCGATACCCGGCGCCGATCCTGCAAGGCAACCAATTGCCAACGAGCGATTGCGGCGTTTCGTCGACCTCGTCGCCTCGTTTACTCGAGACGAAGGCCAGCATTTTCTCGAACTGGTCGATCTCGTTTTGCGCAGAGCCGAAGAGGCCGTCCCCGCGGAAGACCCGGCGCTGGCCGTATTGTTGGGCCGGCCGATGGCCCTGGTCCATGCTTCCGTGGGGCTCGAAGTCGCGGGTCTGCCGGCCGGTTACTGGAGCGAGGACTGGAGTTTCGCGACCGACGGTTTTGGGCAGCTTCGTATTCCGGTGCGGCTGGGCGGCATGAACCTGCCAGGCGATGGGCTCGTCGGCTACCTGCCGGAAGGCGCGTCCTGTTTTGTGGCCGCCGACGGCGCGCTGGAGCGCCCGAGCCACCCGAAGCTCGTTTATAGACAGGATCTGAAGGTTGCTTGCGCGGATGACCAGCCCGTTTCCATTACCATGCTGATGGACGCGGGATCGCGCGTGCATGCCAGTACCGGCATACTCCCGAGGGTGGGCGTCGTTCTTCCGCGCGAGGCTGCACGCCAATCGGGGCAGATCGCCGAGATCTACGTCGATGTAGCCCCTGTGCTGGTCGGAAGGGTACCCGCCGATGCGCTGGAAGTGACGATGCCGCAACCCTCCGATGCGTTTGGACATTGGTCGTGGGGCACGCGTCCCAACATAGCCTCCCCATCGTGGCGTGCGATCCACCCCGCCGATGACCGTGCGCGTTTCGCGGAGGACCTCGCGCTGACCGAAGGCTGGCTGCGCCTCCGCCCGGATCGGGGCGGCCCGCCGCCGGTGAACAACAGGTAAAGTGAAGGGTGAAACAATGCCGATGGATATGAAAGTCGAGCCTGGGACGGCAGCTTTGACGGTAGGCAACGACTACGCGAACGGAAACCGTATTGAATTTACCGTGACGCTCGCCGGACAGGGACGGGTCTACCTGACCATGGAACTGCCCTTGGGCCCGGATGGCGTGCTGCGCAAGGTCGAAGACGCGGACCGTGTTACGTTCGACCCGCCCGGGACTGCGAAACCGGTTCGCAAGGCGCCGCCCGGAACAAAAAAATGGTCGTTGGGAGATTACAGCAAAGGCATCGCCGTAGACGGCACGGCCACTATCCGCGTTTCAATCGGTAACGTCCTTTGCACGGCGAGCGAGGGCAAAAGAAAGCTGGCCATCACGGCGGAACCGCCCAACGAGCCGGCGGTCCGGAAAGAGATCGAAATCACCATAGCCAAACCCGCGACGGCGCCGAAAAATCCGATCCTCTACTTCATCGCCGAACCCACAAACCTGATCGGCTCCGGTACCGTAACGCTCTCGTGGGACGTGGTCGGGGATCAGGATGTTGTCCTCGTGCCGCCGACATGGGCCACACCGGTGGGAGCATCCACGGGAAATCGGCGGACGTTTGGGCTGGGAGCGACCGGCACGTTCTCTTTGCATGTAGTCGGCAAAACGCAGGCGACTCCGCCGGTCACAGTAAGCGTGCTGACCTCGGATGAGTGGCAACCACTGATGCCGCTGGGCAACAAAGCATTCCCGTCGGTGATCTTCGATTCACCTCCCGGGAGAAAGGGAGATCTCTATGCAATCTTCCTTCGCGGCGAGGAACGGGAGGCCGTTTTGTGCAGATCGGAGGACGGCATCTCGGGTTGGGAAGTCATTAATTCCGACGTGCCGGCCGGGATGGAAACAAGCCCGGGCGTTGTCTTCAATAACCGGCTCTGGCTGATCGGGGGCAGCGCGGTCGACCGGTCGGCGATATCCGGCAGGATCTTTCACTACGATCTCGCTTCCTCCAGGGAAGGCTGGAAGGAAGCCTCCGCCCCGGGTTTTGCGGATAAGGTGCGGATGGGGCACGCATGCGCGGTCGACGGCGATCACATCTGGGTGTTGGGCGGCGTGGACCAGTACGGCGCCAGCCTTAACGATGTCCTGCGGCTCGATCCCGATCAGAACGGAAACATTTCCGCGGTGCTCTCGGCGACGGCGCCATTCCGGGCCCGGTGCATGTTCAGCGCACTGAATTTCAACAACAGGCTCCTGGCATGTGGAGGTGTGACTTCACCGAATGGTCTTCCCCTTGGCGACATGTTCCTCAGCCGTTCTTTGCCGTTCGAGCCCGGCCAGGCCGACTGGAAAGACTACGCGCGCCCGGAGGAACTCGAGAATGCGATTGGCGCCGGCGCCGCCATGTCTTCCAGCGGGCTTTACATGCTGATGACGACCAGAGTTCTGAAAGGCCGCGCCTGGGCGGGAGCGCCGGAAATGAGACAACTGGGTTCTGACGCGGAGACTCCTTTTTGGGCAGCCGACGGGATCGCGCCGAAGCTGAAAGACCCGGTACGCCAATGGACAGGTACACAGCCACACAGCATCGGCATGGTGGGCTTCAGTAACAGGCTCTACCTCAGGTACCTGCATCGCGATGCCCTATACGGTAAACAGGTCGGGGCGCCGCTGTTTGTCTTGCCCCTCCCGGACAGTGAACCGGAATCAAATCGAGGAGTCAATCCGTGAAAAAAGCGCTTCTTTACCTCGTCGCGATCTCCGCCGCGACCGTTGCGCCCTGCGCGGCTCAAATCCAGACGGTCGAACTCTCGTACGGGGAGCCGGTCGAAAAGTTCACTGTGGCGGCAAAGGAGGGTGTTGCGGCAGCCCTCCCGAGTCTCACCTTTGTGATCCGCAACCTTCCCGCGGACGCCAAGTTCAGCTCGTGCAGGCTGCGCATTGTTCCACTGCCGCATGCGGACCCGGCCAACCAGGACGTCAGAATCATGCGGGGCGGAAAACAAGCCGGCCTGTTATCGACATCCCAACGGACCCACGAAGTCGTTGGCGGCGAGTTGAGGCCGGAGGCGTGCGCTCCAGGAAAACAGCAGTTCACGCTGACGACCGAGTCCCCCAGGACCTCATGGGACTACTACGGCGGCGGTGCCTCTAACCTTTCGAACCAGCCGCGACTGATCATTACCTACACAGACACCTCGCCCGCTCCCGCCCGCTCGGGGCAGTCCACCGATTGGAAATACGACGCGCCGACACAGCCCTGTACGCTACCCGCCAGTTGCCTTGATCCCCATTTCACGACTCTTTGGGCGCAACTCCCCACGGACCCGCTCGCGAACCTGGTCACATACGACGGCGCGGTTTACGCCATCGCCGGGCCGCCGGTCCGGCTATACCGGGTGTCCGGTCCTGGTCAGATGGCAGACTGGCCGCTGAATTTCCCTGTCACCGGCAACTCCTTCGCGCTGGTCGATCCGCACGGCCTCCTCCGGATCATCACGAAAGACCTCGTCATCAGTTGCGATTTACCAAAGCCGGGCCCGGATACGCGTATCCGTCCCCCCCTGCAGTGCTCGACTCTGAAGGAAAAAATTACCGTTAATCCCGGCGAGACTCCCGCGATCGGACCTGACGGCACGCTGTACTTCAAGAACGTCGAAGAGCACGGCAGCGTTGTGGCGCTGAAACGCTTGGGGCAGGAAATCTGGAGCACAACCCTGAAGGCGACAAAGGTCAGCCCGATTACGCTGAGCGCAAACGGCCGGCACGCATACATGCTCGCGGACATCGCGGTCGAAAGGGCTGGCGCGGCACACAGCATCGAACTGCTGAGTATCGACACCGCGACCGGTGATGAGGTGGCAACGCCGGTCAAGGACGCAAACAAGCAAGCGCCCGTACTCGGCACGTTGTTGCAGCCCGCAGTGGCGACCAAAGAGAACCCGGTAAACAAGAGAACTGTGGACTATGTTTTTGTGGCGGGGAACACGAACGACTCGGGGATGCTGCAGCTTGTGGCGTTCGAACCAAGCAAGGACCCGGCGGTCCTATGGACGCGTCCCGGGAAGATCTCAGCCGGTCCTCTGCTGGGCGTCAAGGATGGCAACTCTTTATTCGCCCTGCAGAACTCGCAGATCATGAGCTTTTCGTGGTATCCGGCGGGCGCTTATGGCGCCTATTCCGATAAGGAAATGAAGGCTGCTTCGTCGGGTTCCGTGGACGAGAAGTTTTGGGAGAGCACCTTCTCGCCGGCGGCGGTGCGCACCCTGCTGGTCGACGGCAACGACGTGATCTACACCAGGACGCTCGCCTGCGGCGGTGTTCAATACTGCTGGAGCCTCCGAACAGTGAACCCTCCTCCCGGCTTTGCAGAGTTGAATCCAACCGAAGTTCCGAGCTTCTTCACGTCAGCGGGGGTTCTCATCGGCTTCCGGGACCGCCGTATCTACGACCTGAGCCCTGAAGGCTCCTCCGAGCGCTATTTAATGGAGGGACAGCTTCAGCCGTGGACCATATACACCGCGGATATCCTCAGAATAAACCCCTCGCCGACTTCCGGCGTCAAAGGACCTGTGGTTCTTAAAGGACACGAAATCCTGCTTCCGAATGATTTCAAACCGTCCCTGTTCCCGGCATTGAACCAGCAGATCGTGCCAAAATGACGCGCGGACAAAAATAGAACGGTCCACGCGCCTGAAAATATGGAACTCAACGTGGAAGCCGTCTGGCCGTCGGGGTCGATCTGCTCTGTCGAACCTGTGCCGGCTCCACTTCGCCACCGGCCAGAGGGTGCGCGTCAAGTTCGGGGCAACCCGCTCGGTAATATGCTGCTCTCGCGATGGATTGGCTGCGTAGCTTTTAGGAATCTCGGCGTTGCAACAGCCAAGCCGCCAGTTTCGTTTCCAGAAGAAAATGCTGGACCGCGCGGGCAAGACGGGCAAGAGTCACTTTGCCCAAAACGGCTGCACTTTCAGCCGTTTCGAGCGATAAACATTCCCCGCACTATCCTCTACGACGGCACGAATACTACGCCAGTGCACAGGATGATGGAAAACCTGAACCTCGGCCGCCAGCGCGTGGCTGAGGAACAGGCCGAGCGCGAGACCCAGGATAAGCCAGACTCGACGCCATCGCCCGTACCCCCGGTCTAAGCCCGGTGGTCAGCCACAGTCCGACCGCGCAGACGAGACCCGACTCCATGAGAGGTGGGGTCACGTGAAGAGAAACGCAGACGAAGCAGGTGCGAAGTATGCAACGACGTATCAAGGCACAGCCACAGGAGACAGCCGCGTACCAAGCCCTGATCGACCACAAACAGTCAACGTTGAATGTGATTCTCTCCCGGATTCCAGACATCAGCACCTTCTCCCAGCTTGGGGAGTTGATCGGCTACTCCCACGAATGGGTGCGGCAACGCCTGGTGCGGGCACCCGAAAAGCTGTTCAAGACTGGAAAGCGTTACAAGGTGCCCAAAGGCGTGGCGGAAGAGTTCATCCGGTCCGTGTTTGTCTGATCCCTCATTGCAGCGATTTTCGCCAGCATTCGTGCGTTGGCGTTCCGGCTCACGTCCTCAGCGATTATCTGCGTGGGATGCATATCGGGATGCCGTACGCCTCGGACGCAAGACGCGTCTGCCGGAGACGCGCAGGACCGTACTCTGGTCCATCTTCGAGAAGGTCCGGGCCGGTTTGCGCGAACGCGGGTTGGTGACGTATTCGGCGATCTTCAACCAATTAGCGGGTAAGTATGCCGGTGGCTCTCACCCTCCCTTCGATTTTGTTGTGGTAGACGAGGCGCAGGACATCGATGTCGCGCAACTGCGATTTCTGGCGGCGATTGCCGGGAATCGGCGCAACGCATTGTTCTTTGCTGGCGACCTGGGACAGCGCATTTTTCAGCAGCCATTCTCGTGGAAGGCTCTTGGGGTGGACGTCCGCGGCCGCGCTACCAATCTGCGAATCAACTATCGGACCTCACACCAGATCCGCAAACAGGCGGACCGCCTGCTTGGGCCGGAAGTTTCCGATGTCGATGGCAATGCGGAGCAGCGAAATTCCACGGTGTCCCTGTTCAACGGTCCGTTGCCGACAATCTCGGTGTTCGCAACGCCCCAGGAGGAAATTCAAGCGGTGAGTCTCCACATTGTGGATCGATTGAAGCATGGCCTGCTGCCTCATGAGATCGGCGTTTTTGTGCGTTCCGCCGGCCAAATGGAGCGGGCGCGGGCTGCCTTACGTGCGACGGGCACTCCGTTCAAGGTTCTCGATGAGGGCATGGAGACGGCAAGCCGACACGTTGCCGTGGGCACCATGCACCTGGCCAAAGGGTTGGAATTTCGCGCCGTGGTAGTGATGGCTTGCGACGACGAAGTCATCCCGCTTCAGGACCGAATCGAATCTGTTAGCGACGACTCCGATTTGGAAGAGGTCTACAACACGGAACGGCATCTTCTTTATGTCGCCTGCACGCGCGCCCGCGACAATCTGTTGGTCACGGCAGTGGACCCAGCATCAGAGTTCCTCGACGATCTAAGGGGATAAGGGTGCGGCGCGTACTTGCCGGGTGCCCGTAACAAAGCTTTCCAAATGCCTGCCATCCCGACGGGGAATGCCGCCATGACATGTTTAGGCTTCGCATCAGGCCGGTTAGTCTTAGTGGCGATTCCGTCCCACGGGTCACGCAGGTAAGACTCCCGTTCGCGTGGGGGCGCTTACGCGGTTTCAGGCCCATCCCTTTTCCACCAGTTGCCGATGAGCTGTGAAAACGTGACTGCGCGGGAAGATCTTTTGCTTTCGGGCATTCCAGGTGTGCACAAGCTTTACGGCGAGTTCTGGATCGGCCTTCGCGTTTGAGTCCTCGTGCAGAACCCAATGAACAGTGGCCAGAAGTTCCATGCCGTGGGGATTCTCGAATCCTTCGATCAAGTCGCTCACTCGGTTGATTCGCTCTGTTGTGGCATTGTCGTCTGCGAGGAAACTGGAGGCTTCGGTCATCGCTTCCGGGAGAACACGAACGGATGCCTCGCGGCTTCTATCTCCGTAGCCGCGGATGAAGTGGCCCTCCATGCGCTGAAGCACATAATTCAGCTCTTCTGCGTAGGGACCATACTGTTGCTTTACAAACTTGAGCTTAAGTGGCTGGCCCGCGATTTGGAGCAGGTACGCAAGCTTCTGGATCTCAAGAAGAGTTAGGCGATAGCCAGGAATGCCGTAGTCCAACATCATTGTGACGAGGGCAGCCCGATTCTGATTCATCCGTGGTGGAGTCGTAGCGACCGGCATATCCTCGACTGCCGGCGCCCCCTCCGGGGTGAACACCAGGACCTTCACGTCTTGCAGCACCGACAGAGCACTCACAATCTTCGGACGCACGTCATCCCAATTCAATCCACCATTGCCGCAACCAAGTGGCGGGATCGCTATCGACTGGATATTCTCCCTGCGAATGACATCGACAAGATCGACGAGTCCTGCTGTGATGTCTTCCATCCTGGACTTGCCCTTCCAGTGCCGCTTGGTCGGGAAGTTGATGATGAACTTAGGATTGCTCAGTCGATTCGTGGGGACAACGAACATCTTGCCGGGAACCACCTCTCCCCGCGAGCAAGCCTTCTGATACAGTTCGTAGTTTCGAGGGAACACCTGCTTGAACTGCAGCGCTATACCCTTACCCATCACGCCGACGGTATTGACGGTGTTAACGAGCGCGTTGGCGTCCGCGTCCAGAATGTTTCCCTTCGTCAGTTCGACCATCGTGTGCCTTTCAGTAATACCACGAACCCTCGACCGCCACCGTTGGACGATACGCCGCGCGCCGAAGAACCTCATTCACTTGTTCGGCCGCACGCTGGTCGATCACTCCGATTTTCGTGACCAGTTCCCAGGGGAAGAAATTGTGGACTAGGAACTCGGCCTGGCGTCGACGCTTTCGGTCCATATCCTCCACCGTGTCATTCCACCATCTGGACCTCATGACCTGCCAATCGACCTTGTCCAGATCAGCGAGATCCTCGAAAAAAGACGAGTATGCCAATTCCGCATGACCTTCAGTAAAGGTGAATGGCAAACCAGCCGCCGCGACCGATTCCGCCGAGCTGGCCAAATGGACGACGGGCCGCTGGCCTTCGCGATATTGCTCGACGTATCCACCGTGAATTGAATACAGCATCGGAGACCTCGGAGCGAAGTAGAAGGGAACGTATTCGGCGAGCGTTCCACTCCGGCACGTGGGTACCCGGCGCCGCGCCCGCCGTTCTTTAATGTGGTTGTGAGCAATGCCCACGCTCGCCAACTGCTGTTCGGTCCTCAGCCGGTCGCAGTATAATCCCCCGTGCTGGATGATTGTCTCCAGGTTGCGAACGTGAGTGATGTGGAAGATGTCGGTCACGTACGAGCGCTGGCTGCGCCGGAGCCTTCATCGCCTCAAAATACTGGGTTCCGAGCTTGGCCAACTTGATCATCGTAACACCCCGCCGGACGTGGCAATTTAGCTGGTTCCGTTCCAGTATAAGGCGAACAAATAGCGAAAATCAAGAAGCGCGAAACGTTTTGGGGAAAGCCGGGTGGCGGATTTCATGGAAGAGCAGAAAGTGCCGCCAGAGATAAATGAGCGGAATCACTCGGCGATAATCGGCACGGTGCGGTACCCGATCACTTCGACTGGGCCGCCGGCGGCTTCGCGAGGAGAGTGGTCGTTGGGTGACTCATGAACCATACTCGCTCAGCGTTCTTGCCGAGCACTGGGGGGATTTTGGGGGGACCCCAGTGTCCACGGATGGGTAAATTTGAGCAAAGAAGGGTAATTCGTGATTCCGGCCGACAACCTGGGCACACGACCGCAAACGCCGTGTTCTGTAGGGGATACGTTGAAAATGAAGGAGTTAAATTGGCTCCCCAACTGCAACCCTACTACGAACAGGCGAATGGAGAAACTTTGTGAGGACAATTTCTCCGGTGTGTTAACCACGTGGGAAATTTCGGATTGGCGTCTAAGAAAGCCGGGTGACAACGCGTGGGCTTCAGTTTTCAAAGACCAGACAGCGACTCTTAAGCATACTAGAATTGCCCCAAGACAGAGGAGTGAACCGGGCGGCCGCAGTGGATAGAAAGCTCGGGAAAAATGCACAATGTCCGTAGGTTCTATCCAATGCCGACTGCTAACGCCGGTCTCGTCCGGGCACGCCATGTGTTCACCAAACATAAAGGAATGCTCCGCACTGGCGATGCCATTTGTCTGGGCGTCCAAGGTTCGCGATTGCGCCCAATGGATCAACTCTTCACGTTGCTCTTTGGTGAGGTCGGACACTCGATGATAGCGTTGCACATCAGTGTGACGACGCCAATTACGACATGAATGGGACAATCCACTAGCAGCAGTGGGACCCGAATTGGATTAGAGCCGTTATCACTCGGCTTTTCACGTTCCAGGCTTTGTCGCGTTCGCGGCCTCGCGGATTGCCGAGATTCGGTTCTGCAGAGTCCGC
>Ga0302319_10015431_pt1 | contig 14156 bp, 11 predicted proteins | sample Bog_T0_2_FD_203319 | JGI IMG/M metagenome (GOLD analysis project Ga0302319, IMG submission 203319) | Peat permafrost microbial communities from Stordalen Mire near Abisko, Sweden - Bog_T0_2 | ecosystem: Environmental > Terrestrial > Soil > Wetlands > Peat | place: Sweden: Abisko, Stordalen Mire... | reverse complement strand
GGCGCCGACTGGGATACGACGGACTCTGTGGCTGGGGGTAGCCACTCCTCGATGCAGGCAACGCGGCTGAGGACAACCACGCGGCAACGCAAGAGCGCAGCCAGGTGCATGGGACCGGAGTCATTCGAAACAATCAACGAACTTGCACGGAACGCGTTGACCAACTCGCGATCCTTCAGACGTAGAACGTCGGTCTCTACGACCCCGTCGGGCAGCGGATCCCCGGGACCTCCAATGAGCTGAACTGCTATCGTTCTGCTCAATAGCTCTGCGAGATCCGCGACGTGGGGATACTGTCGAGACCGCCATTGGGCTCCTATATGGATAGTGGCGAGAGGTTCAGCCGGCGTCACGCGCTTCTGATTGTAGAACGATTCGATCTGACTCCAGGGAACATCGGCTAGTTTGGCCCAAGCCCGGTATCGATTGCGCACAGGTCGCAATCCCTTAGCATAGGGGAGATCCAGTAGCCAAGAGCGCCTCGCTGCAAACTCATACCATCCCGAACTGCGGAAAATTGACTCCGGAAACATACCTCTTGCGGCCAGATAGTCACGGGGATCGCCACGAATGCTAAGAACCCGTCGATTCCCACGTATAGTCGGCTGTCTCGCGGAGCTCATACGTCCTTTGCGCCCTCGATTCACGTACTCAAGATCTAGGGGAATCAACGTTGGCTTGTGTAGACCATCAGCCGCCACCTCAATCAGCGAGTGCCATCGGGAGTTGCACGCGAGTGCCGCATCTGGCAACTGGATTGCAATGGCAGCAGCAATCAGTGCGTCCCCCATATTCCACGGTTCGAATAGGACCTGCTGTTCAGCCGTTGACATTATGAACCTTTACTCCGCACGACATGTGAATTTACGCCCACAAATACCAGTTGGGCTAATGCCATTTCAAAGAGTCATGTCATCATTCTTGCCGTAGGGCGAGTTCTTCTAAGCCAACTGCCCGGAGGATACAAACGGTCGATTCTCGCAGGTGCGGATTATGAAAAACCTCCGTCCGGTTGCTATCAACGACTTCTTCCGAGTTAGTAATAAACTGTACGAGATCTTCAAAGGATCTCAATTTACGGCCAATCTCGGGTAGGCGTCGGTGCACAGAAGAGGTGAAGCCGCGAACGTACTCTTCTTCATCGGGCATATAGAAGGCAATTGGTCTACGGAGTAATAAGAAATCGATTGCAGCGGAAGAGCAGTCCGTAACCAGTGCATCTGCCTGCGCCAGTATGCGATAGGTGTTGAAACCTCGTTCCTTCATTACGTCGTTATTGACAACTATCACGTTGGAGAGGTCTGGCCACGCTTGTGCATTCTTGATGTCCAGGGGGTGTAGTTTGACGAGAACCCGCACACAACTTCCCTTTAGCGACGCATCTAGTCTGATGAGCTGCTCAGCAGTGATCGGATCGTGATTGTTATCAGTCATATCATCCTGAGTTGAATCACCAACTGCTGCACGTCGAAATGTTGGAAACCAGACGACAAGCCTCTCGGCACCGTTACGCAAAGCCAAGTGTCTTGGATCGCTGCTCTCAAATAGCCATTCATTTCTTGGAAGTCCGGATACAAGGACCCGCTCCGGTCGCAAAACGAAGGCTGATGCGATGATGTCGGCGAAGAGGGGCGAGGTGGCGACCGAGTATATCCCTGAAAGCCTCCAAATTCCGGAGGATTTCTCAATACCACCGAGCTCCTTTATGGGCATCCCATGCCATAAGTTAACCACTCTCTGATGGAAGACGGAGCGCGCAAACCAGTATGTTCTGTGAGAAAAAAAGACGTAGCGGCTTCGCAAAAATGTCCAGAAGCCCTGCAACGAGATCTTCTTCACTAGGGATACGTTATCTGGAATATACCCGAATTCGTCAGTGACCACCGCCGCCGCGTCGTCAAGATTCTTCACAAGCCAAATCAGACGGTAACGCTCTGCATTTGGGGAGCGCATGATGCGACTAAACATCGCGTAGGGACTTTCGGTGCAGTCCGGCACGCTCTCGAACGCGATTTGGAGAGGATTTGTGGGCACGGTCAGCCGAAGACCCGCATAGCCGCAACGAATGAGACCCTGTAGCCATGGATAGCGGCTTCTGGGACGGGTGATCCAGTCAAGTAGTCTCGGCATTATTGGAAGCGCCACATATAAAGGATCAATCCGTTTTTGGTCTAAATTACCGTGCCGTACGTTCACCGACTTCGACGTCGCGATTGTCAACGATGAATCGATTGGCTCTTAGTTCGTTCAGCTGATTGGCTCAACGGGCTAAGCCTGAGCTTCACAATGGCTTAGAATGCATTTTCGAAGTCAGGTGGAATACCTCCGCCTTGACCATGGTTGTAGAAATGTTTGGTGTTCGAGGAAGATAGAGGACTTCGCAAAGATCCTTGCAGAAGTCGAAGCGGCCAAGCCAATCGTCTCCCATGACCAGGATGTCCGCCTTGAACTGCTCAATATACTGCCTCTTCAGTTCTAGAGACTCCTCCAGAAACACCTCGTCGACGTATCGTAGAGCACGAATTATGCGAATCCTTTCCTGCTCGGAGTAGACAGGAAGAGACTTCTTCTTCGTCATGTTGAGGGCATCGCTAGAAACCCCAACGATCAGGTGGTCACAGTAAGCTTTGCTCCGCTCGATAATCGAAACATGACCGATATGCAGCAGGTCAAAAGTACCGAAAGTAATCCCAACTCTCAACGAAAGCACCACCTAGGTGTTGGAGTCTGCTGTAAAGCGATCAGCGAGCAGATCGTTCGACACAAGAGACGTGCGAATCTCAGTTTTCTGCACATTCAAATAAGCAGCCAAATTGCTGGCCGTTGGCGTCGGTTTCATGCCGCTCTAAATGGCCTCTGCAACAAGTCGCTTGCCGCTATAGGCTGCCATGACGACGGAGAGTCTCACGGTATCCCTCGCATCGTAATTGGTAATTGGTCTGATGTCTTCATCGTAGGACATTGATTGGGTCATGGTCATATCCCCTTATGGCGTATTCATAGGGTGGGGCAGGTGCATGAGACCCTATGGCGATCGGACGGGCCTGCGCGAATAGTCGCTTCTGTGTATGCAAAGCTGTCATCCCAATGCCGAATAGGCACCAGAACGGAATGCCGCCTTGCGGTCCTTCGAGAAAGACGTCTACGCTCATGTTGACGATAAAGCCAACCCAGTAGATAAGGACCCAAAGATCGATGTGCGCCCAGAGCATCATGCCCCGTCGCCTGGCGCGAAAAAAGGAATGAATGAGGGATGCCGCGAACGAAAGGTTCAGAAGTATCCATAGACACATCCCGGGCACCCCGCTGCGGGCCAAGAAGGTCATGTGGCCATTGTGAGGAGAGCGCAGGACTGGTCCTGTGATCCCGGCGGTTGTGATGACGCCGTCATCCGTTGCCAGGTTGATCCCATAGCCTTTACCCAGCCAGAAATATGGACCATGAACGGTATAGTCCACGATCTGGGTCCACCACATCTGCCGCCACACCTTGGTATTGTCGAGATCAGCCTCATCTACCGGCATAACGATGCTCTCTGCATTCGTGACGACCTGAGAGAGAGAGAATTCCCTGCCTCTTCCACTGAAGTCGAGCGCAGGGATCAGAGTTGCGATCAGTACAGCCGCGAGAAGACCAACTGCGCCCTGCCGCGCCACGCCACGTACAAAGCCAAAGATCGGTGGTATGACGAGGCAGAGAATAATTGTCAAAAGCGCGCCGCGGTTGTTGATCGCCACCTCAAGTGCTGTAAGCCACCAGAAAAGGTAGAAAGTAGCACTTGTCAGGCGGCTGCGACGCTGCCCGAGGTCCCGACCGATGCCCAGAGTAATGAAGGTTGCTAGTCCCGAGAGATGTACGGCAGTATCTCCATATTTAAGCAGAAGGAAAGCCACTTCACCGGGTCCAAACGTTGGGACTCGGTCGCCAAAGAGAATACTGATTGTCATCGACACGAGCAAGCAGGCTGTCCATATCACGACATGTCGATCATAGAATCTGAGGAGCGGAATCAGTGACTGATACCGGATCAACAGACAGCTAAGTAGAATAGCGAAAAGAGAGTAGGACCAGACGACGGAGTCGCGCAAGGCATCGAGGCCATACCCACTGATATAAGGAATCGTCCGAAGAGCGCCCCATCCGATAAAGCAGACCAGTATCCAGAAGAGCGGCATTCGAAACAGCGGATTCGCTAGCTTTGGATCGATACACAGTGCAATGCCGATGAGCAGAACGAACTCACCGATATAAAGAGAAGAGACCCCGACGTAGGCTAATGTCTTTCCCATGAGCATGTAACCCACACATAGAAGCAGGGCGACCTGCGGCCATGCTCGGCGAAAAGTTCCTATTGTGAGGGCTCTCATTGGAATGCAATGTTCTTACTGCGTACCGACAGACTGCAACAATCGAACAGTTGTTCTCTCCTAAGGATGCACTACAGTACCCGTTTGTCCACGACGCACAACTCGGGAGACAAGGCGCTTCAGCGGATATCGTGCTTGCCAAAGGTAAAATATCGAGCCACTAACACATCGCGGAATACTAAACACAAGTCTCCACATTATGCCGCCAACTGAACCCAATGGAAAAGTCCTTATAAGCTGTCGAAGAATGCGATTTTGGTCGAACAAGGGCCAACCACCGGACACATAACGGTATGCGAGAAGATTATGTCGATATTCGCCCAGTTCTTCGAGGTTCAATTGCGACGCGAATGTCTCACCGTAAGTATGAGACAGGAATTGTTTTTGTTTCTCCAGAACTTGCCTTTGGACCTTTAGATTAGTCTCATAACCATCGAGGTTACCTGCGCGCGCCCCACTCGCATTTTTCCCGTGTACCCTCCAGTTACTGAGATGGAGGGGAACGGCGACAACATTCGTGATAAAGACACCTAAACCTTTAACATAGCCATCCGGGGATATTACGAAGTCGGTCGGGATTGGGAAAAGGCGATGGGCAAGTTCGTGTCTGAGACCGATTCCCGACGTTGGCGGAAGTCCCCCATGGTTTCCCCCATGAGTTAGGGACCATTGTGCCCACCATCCCGAAAAAAGGCGGTGTGGTATCGGTGGCCCGACGACCCTTCCGACCTCATTGATCGGCTCTACAAAATGGGCGATCAGACCGCCGTTCGGGTTTAGATGTAAATGCTTAACGAATTCAGCAATCTTTTCGGGAAGAAACACATCGTCGGAATCCATCAGGACGACGATCTCACCTGTGCACTCTGCATATGCCGCATTGAGGGCAGACGCCTGACCGCCATTCTGTTTGAAGATGAATCGAATTCGCTGATCGCTCGCTGCCCTCTTCTCGATAATGGAGCGGGAGTCATCGCGTGATCCATCATCACAGATGATGAGTTCCCAATGTGGCCACGTTTGGCTCTGTACGCTGTCAATCGCTTCTCCTATGAAGCGTCCATAGTTGTAGCTGGTCATCAGCACTGAGACCAGAGGATTCTCCGGGAGGGGTGCGAGCGTGATTGGTGCGAAAGAGTTCATTTCGTGGTTGAGTTGGGATTTCGTCATGATATCATCCCGTTGCGACATAGATTACCGGCTTGCGGTACAGAACGTCAGGGGAGAGCGTAATCAGGGTTCCTGCCACCCACATGACTCATTAGCGCCTCAGTCAATATGTCTTCGCGCTTCCAAGGCTGCAAGCCGCTTCGCCATAGGAAGATACAGATCAGCGATGTGACCAAAGTCTCAGCGCTGACAACGGCCCACGCCATACCAACTTGCTGCCAACGCGATGCCCACCATGCCGCGAGACCCAGGTTCAAGAGACCTGCGGATATGACAGCTTTGTTATAGGCGCGATCCATGCCGAGTGGAAGCATCCACTGTATCCCTAAGACGTTCGCGGTGGATATCGTTGGCAATAGGAATGAGAGAATCCGCAGAACCGGGATGGCCTGCTCGTATCCTCTGCCCAGTAGGATTCGAATTACCGTAGGTGCATACACGTACAGGCCAATCCCAAGAATGAGGCCGAACGATAGTGTCCCGATCAGGCTGACGCGAGCAAGGTAGATGGCACGTTTTGGGTCGGTGACAACCACCCGGCTGACTCGCGGAAAGATGCTTTGACTCACCGGGTTGAGTAGACCCAGAATTGCGCGCGTGATCTTCTCTGGGCCTGCATAAAACCCCACAGCCACGGGGCTCGCGACAATTCCAAGAATCAGTGCGTTTGCCGTTGTGTAGAGAAAGATCGCACTGCGAAACAGGAACATTGAAGCCGATTCCCGCATTTCGTCCCAAATACCGGCGATGTCCGGCAGGCGAAACTGAAACTCGCTATAGGCTCTCCTCAAGAGGATCAATGTGCCTGTCACATTGCAGACGCACTGTAGGCCGACCACTTTCCAGTCATCTGTGGGATGGCGGATCACGAGAAATACACCAATCAAGTAGACGGCCTTTGTCGCGATATCGATGGAGGAGGATGTCTTCATGCGCTCTAAACCCTGATAAAGCCATAAAATACTGAAACCTTGCCCGATGCCAGCGATTGCTCCTATCCACAAGAGGCGACGATCTCTAGCGAACACGGGAAACGCGATCTGCAATAGAAAAAACATCGCGATACAGGCAATCGCTAGAAGAATCTTAGCGCCCATCACGCCAGCAAGTGTTCTCTCAATTGCTTGTTTGTCATCTACCGAACGTGCGACCTTCCTTGCCGCAGACAATTGAAAGCCGAAATCTACAATAAGCGAGAAGTAGATCCCCAGTGCCTGGGCAAATGCTACTCTTCCCCAATGGTAGGGGCCCAGCACTCGAGCCAGGTAGGGGATAACCGTCAAAGGAACAACGTATGTGGCAATCTGCACCGCATACAATGCGCCAATGTTATGAACAATCCTACTTCGCATCAGGCGAGACAATAACGCTTTGAGGCGATGAGAGTTTGGACTCATAAAATTTTCAGTGGACATAGATTGCGATGCCGGTTGCGGCTGCAATGGCCGCCTCGATTCCACGATAGCCCCAATTCTTCGCATTGCTTGTCGGCACAAAGACAATGTCGCCGTCATGGAGAATAGGATCTGGCGCTTTGCCTGCGAGAATTTTTGACAATGGGAGCGGTGTGTCAGACCGCGAATTGCCCGCCTCACTGATAAGGACTGACTTGTCCAGGCGTGCCGTATGGTTCGCGCCCTGAGCCAGAGCCATCGCCTGAAGTACGCTTAGGTTCTTGTTGCCCTCAACCAGGAAGCCTCCAGCCCTTCCTACGTCGCCGACTACGTAGATGACTCCACCCTTTGTGACGATAATGCGATCACCCGCCTTCACCGGCACGTTCAACTTCGCAATATCCTGAGGATCATTCGACATCTGCAAAGTGATCGGCGACGTCGGTGCATCTCGACGGAGAAGTACGATCGTGCGCGAAGCGCCTGGAGTCGTACCGCCGGCCCCGGAGATAAAGTCGAGTACGCTGTGGTCGGATATAAGTGGATAGACTCCCGGATTCCTTACCTCACCCGTCACTGTCACCGCATTACTGACATATTCGGAAATTGCAACCGAGACGTGAGGCTGATTGAGGATTTGCTCAGATCTGAGCTGATTCTCAATAGCTGCACCTGCCTGGTCGATCGTCATTCCGGCCACTGGGACAACTCCGACCAAGGGGAGGCTAACCGTTCCGTCATTTGACACACGTGCCTTTGCTGACAGATCTGGCGTGTCAAGGACAGTTACATCAAGCAAGTCTCCAGCTCCAAGCATCATGTCCTGCGGAGTCACAACATTGCCTGATAACGAGTTCGTCTGAGCATAGCCCGACATGACTTGTAATCCTAAGATGAGGGCACAGATCAGCACACAGCTCGCGGCATTCCAAAGGTTAGGTCGCATAGTAAGCATCCGCACTCCCTTTCTTCCGGCCATATCCGTAGTAGCCAGAGCCGTAGTAGTAGTATTCTGTCGCTATATCGACCCTGTTTAAGACGATACCGGCGATCTTGATCTGCGCCCTAATGAGGAGGTTGATCGACCTTGACAATGCAGGTTTAGTCACGAAGCCAGCTCTCGCGACCAAGACAACAGCATCTGCATATTGCGCAATGATAACCGGGTCCGTCACTGCCGTTATGGGTGGTGTATCGATAACAATGTGGTCAAAGCTCTGTCGCCACGTATTCAATGAGTCTCGAAATCTACTCGAACTTAGCATTTCGGAGGGATAGGGTGTGAGTGGTCCCGATGGAATCACAGTCAAACCTGGTGTCGCTTCGTCAGCCGGCAGGCACACATCCTCCATCGAGGCATCGCCACTAAGTAGGGAAGTGAGGCCCCGCTTAGGACGTGATCCAGCAAAGTATTTATGCACAGAAGGACGTCTCAGGTCCGCATCCACCAGTAATACCTTCGCCCCCCTTTGCGCCAAGGCGATTGCCATATTGACGCTCGTTGTCGTCTTACCTTCCTGTGGTATTGAGCTCGTGATCGCAATCACATTCGGAGGCTGATCTACCGAATACAGCAGTATGCAGGTGCGCAAACCTCGATAAGCCTCTGCTGACTTGGACTGGGGCATGCCAAGAATGACAGGAGACATGAGTGATGATCCTCCAACTATGGTGGTGGAGCTTCCCTTGTCCTCCAGTCTGTTCGGAACCAATGCAATCACCGGAAGGCTGCTCGCCTCTTCCAGCTGTTCGACTGAATTGATTGTGTCATTGAGGGATTCGCGAAAGAACGCGACAATAATCCCAAGGACGAGCCCTACAGAGAGGCCTGTCAATAGCGCAACCTTTACATTCGGTACTACTGGCTTGACCGGGGTTCGCGCTACATCGAGAATCGTTACATTTGTCGAGCTTAGGCCTGCGGTAATGCCGGCTTCTTTAAGCTTAATCTGGACATCATTGTAGAGTTCTCTCGATGCATCGACCTCGCCGCGCATAATGGAGTACTGTGCGGCAGTATCGTTGAGCTTATATGCTTCGACTTTCTGCTGGTCGAACTGATCTCTCAACATCGATTCAGTTTGCAGAGCTGCTCGGTATTCATTCTCAACTCGCTTGGCAACTCTAGTCATCTCTGTCGCAATGGACGCATCCACCTGCGATATCTGCGTATGTAGCTGTGCAACTTCCGGATATCCCGGCCCGAACTTCGTCGTCAACTGTGCGTAATCCACTTGCAACTGCGCCTGCTGTGTTCGCAGCGTCTGCAGCGTAGGGCTCATTGCCGCCACGGAAATCACGTCTGGGGACTGACTCGACATCATGCGATAACGGGCTTCCTTGATGATTCGATCCGCCTCAGCGGCGGTCAATTCGTCATTAATCTGCCTCAGCCGGTCAGTCACGGTGTTGTCGGCTTCGTCAGTTCCAAGCATGCCAGCCTGTCTTTGGAAATCCGCCAATTTTCTCTGGGAATCCTCCGCGCCCACCTTTATGCCACTGAGCTGTTTGTCGAGCCATTCGGCGATGTCATGCGCGGCTTGATACCGTGTCTGAAAGTTGCGCTGAACATAGGTCTTTACCACCGCATTTGCTACCAGGGCAGCTCTGGTTGGATCATGATCGCGAAAGCGAATCTCAATAAGATTTGTCTTTGGCACTTGTTGCACTGCCAAATGGCTCGCGAATCGACTCAGGGACCGCTCAGTCAATGCTGGTGGAAGTTCCGAAGAGTCATTTACAGCCGAAAAGTCATACATATGAAGGTCCCGCATCACCTGAAGCGTGATCGCAGGACTCTGTAGTATCTTAATTTCGGTATCAATAGCATTTTGGTTGTCGCCCAGCTCTGATGCTGCGATGGTCGTCAGACCCAGGCCTGCAGAGGTCTCCGGCGCATACTGAACGCTAGCCGTCGCCTCATACTCCGTCGTTGTAAAGATGCTATAGAGAAGACCGACAGTGAGGCCTACCAATACTGCGAGTAATAGAATGAGCCGATTACGGTGGAATAGCTTCCATATATCTGAGAATGTCAATTCATCAGTGGTCGCAAATCCGGCACTCGGATGGGAACTCTGTAGACGGCCGCCGATTCCTGAAGGAAATCGTCCGGATGGATGACTAGGTTCGATATACATTGCATTCCTGTCCGTTGCAAAACTACTTTAAGTGCTTGGTTGGGTTGCTCACGGCAATCGTTGCCATGTGTTTGAGTTGACGATTCGGTTTTCTTTAGAAGAAGGAAGGATGGTCGGGTTCAGCCGTTCTAACCATCCGGCCCACTAGATGGACCACAATGCACTGATGGAGTCGAACGCAACTCCACTCTCAGGTATCTTTCCAGGAAATAGTTGCGTGAGCGGTCTATATATAACAGCAATTGATACCAATGCAAAGACAACTGACCAGACGTTGGAGCACCGGAGATCTCCCGATTTTACCCATGGCTCGAGACATAGTGAGAGAGATTCGAGAGAATCGAATAGAAGCTGCCGAATCAAGGAGTCAGTATCGGCATTCGCCTCAAGGACACTATAGTGCATGAGGCTTAGTAGGTGCGGCTCCCTTGTGAGAGAGGTCGAGAGAAACGCGAAGGCCTGCTTGATGGCTGTGCTGCTGTTTTTGGATTGTGCAATCGTCTCCAGTTGATCGGCACTAAGTCTCAATTGTCTGAGCTCTTTCTCGAGAACTGCAAGGTACAATTCCCTCTTTCTGGTGTAGTGCCGAAAGACGGTGATCTCGTTCACTCCGGCGCTTGTAGCAATCTCCCGCGTGCTGACGCCGTGATACCCAAACCGCGCAAATAGGACCGCTGAAGCGGACAGTATCCGCTCATCTGCGCTGCTCACGGAAGAATCGCGAGTCCTTACCATTGGCTGGGTTTATTCAATCGATGCGGCTATCGTGCCGGGGGTTACAAGTAGGGAAGAATGACCTAGAGCCAACACAGATTCATAAATCCAGTTGACATTTGGGAATTCAGAACAGAGCTTCGCCATCCTCAACCTCGAAACTCATGGCTGAGGTTCCGAAGTAGAGCTACGCATCTACTGGTTTCTGGATGAGCACTGATGAAGAATCATTCCAGAATGATTGAACTGAAGCGAGCCGTTGGCAAACTATATCAGAAACTCTACAAGTCAGAAACCCTTCGTGCCTCACTGGGTTAACATCTACTCTATTCAATACACAGCCGGGCTGATAGGACGAAAGAAGGCACGATTGCGGCTATCGTCCATCAGTGGAATTGGCTTTGGAGGATCGAGCAACTCCAGATCGTCCCGGTCGACCTCTACAGAGAAGCTGTTCATAATGAGACTGAGAGTCACAACCATACGAAGACCTCCTTTGACACGCAAGATGATTCCTTCGAAGCCTGCGAGTGCCCCTCTCCGTATGCGTGCCCTTTCTCCGATCATCAAAGGAAGATGGGGCTCTGGCCGGCGCCGGTGCAGTTCCGCGCGTAACGTTTCAAGCTCGGAATCCGGCAAAGCTGTTGGCTGACCTGCAGTGCATCCCACAAATGTGACGATGCCTGGGACATCTAAGACGGTCTTCCTATGACTGCGATCAACCCGGACAAATAGATAGCACGGGAAGAGTGGAAGATCGAGTGACACCGTCGTGCCATCTCTCCACTGCCTACGGGAAACGTAGAGTGGCAGGAAGTGTTCGATATCCCGCTGTCCAAGATGCTGCGCAACCCGCTTCTCGTGGCGATGGTTGGTGTATACCGCATACCAGCGAAAGTCGGACGAACTGCTGACCGTAAGAGTGTTCACCGTGAATCGCCTCCTTCTGTCTGTGACTGTATGTATGTGCTTACTTCATGGCCAAGCGGCTGAATGGTTATCGGCAATCTTCAGCCGAATGCAGAATGAATCAGTATTGAAAGGGAGGGCTCTTATCGTACGAAGCCAAATTCATTCCAACCGGTATCGACGCAATCGCAGCAACTGGAGCATCGTGAGCCACACGAAAACAGGGTTGTTGACCATATAGCGTCTCCAAAGACGCCGCGGCTCCTGAATGAGTCGGTAGAACCACTGCAATCCAGAGACTTTCATCCATTTGGGTGCGTCACGCAGGTTTCCTGAGAGAAGATCGAACGCTGCCCCAACTCCCACCATCAGTTTCACAGGAAGCGTCTCGTAGTGTGCGGCGATGAACTTCTCCTGCTTCGGTGTGCTGAGACCGCACCAGAAGATATCCACACTTGCGGCTTCCACGTGCGCACGGAGTTCGGCCTCTTCCTTCTCGTCTAGCGGACGGAACGGAGGAGTATAGATGCCAGCAATGATGATGCTAGGAAATCTGCGGACTAGCTCAGTGCGCAACTCCTCCGCAACGTTTGGCCTTCCGCCATAGAGGAAGTGCCTGTATCCCGTATTCGCCGACATCTCGCATACTGCCAACATGTACTCCGGGCCATAAACGCGGCTCACTTGGAAGCCACGCAGACGACCCAGCCATACCGTCGGCATCCCATCAGGGGTGGTCATGAACGACTTATTAAGCAGCCGCCGAAATGCTTCGTCCTTCTGAGCTTCGATAATTCCATGGACCCCTGTCACGCAGACATATCCACGGTCTCCGCGCTGCAGAAGAGCCACACTCTGCTGTAGTGCACTCTCCATGGTCAGAGCGCTAACACCCACGCCAAGAATATTCATCCTGGGTGACTGTTTAGATGCGCTACGGCTTGGTGAATCTTCCCTCACTCAAATACCTCGATACCTTCTGTAAAGATCATTGCGCAGCGCTCAGTGCCTGAACTCTGGAAAATAATCGTCCATTTCTTACTCAAACTCCCCGGGCGACGAACAGCGCCGTATGAAGCAAGATTGCAACATCTAAGAAAAACCCTCGATTGCGCATGTAATACAAGTCATACTCCGGACTCTCATGAATAAGGAACGCCCGGTCCGCGCTGAGCTGCCACAAGCCTGTGATGCCAGGCGTGACTTTCAGTCGTTGCCGTTGAACTGGTCCATACTGCTCGACAAGGAACGGCATCTCTGGCCGGGGACCTACTAAGGACATCTCTCCCCGAACGACGTTCAAGAGCTGGGGCAGCTCGTCCAGGCTCGTCTTCCTTAGCAGCTTTCCAATACCGGTAATGCGTCGATCGTCCGACAACACGGGCGACTTCGCATACTTTGGAGCATCTACGTGCATAGTCCGGAACTTGAGGATTTGGAATAGCTTGCCGTTCAAACCCACTCGCTCCTGACGGAATAGGACTGGCCCCGGCGAGTCGAAGTGAATCAAGACCGCCAATACGAGCAACACAGGGGATAGTATGAGCAACAGCAGCGATGCGAGAGCGAAGTCGAAAGCCCTCTTAATCATGAGGTGGGGCGACGAACGTTTGGACTCGCCGGCGAACGTCAGCAGAAGGCCGTCGACGTCCACGGTCTCGCTCGCGTGAGCATGCAGATGACGGCGGTCCGGCAGGAATGCGACCTCGACATTGGCCGCTGCAGCGGCTTGTAGCGATTCGAAGAGCGCTTCGCGTGGGAGGCTTGGGATTGCGATGAAGAGGTTGTCACATCCAATGGAGCGCAGATACGCTTCAGTAATGGGTCCCTTGTCTACATGGAAAAAGCGGTCGCGACTGTATCCCAGCTCGAAGATCTGGCTTCCTTCCAGGGCAGGATCGTCGTCCAGAACCGCAACAGGCGTGTAGCCCGACCTGGGCGAGTGCAGCAGTGCAGTAAAGAGACGCCGGCCAGTCATCCCGGCCCCGTAGATGAGGACCCGCCGAATCCCGTAGCCCTTGGCATGGAGCGCACGTACCGCTGAAGACAGGATGAACCGCTGAATAATCAGCGAAACGGGAAGAATCACCGCCAGGATCATGAACACATAGCGGGAGAACGACTGGCCGATCAACCAGGTCAAAGGCAGTACTAATACGAGAGCTGTAGAGGGTATCTTGAGCGCTCTTTCTGTCTCCCGTATACGCATCAGGCTTGTCCCGCTTCGATAGGCCGAATCCCGCTCGAATAGGAACACAACAAGCAGTCCGACGATGATGGCCAGGAGAGCGAGATCTTTCGGGGGATAGTAAAGGTGCCTCCCGATGCTCAGCGCGAAGTATGTGTAATACGCTGCAAGGACTGCGGCGGTGCTCGTCAGGAAATCGCTCCCAACTTCGATCACGGTCATTACCCGCCGGAACGATTGGGCAGAGACGGCAAAGCGCCTCTCCGCCGAGGTC
>Ga0302319_10015430_pt1 | contig 14156 bp, 15 predicted proteins | sample Bog_T0_2_FD_203319 | JGI IMG/M metagenome (GOLD analysis project Ga0302319, IMG submission 203319) | Peat permafrost microbial communities from Stordalen Mire near Abisko, Sweden - Bog_T0_2 | ecosystem: Environmental > Terrestrial > Soil > Wetlands > Peat | place: Sweden: Abisko, Stordalen Mire... | reverse complement strand
GAGCAGCGGCGGCGGACTGAGTCTTCATGTCTGGGTCCTGTTTTTCCGGGGTGATCACCCTAAAACAACTGCCGGCGACTTGAAAGGTAAAAATGAACATCGAATTGACGCCCCACGAGGCGCGAATCATCGGCTGCCTCATCGAAAAGGAAATCACCACACCCGACCAGTACCCGCTGTCGCTCAACGCCCTCACCAACGCGTGCAATCAAAAGACCAACCGCGATCCGGTGCTGGAATTGAGCGAAGTGACGGTGCAGCAATCGGTCGACTCGCTGATGAAGAAATATTTGGTGAGCGATAAATCGGCCGGATACGGCGGGCGCGTCACGAAGTACAAGCATCGATTCTGCAACACGGAATTCGGCTCCCTCAAATTCTCGCCCCAGGAACTCGGCATCTTGTGCGTGCTCCTGCTGAGGGGAGCGCAAACCCCCGGGGAGCTGCGGGCGAGAACCAACCGGCTGTGCGAGTTTCCCGACACGGAAGCCGTGGAGGCCTGCCTGCAGGGGCTCATGAGCCGCGAGGACGGACCGTTCGTCGCGCGGCTGGCACGCGCACCCGGCGCGCGGGAATCGCGCTATGCCCACCAGTTCAGCGGGCTGATCGAATCGGTGCCCGAACCAGCCCCGGCTGCCGGCGACGCGCCGCACGCGCAGGTCGCCCGCGTGGGCGAGCGCCTGACGCGGCTCGAAGAGTTGGTGGAGACCTTGCGGGCGGAACTCGACGCGCTGAAATCGACCCGCAACTGACGGCGTGAACGCCGCGACGGCGCGCCGCCAACGGGGACGCTACAGGCTCGCCGCCTGCTTGGCGATGCCGTCGCGTTCCCGCACCCATTGATCGAAGGCGTCGACGTCGCCGGGCCTCACGCCGTTGGCGTTCTGGCGGTGCTGCAAGATCCATTGCTGCATGACCCCCATGAGCTGGTCGGCGAGCGGGCGCTGATGGTTGAAGAGGTCCATGTAGGCGGCCTTGGCCTCGGCGAGGCGGTCGAGCGCGAGGTAAGCCTCGGCCCGGTTTTCGACCGCGGGCAGGGTGTCGGGCTTGAGCTCGAGGCCATGATTGCAATCGTCGACCGCCTCGGCGAACGCGCCGAGGCGCAGGTGCACGTAGCAGGCATAATTCCATGCCTCGTACATGTCGGATTTGTTCTTCAGCGCTTCGGTGAACTGGTCGAGCGCCTTCTCGAGGGCGTCGCTTTCCTTCTCCAGGGCATTCGCCTTCTTGTCGGGCGTCGCAGCCTTCTGCGCGTTGCTCTCGTAGTCCCGCGCCTTGTTCACGGACTTGACGCCGGCATTGAAGGCCTTGCGGGCGGCCACGTCGGGCTTGTCCACCGCGGACGAGGACGGCAGCTCATCTCCGGGGGGAGCGCCGGCCGAGGTCGGGCGACCCGACATCGGTCCGCCCATCTGCGCCATGGCGGATGAGCATGCCAGGACCAGGCTAAACGCCGCGAAAAGACGAAGTGCACGACTCATGCAGGTCTCCGCAAGATTTCCGAAATTTCCGTCACGCCCCCCCGGCAGTGCGTACACATTGTACTCATTTCTCGCGGGGCGCCGCGGCGCTGATGCCGATTCGCAGCGTATTCGTGGCGATTCGCACTTCGATCAGAAAGGCGAGCAGCGCCGCCGCGAGCGAGAGCATCGACAGGATGAACATGATTGCGATGAAGGCCGACAGATCCCAGCGCAGGAAGGCATTCAGGAACAGCATCACCACGACCAGCGAGATGAGCAGCGCCGACATCGTGATGCAGGTGATCGCCGCATTGATGTAACCGGCGCGGCGCGCCAGCACCGTCAGCTGCCGTTGCAACTCGTGGGTATCGGCGCGCTGCATGCCGCCGCCGAGCCGGTCCTCCATCGTCCTCGCCCGGTCGACGATGCGCGCGAGCCTGCTGGTCAGCACGTTCAGCGTCACGCCGATCGCCGAGATGAGGAAAATCGGCGTCAACGCCACTTGGATCAGATGTGCGACGTCGACCGACTGGACTGCGAACGGCACCATTCAATGCGGGGCGCCGGGGGCGCCCACCTTCACCGTCACCGTCACGGTGCCGGCGCCGTCAAACTGCAGCGCGAGGGGAAATTCGTCCCCGCTCGCCAGGGGTTTCCGCAACCCGAACAGCATGATGTGCAGACCGCCCGGCTTGACTTCGATGCGGCCGCCCGGCGCCAGCGCCAGCGCCGGCACCGCCTCCATCGCCATCATGCCGTTTTGCGAGACCGTCCGGTGCAGGGCGGCGCGCGCCGCGGCCGGCGTGCTGACGCCCGTCAACCGGTCGGGTTTGATGCCGTGGTTGACGATGGTCAGGTATGCAGCAGCGACGGTGCTGGACGGCGGGGTCGGCCGCGCCCAGGCGTCCGATACGGTGATTGCGGCGGCGGGCACAGAGCCCGCCGCCGCCATGCTCGTGAGGCATGACAGCAGCAGCGATGCCGCGGGAAGCCCGGCGCAACGCCAAATAGGCATCCTAATACCCGGCCGCGTGCAGCGCCGCCACCGCGCCCGCGGCCACCAGACAGTAGATGCCGAACAGATACCAGCGGCCTCCCTCCAGCCAGCGGCTCAGCCAATTGAGGGCGAGCAGCCCGGCAAAGAAAGCGATGACGGCGCCGCCCAGGCATGCCCAAGCGACCGACGCAAGATGCGCCGTCCCGTTCTCGTGTTCGGCGCGAACCAGACGCAACCCCTCGCGCACGACCACCGGTGGGGTGAGTACCACGGCGAGCGCGAAACTGAAAGCTTCGGCGCGCGCCTTGGCGACTCCCGCCAGCATGGCTGCCGAGATGGTCGCACCGGAGCGCGAGAAGCCGCGAAACGGGAGGCACAGGCCCTGCACGGCGCCGATCAAGCCGGCCTGGGCGAGCGAGGGTTCGGCGCCCTCCCCCGCGCCGCGGGGCGCGCGGCGCTTCTCGAGTATGCCGGCGATCAGGATCAGGATCCCGGCAGCGGCCAGCGCCGGCGCGATCAGTTCGAGGTGACTGAAGAGATCCTCGATCTCGGCGCGCGGGGCGTTGCGAAACGCGGTCTTCTCGATGACCTTGATGATGAATTCGCCGACCACCGCCGTGATCGCGGTCGCGGCGATCACGAGAGTGGCGACGCGCCGGAAGGCGGCCGTGCTCTTGAAATAGCTATCGCGCCATTGCCGCCAGAAATACACGATCACTGCGAACATGGTGCCGGTGTGGAGCATCACGAGAAGCAGGGTCATCGGCGGGGATGAAGGATCCAGGCCGAGCAATTTCTCGGCGACGACCACGTGGGCGGAACTGGAAACCGGCAGCAGTTCGGCAAGACCCTGGACGATCGCGAGAATGATTATGTTGAGGAGGGTCATGGAGAACGTGGTCCGCCCGGGTTATCGCTGCGCGACGCGTGCGGCCGTTTGTAGCGCCGGATGTATGAGCGCGCGCGGGCCAAAAAAACGCCCCGGCCGCCATGCGGCGGCCGGGGCGCTGTACCCGCAATATTACTTGCTGGTGGCAGGAGCGGCAGGAGCGGCAGCCTTCTTGTGCTTCTTCTTGTGCTTCTTGGTGGTGGTCTTCGGCGCATCCGTCGCGGCCGGGGCGGCGGCACCGGCGGCCGGCGTATCGGCAGCTTTCGGCATGTCGGCAGCCATGGCGCCGGCGACGAGGCCGAGGCTCAGCAGAGCGGCAGTGATCAGGGTTCCAGACTTGTTCATAACGTCTCCAGGCGGTGGTATAGGAAAGCGAAACGAAGAATACGCCGGTTCGCCGCGAAACCGCCGAGATGAAGATCATTTCACAAACCGCTCACGAGGCGCTCACCCGGCCCGGGAGCCTGGCCCCCGATCAGACGTTTTGCATGTCCGCCTGCGCATGGCGTGTGGAGCGCAATTGCCAGATGAGGTACCAGACGATGGCGGCGTTCACCACGGTGACGACGCCTTTGCCCAGCGTCGGACGGTGCAGCAGCTCCCACAATTCGAGCGGGATGAGCGAGGCCGTGATGATCGTCGTGAGCCATTCGGCCCAGCGCCGGCGCATCCACAAGCCGATGCCCTCCACCGCGAACAAGGCGGCATAGGCGAGCGTGACCCAGCCGAGCGCCTGGATGCGCGCCGGCGTGAGGCCGCTGAACCAGGCAAGGGACTTCAGCGCCCAGACCTGTTCCAAACCCGAGGGCAGCGCGGCCGCCCAGGTGTACAGCCGCGCGAGCAAGGACGCATCGCGCAGCCGCAGCACGCCATACGAGGCGGCGAGCAGCAGGATGACCTTGCCGAGCTTGTACACGGCGATCGTGCGCAACATGCCGAAGCGCGAAGGCGGCCGGCGCCGGACATCGGTGCTGACCATGAAATCGGTCAGGCCTGGCCCGCGGGCGGCTGAAATTCCAGGGTCGCGTCGAGCAGGGCGGGAATGTCGAACACCACGCGTTCATCGTCGACCAACAGCCGGGCGACGCCGGCCGCCGCGACCAGCGCGGCAGGCACCTGAATGCGTCCACGGGCCCGGCTCACGGTCCACGTTTCGAGACGCTTGTCCTGAAAGGCCAGATTCAGCGCCCCCCAACGCAGCAGCGCCGCGCGCGCCACCGGCGCATCGGCGCCCCACTGCCGGTGCGCCAGCGTGAGGGCCGTGCCCGCGGCAATCTCTCCGTGCGGCAAGGACATCAGCTCCTGGATGTACTTGACCATTTCGTCGGGTGGAACGTGCAACGAGAGATACTGCGCATGTTCGCTCATGGAGCCGTCATTTTAAGCCGCATACCGCGGCTTAGGTCGGATTCTCGAGACTGAACATTGCATTGTCGTCATCGTACGCAAAGGCCTCGGCGTAGCGGCCCCAGCTTACCGCCGCACGCAACGTCTGCTCGGCCGCCTCTTCGTTCATGAAATCCTCGAGTTCGTCGATGAAGCGGCTCTTGCGCGCCGAATGCGACGCGCGCTCATCGAGCACGCGGCGGATATGCGCGGCAAGCGGCACGTAGGTGAGCAGGTGCCGCGTAAAAATCCGTTTGCGTTCATCGAGTTCGGCCTGTGCGAAGGCGAGGCCATCGGCGGTCAGCTTGAGGTCGCCGCCCTCGAGTTCGGCGAAGCGCAGCAACTGCAGGGTCTCCGCCACCGGAAACAGCTCATCGATTTCCATCTGCAGATCCGACGCGATTTTCGGCAGATCCGCCGTGCCGTTGAACGGGGGCGCCGCCACGGCCTCCATCAAGCCGGCCAGCAGGTTCGACGACACCTGCGGCAGCACGCTGCCGATGCCGAGGCCCGGGAAGCGCTCCTGGCGTCCCGCCGCCGTCGCACCCGCCGGCCGCGCCGTCATTTCCACATAGATCTTCTCCACCAATTCGCGAAAGCTTGGATCCAGCCGGTTGCGCGGCTGCGGCAGGGTGACCTTGAGTTCGGAGAGGATTCGGCCCGGGTTGCTGCCGAATACGAGCACCCGGTCGCACATCAGGATCGCCTCCTCGATGTTGTGCGTGACGAGGATCACGCCCTTGATCGGCATGCGCCCCTCCGACCACAGGTCGAGAAAATCGGTGCGCAGCGTCTCCGCGGTGAGCACGTCGAGCGCGGAGAACGGCTCGTCCATCAGCAATATGTTCGGGTGCACCACCAAGGCCCGGGCGAAACCGACGCGCTGGCGCATGCCGCCGGACAGTTCCCGCGGATAGGCCGACTCGAACCCGTCGAGGCCGATCAGATCGATTGCCGCGAGGGAACGCTTGCGGATCTCCGCGCGCGGCATGCGCTGCGCTTCGAGGCCGAGGGCGACGTTCTCGAACACCGTCAGCCATGGATACAGGGCGAAGCTCTGGAATACCATCGCGATGCCGGAGGCCGGTCCGATGATCGGTTGACCCAGATAGGTCAGATCGCCCGCACTCGGCTCGGACAGGCCGGCAATCAGCCTGAGGAGCGTGGATTTTCCCGAGCCGGAGCGTCCCAACAGGCCCACGATCTGGCCTTCGTGGAGCTCGAGATTCATCCCCTCGAGGACCAGCAGCTCCCCGCCGTCCGGCTTGGGGAACGCCTTTCGCACATTGTTGCATTGCAGTAAGGGTGTCATCGCGATCGCCCACTCAAGTCAGCCGATATTTGCGTTCGGCGTGGTAATACAAGGGCCGCCAGAATACCCGGTTGATCACCACCACAAACAGGCTCATGGTGCCGATCCCGAGCACGATGCGATGAAAATCACCGGCGGTCGTCGCCTCGGCGATGTAGGAACCGAGGCCCCGCGCCTCCACCTGGGTGTTGCCCCAGCTCGCCAGCTCCGCGACGATCGCCGCATTCCACGACCCCCCCGACGCGGTGATGGCGCCGGTGACGTAGAACGGCAGGACGCCGGGCAGCGCCACCTTACGCCACCACAACCAGCCATGCACGCCGAAATTCTGTGCCGCATAGCGCAGCTCCGCCGGCAGCGCCGAAGCGCCCGCGATGACGTTGAAGAGGATGTACCACTGCGTGCCGAGGATCATGAGCGGGCTCAGCCAGACGTCCGGATTCAGCTTCCAGGTGACGATGCCGAATACGGCGAGCGGAAACAGCAGGTTCGCGGGGAACGCGGCCATGAACTGCGCGATCGGCTGAACGATCGCCGCGGCCCGCGGCCGCAAGCCCACCCACACCCCGATCGGCACCCACACCAGGCTCGCCAATGCGATCAAAATGAAAACCCGCAGCATCGTCAGCGTCGCGAGACCACAAACGTGCAGCGCTTCGGCGAGCGGCGTGTTGGCGACGAGCACCGCACCGATGTGCCAAATGCCGAGCAACACCGCCGCAACCACCAGCGCGACCCACAGAAGGTCGAGGCTGCGACCCGGCTTGCGCGGGGACGGCGCCGCCCGGCCCGGCGGATGAACGGCCCGGCTGGTCCAGAGAACCGCGGCGTGAAACGCCACCGTCGCGCCGCGGATCAGGCGCGAGCGGCGCATCATCGTGAGCGCCCAGGATTGCGGCATGCGCACTCCGGGTTCCTGCTCGACACGAAAGCGGTCCACCCAGGCGACCAGCGGGCGGAACAGCAGCTGATCGTAGATGAGGATCACGAGCAGCATCGTGACGATGGCCCAACCGATCGCCCGCAGGTTCTTCTGCTCGATCGCGAGCGCGATGTACGAGCCAACTCCGGGCAGCGTCACCGTCGTGTGCCCGACGCTGATCGACTCCGACGCGACGACGAAGAACCAGCCGCCGGACATCGACATCATCATGTTCCAGATGAGTGCGGGCATCGCGAACGGCACCTCGAGCTGCCAGAACCGCATCCAGCTCGACAGGTGGAACGAATCGGCCGCCTCGGCGAGTTCCGTCGGAATGGTCCGCAGCGACTGGTAGAAGCTGAAGGCCATGTTCCAGGCCTGGCTGGTGAATATCGCGAAAATTGCCGCGAATTCCGCACCGAGCACCCGCCCCGGCGCGAGTGACATGAAGAACACCACGGTGATGGAGATGAACCCCAGGATCGGCACGGATTGCAAAATGTCGAGGATGGGCACGAGCAGCTTGCCGGCGCGTTCGCTCTTCGCCGCCCAGGTGGCGTAGGTCAGCGTGAACAGCAGCGAGAGGCCGAGGGCCGCCAGCATCCGCAGCGTGGTGCGCGCTGCGTATTCCGGCAGGTGGCTGGGATCGAGCGACAGCGGCACGACCTCGAGCTGGCTCAGCGGCACGAAAAGTCCGCGCGAGGCCTCGCCGAGGAACGCGATCAGGCCGATGACGACGATGAATGCGACGACGTCCCAACGCGTGGCGAGATCACGCAGAAATCCGGAGGGTTCGAATCGGCGCATTGTCAAATCGCTTGATTGACGGCGTGCCGGAGCGACGCCCAATCACTCATTTTCGCATGCCGAGATTGCAGTGAGTATGCCGGCCAGTATGCGGTTGGGGTTCGGCGGGCAGCCGGGCACGGCGACGTCCACCGGGATCACGTTGGCGACGCGCCCGCGGCTTGCATAGTTCTCGCCGAACACGCCGCCGGTGCAGCCGCAGTCGCCGACGGCCACGACGAATTTCGGGTCGGGCGTTGCCGCATAGGTTTGCAGGAGGGCGTGCTCCATGTGGCGGCTGACGGGGCCCGTGACGAGGAGCAGATCCGCGTGGCGCGGGCTCGCGACGAAGCGGATTCCAAGGCCCTCGATGTTGTAGATCGGATTGTTCAATCCGTGGATCTCGAGCTCGCAGCCGTTGCACGAACCGGCATCGACGGCGCGGATGCACAGCGCCCGGCCGATGATCGCGACGATGCGCTCCTGCAGTGCCTCGCGCAGCGCTCGATCCTCGACGGGCGCGCGCAGCGCCTGTTCGGCGGCCGGCGCAGCCTCACTGACGATGCCGGTGCGGGTGATTTGGCGCAGCGTCTTCAGCATGCTTCAGAGATCGTGGCCGCTGTACGAAAGATTGAATGACTTGTTGATCAGCGGAAAATCCGGAACGATGTTGTCGATGATGGCGTGTTCGAGCACCGGCCAATTCTGCCAGGATGGATCGTGCGGATGACAGCGCCGAATCGTTCCCTCGGGACCCGCTTCGAGGCCGATCAGCACCGGTCCGCGCCATCCTTCGATGAGGCCCACGCCAACGCCCCCATCGGGCGGCTCCGCGAGCGCGGCCCGATGGCTGCCCGCGGGCAGATCCTCGAGCAGCGCCCGCACGAGCCGGCAGGAATCCGCGAGTTCCTCGAAACGGACCGCGACGCGCGCGGCCACGTCGCCCTCGGTGCGGCCGCATTTTCGCGGCGCAAATTCATCGTAGGGAGCCCACGGCTGATCGACGCGGCGGTCGAACGCCTGGCCGCTGGCGCGGCCCGCAAGACCGGTCAGGCCGAGCTTGGCGGCCAGCGCCGGGCTCACCCTGCCCGCACCGAGGAAGCGGTCCCGTACGCCGGAGTTCTCATCGTAGATCCCTTGCAGCAGGGCGCTCTGCGCGGCCACGCCGGCAACGCAGTCAGCGAGCGCGTCCGCCGCCACCGGAGTCAGATCCGCGCGCGTTCCGCCCGGCACGATCGCATCCATGAGATAGCGCTGGCCCCACGCCTGTTCCGTGGCGCGCAGCAGCGCCTCCTTGAGCCGAGAGAACTGGCTAAGGCCGAAGGCGAATCCGGCATCGTTGCCGAGAGCGCCGAGGTCACCGAGGTGGTTGGCGATGCGCTCGAGTTCCAGACAGACGGCACGCAGCCGGGCGGCGCGCGCCGGCACTTCCGCCGCGCACAGGCCCTCGAGCGCCTGCGCATACGCCCACGAATACGCGGCCGCCGAATCGCCGGAGACGCGCGCCGCGAGCCGGTGGCCCGCGGCGAGAGTCATGCCGGCGAAACGCTGCTCGATCCCCTTGTGCGTGTAGCCGAGCCGCTCCTCGAGCCGCAACACCTTCTCGCCGACGATCGAGAAGCGAAAGTGCCCGGGCTCGATGATGCCGGCGTGCACGGGGCCGACCGGAATCTCGTGCACGCCGTCACCTTCGACGCGCACGAACGCGTAGCGGTCGGGCACCGCCGCCGACGCCTGCCCCGCCTCCGACCCCAACCCTGCCGGCGTGCCATCCACGAGCGGCCGGTAGCCGTCCGGCCAGCCGGAATGCCGCAGCCACGGCCGCTGATCCCGGTCAGTCGATGCGGCGCCGTTCAGATCGTGCACCGCCCGCTGCATGCGGCCTGCCGCGGGAAACGCGTCCTCGAGGCCCGGATAATGGGGCGCATCGGCCGCGAGGAGCAGTTCGAGGACGATCACTCCCTGCGCTGCGGCGAGCGCCGCACGCACGATGCCCGTACCCGGCGCACCGCTCGCCCACAAGGCGATGAGCCGGCCGTCGAGAGCGGCGAATTCCTCCGCGGCCTGCCGCCATTGGGTCGGCGACACGGCGAGCCGTGACACGCCCGCCGCGCCGGCAACGGCGGCCGCACGCGCGAACCAGCCGGCGAGCGCCATCAGCCGCCCCCGATCAGGCGCGCCGCCGCCCGGTACCAGCCGGCGAGATAGGGCGGGATGAACAGGCCCAGCATGAGCACGATCGCGAGGTGTACGAACACCGGCAGCAGCGCGGGCGAGTGCGGCAGGCGCCGCGCCGTGGTCTCGCCGAACACCATCGATTGCACCCGGCCGAAGATCGCCGCGAAGGCGACCCCGAGAGCGAGCAGCAGGATCGGCGTGGCCCAGGGCTGGTCGCGCATGGCGGTCGTGACGATGAGAAATTCGCTCGCGAACACGCCGAACGGCGGCATGCCGAGAATAGCCAGGGATCCGAGCATCAGGCCCCAGCCCACCGTCGGGCTCACCGTCATGAGGCCGCGGATGCGGTCCATCACCTGTGTACCGGACTTCTGCACCGCATGGCCGGCGGCGAAGAAAATTGCGGACTTGGTGAGTGAATGCACCGTCATGTGCAGCAGCGCCGCGAAGTTCGCCACGGCCCCGCCCATGCCGAAGGCGAAGGCGATGATTCCCATGTGCTCGATCGAGGAGTATGCGAACAGACGCTTGATGTCGCGCTGGCGCCAGAGCAGGAATGCCGCGAGCGAGACCGAGAGCAGCCCGAAGCCCATGAGCATCCGCGACGGCAGCGAGGAATGCAGCGAGCCCTCGATCAGCACCTTGCAGCGGACGACCGCATAGATTGCAACGTTGAGCAGCAGCCCCGAGAGCACCGCGGAGATCGGCGTCGGGCCCTCCGCGTGCGCGTCCGGGAGCCAGTTGTGAAGCGGCGCGAGTCCCACCTTGGTGCCGTAGCCGACGAGCAGGAATACGAAGGCGAGACTCAGCACGCGCGGTTCGAGCTGGCCCTTGACCGCGTTCAAATGGGTCCACAGGAGGGCGCTCACCCCGTCGGCGCCGAGCACCTTTTCCGCCGCGATGTACAGCAGGATCGTGCCGAACAGGGCCTGCGCGATGCCGACGCCGCAGAGGATGAAATACTTCCAGCCCGCCTCGAGGCTCGCCGGCGTTCGATACAGGGTCACCAGCAGCACTGTGGAGAGGGTCGCAGCCTCCATCGCGACCCACAGGAGGCCGAGATTGTTCGTGGTGAGCGCAATCAGCATGGTGGCGATGAACAACTGGTACATGCTGTGGTAGAGCCGCAGCCGGCCCGCGGAGATGCGCCCATGCTTCATCTCCACGCGCATGTAGGGCCGCGAGAACAGCGAGGTCGTGAAACCGACGAAAGCGGTGAGCGCCACGAGGAACACGTTGAACGGATCGATGAAGAACTGTTCGTGCGCCACGGTGAGACTGCCGCCCGCGACGATGCGCACCGCGAGGGCGACGGCGGCGGCGAAAGTGATGAGACTGCACGCGGCGTTCGCCTCCGGCGCCCGGCGGCCGGCGCCGCCCACCGCGAACACCAGGGCGCCGATGAGCGGCGTGCCGAGCAGGACCGCGAATTCCATGCTAGGTTTCCTCCTCGAGCGAGTCGAGATGCTCGAGGTCCAGGCTGTCGAACTGCTCGCGGATCTGGAAGAAGAACACCCCGAGCACCAGCATGGCGACCAGCACGTCGAGTGCCACGCCGAGTTCGACGATCATCGGCATGCCGTAGGTCGCGCTCATCGCGCCGAAGAAGAGTCCGTTCTCCATGGAGAGAAACCCGACCACCTGCGACATCGCCTTGCGGCGTGTGATCATGGTGAGGAACGCGAGCAGGATGACGGCGACCGCGATGCCGATCGCGCTGCGCGTCGCGGTGCTCGCGAGCGCCGAGATGGGCTGCGCCAGGCCGAACGCGAACACGACGACGAGCAGCCCCACCAGCATCGTGCCCGACGTGTTCAGCAGCGTATCGGTGTCCCAGTAGACGCCGAGACGGCGGATCAGGCGGTGCAGCAGCCACGGCAGAACGATCACCTTGAGGCCGAGCGTGAGCGCGGCCGACACGTACAGGTGACTCTCGCCGGTCCGCCATGCGAGCAGCAGCGTCGCCGCGCAGAGAATCGCGCCCTGCACGGCGAGCAGATTGACGAGCGTCACGACGCGCCGCTGCGCGAGCATGGCGAATGACAGCAGGAGCAGCAACGCCGCGAGGGAGTTCACGAGCTGCAGAATGAACGGGTTCGCGGCCATGCTTCAGGCTCCGAGCAAGAGATGCACGAGCAGTCCGAGCACGGCGAACATGAATGCCGTGGCGAGGAACTCCGGGGCCCGGAAGACGCGCAGTTTGGCCGAGACCGTCTCGATCAGCGCCAGCATGGCGCCGGCAACCACGAGCTTCGCGGCGAGCACGGGAATGGAGGCGATCAGTTCGAACGGGCCGGACTCGCCGGTCGCCGGCCCCCACGGGACGAACAGGGCGAAGCCGATGCACGCATAATTGAACAGCTTCAGCGCCGCGGCCCATTCCATGAGGGCGAGGTGGCGCGCCGAATACTCGAGCAGCATCGCCTCGTGGATCATGGTGAGCTCGAGGTGCGTCGCCGGGTTGTCGATGGGCAGTCGGGCATTTTCGGCGAGCAGCACCATCGTGAACGCGACTCCGGTGAAGGCGAGGCTCGGCGACAGGACGAGCGCCTGCGTGGCGAGCCGCTCCGAGATCACCGGCAGCGCGGTGGTCGCCGAGATCAGCGAGGCGACGAAAATCACCATCAGCAGCGCGGGCTCCGCGAGGAAACCCACCATCATCTCGCGGCGCGCGCCGAGCGTGCCGAAGGCCGTGCCGATGTCCATCGCGGCGAGCGCCATGAAGACCCGGGCGGTTGCGAAAAGGCCGACCAGGGCGATCGCGTCGGCGGCCGCCCCGAAGGGCAGGCGCGTGCCCATCGAGGGGATGATCGCGGCCGCCGTGACCATGTTGGCGAAGACGATGTACGGGGCGAAGCGGAACAGGGTCGAGGCACCCTCGGCAATGATCGCATCCTTGTGAAACAGTTTGCGGATGCCGCGGTATGCGAGCAGTACCGACGGCGCGCGCCGGTTCTGCAGCCACGCCCGGCACATGTTGACCCAGCCAAGCAGCAACGGCGCCGCCGCGAGCGCCGCCGCGACCTGCAGAATCTGCGTGACCCAGTCGATTGCCTTCATGCGGTTCGCGGCCTCACAGCACGAGCGCCAGCAGGGCGATGAGGGTCATCAGGCTGTAGAGCAGATAAGCCGAGATGCGGCCCTGCTGCAACCACGCGAATCCGTCCGCGACATGCCGCACCATGGCGCCCATCGGCTCGTACAAGGCGTTCCAGATGCGGTCGCCGACGACGACGCGGTAGCGCGGCGCGCGGTCGAAGGGACCCGGCAGCTCGCGCTTCATCGCGAAGAGGGGCTCGAAGAGGTAGCGGATCGGCTGGCCGAACCCTTCGGCCGTATCCTGCATGCGCGAGTCGAGGCCGCCGACGCCGCAGTCCCAGGCCGCCGCCCTGCGCACCCGCTGATGATAGAGCAGGCGCACGGCATAGATCGCGAGCAGCGTCACGCCGGCGACGGTGGCGATGAAGGCGAGCGGCGCATATGATGCCTGCCGGTCCCTGAGCGGCACGAGCAGCCACCAAGGGGCGCCGCTCGGCGGCAGCGCCGCGATGTGCAGCGGGTTGCCGACCAACCCAAGCAGCGGCGTGATTTCGCCCGGCAGCAGGCCGAGCAGCACGCAGCCGGATGCGAGCCACACGAGTCCGGCGCGCTCCAGCACGCCCGGGTCCCGCGCCGCCTCGAGTGCCGCCTCGCGCGGGCGTCCGAGAAAGATCACCCCGTAGAATTTCACCATGACATAGCCTGACAGCGCGGCGATCAGCGCGACGACGCCGGTGCCGAGGGGCAGCAGCATGTTCACGAACGTATGCGGCACCTCGTGCGAAAACAGGAACGCCTGCAGGAGCAGCCACTCGGAGACGAAGCCGTTGAGCGGCGGCAGTCCCGCGATCGCGAGCGCTCCCACGAGCGTGAGCCAGGCAGTCCAAGGCATCAGATGGGCGAGGCCGCCGAGCCGGCCGAGGTTTCTCTGCCCCGTCGCGTGCAGCACGGCACCGGTGCCGAGGAACAGCAGGCTTTTCATGAATGCATGGTTGATGGCATGGTAGAGCACGGCGAGCAGCGCCAGGGCGGCGAGCTGCGCGCGTCCCACGCCATGGAAGATGATCGCGAGCCCGAGCCCGGTGAACAATATGCCGACGTTTTCGATGGAGGAATAAGCGAGCAGACGTTTCATGTCGGTCTGGGCGGCGGCGAACACGATGCCGTAGATTCCCGAGAACAGT
>Ga0302319_10015427_pt1 | contig 14157 bp, 8 predicted proteins | sample Bog_T0_2_FD_203319 | JGI IMG/M metagenome (GOLD analysis project Ga0302319, IMG submission 203319) | Peat permafrost microbial communities from Stordalen Mire near Abisko, Sweden - Bog_T0_2 | ecosystem: Environmental > Terrestrial > Soil > Wetlands > Peat | place: Sweden: Abisko, Stordalen Mire... | reverse complement strand
TCTGGCGGATCGCTTCAAACTGGCGGTCCACTTCGAGGACCAGCCGCAGCCGATCTATGCCATGACGGTCACGAAATCGAAACTCACGAAGGCCGACCCTTCCAATCGATCCTCCTGCAAGGCTCCCAACATCATTAAGGTGCTCACGACCACCGGTCCCGGAGGCGCTTCCTCGGCCACGACCCTCACTTGCAGGAACACCACCATGGCCCAGCTGGCCGAACAGTTGCAGCAGATGTCTATGAACGACGTGAACCACCCGGTGGTCGACGCTACCGGCCTGGAAGGCGCCTGGGATTTCACCCTCAGCTGGACCCCGGCCATCGTGGGCCAGATGTCCGCCGCCCGGCGCGCCAACCCAGGTGGCGATGGCCCGCCTGCCGCCGACACCTCCGCAACCGACCCCGGCGGTGGAGTTTCCATGACCCAGGCCCTCGAACGCCAACTCGGCCTGAAACTGGACCTCCAAAAACGACCCATGCCCGTTCTCGTAATCGACCACCTGGAACAGAAACCGACGGACAACTGAGAACCGACATGAGAATCCCTCCGATCTGTGCCCATCCGTGTTCATCTGTGGCTAAGGGTTTATTTTTGAGTGATTTGCCGCGCGGTGAGGGCAGGTCCCATTCCCCGGCATGTTCTACTGGTATCAGCGGTGAGACCCTTAATCTTCGTAATAAATCGCACCAGCGGCAGTCTTATTGTTTAATGCCGCTAACCGTAGCGCGCGGGAATCGTCCGTACAGGAGTTACCGTGAACCTCCCAAGGCCGCGAACGTAGTAACCAATAGTCCGAACGGCGGTTGGCCTATACACGGATCGCGCGCGCCGAGCGTCAGTCAATTAGTTCGCCGCAGCGTAAAAATTTTATGGGGAAATGGGAACATTTCTCTATCGTCGGACGTAATACAGGCATGCCGTTGATCGGTCCATCCAATAACGGCGCATTTTTCAATCGACCGGAATCAGGAAGACGGGGAGTTCATGAGAGTTAATAAATACACCAGACTGATCGCGCTGTGGTTGGTCCTGATGCAGACCCTTTGGGGCGCCGAATACGTGGGTCAGGTCAAATTCAACGGTCTCCCGCTTCCTGGGGCCACCATCACGGCAACCCAGGGCGACAAGAAGCTGTCCGCCGTCGCCGATCCCAACGGCAACTATCGCTTTGCCGATATTCCGGACGGTGCATGGCAGTTCCAGGTGGAAATGCTGGGCTTCACGCCGATCAGGCAGGATGTCACCACAGGGAACGGACTGCCCGGCCCGTCGTTTGAACTGAAAATGCTGCCGCTCGATCAGATCGAGACGGTCGCCGCGCCGCCCCCGCCCACCACTGTGGTCGGACCCGCTTCCACCATCGGCGCGCCCGCGACGCCCGAGGCACCAACTCAGACTACGAGTGCCGCACCGCCGCCCACGCCCTCGATAGCCAGTGCCGCGAAACCAGCCGCCCCGGCTAAGGGCAAAGCAGGCGCAGCCGGAGCCAGTGGCAAAGCGGCGCCCACATCGTTCCAGCGCACCGATCTCGCCGGTAATGGCAGCGCCGCCCCGGCCGATTCCACGCCGCCGCCCGAAGTCACCGCCGAACTCAAGTCGAGCGCCGCCGATGCCGGCCTGATCAATGGCAGTGCCAACAACGGCGCAGCTTCGCCCTTCGCCCAGTCGCCCGCCTTCGGCAACGCCCGACGCGGCGGACGCTCGCTCTACAACGGCAACTTCTCGTTGCTCGGCTACGATAATTCCGCCCTCGATGCCCGCCAGTTTTCGCTCGCAGGTTTGAACACTCTCAAGCCTTCCACCAGTCGCACCAACGCTTCCGTGACTTTTGGCGGTCCCCTTAAGATTCCGCACCTGGTCGAAGTGCGCAACCAGGTGAATTTCAACGTGAGCTATCAACGCCTGCGTTTCAGTAACGGCAGCGTCCAGACTACCCTCATGCCGGACAATCTTGAACGTGGCGGAAACTTCGCCCAGGAGTTGAATGCCCTCAGCCAGCCTGTACAGATCTTCGATCCCACATCGGGCCTGCCCTTCACCGGCAACCAGATTCCCGCCAGCCGCATCAGCCCTCAGGCGCAGTCCCTGCTCCAGTTCTATCCTCTGCCGAATTTTGGGGGCAGCAACCGGCAGAACTATCAAATTCCTACGGTAAGCAATACTCACTCCGACTCGTTGCGCGTCGGGATGAACAAGAGCTTTTTCCGCAAGAATAGTATTAACGGGATCTTCGCGATTCAGGACACACGCAGCGACAATGATTCCGTCTTCAACTTCCTCGATTTGAATAAATCGCTGGGTCAGCAAACTACTCTGAATTACTCGCGCAGCTACACCGCGCGTTTCCGCGGTACGCTGACGTATCAGTTCAGTCGGCAGTCGAGCCAGGCATACCCGTTCTTCTCGGGCAAGGAAAATATTGAAGGTCTCGCGGGCATCACTGGTGTGAACCAGGTCCCGCTGTACTGGGGGCCGCCGTCGCTTAGCTTTTCGAGCCAGATCGCCTCATTGAGCGACGGCAATCCCTCCATCAACCACAATCAGACCAGCGCCACCACCTATAACAGCACCTGGAATCACAACAGGCATAACGTAACCTTCGGCGGGAATTTCCAGTTCGCGGATAACAACTCGATTTCGCAGTCAAACCCCCGCGGCGGCTTTTCCTTCAGCGGCGCCTCCACCGAGCAATACCTGGCCAATGGCGTAACTGCAACACAGTTCACCCCGGGAGCGGTACCCGTCACCGGCACCGGTTCCGACTTTGCCGGGTTCCTGCTCGGCATCCCCGATGCCAGCAGGATCGCTTACGGTAACGCCGACAAGTACTTCCGTTCGCACTCGGCCTTCCTTTTCGTCGACGACGACTGGCGTCTCGCCCCCGGCTTTACTTTCCACTGGGGCATGCGCTGGGAGTACGGCTCCCCGGTCACCGAAAAATACGACCGTCTGGTGAATCTCAACGTCGCTCCCGGGTTTGCCACGGCAACTCCCATCCTCGGATCGAATCCGAACGGGACTTATCCGAATTCGCTGGTCAAGCCCTATAAGAAGGAACTGGAGCCCAGCGCCGCGTTTTCATGGCGCCCTTTCCCGGCATCCTCCATGGTCGTGCGCGGCAGCTATGGAATTCGCTACAACACGCAGGTCTATTCGCAGTTTGCCAATCGCATGTCGCAACAGTCGCCCCTGTCCACCAGCCTGAGTGTCTCGGATTCGGCGGCAGCTCCGCTAACCCTCGCGAATGGCTTCTATGCGCCGCCCAACGTCCTCACCAACACTTTCGCGCTCGATCCCAATTTTAAGGTCGGTTACGCGCAGGCGTGGAATCTTTCCATCCAGCGCGATCTGCCCGGTTCGCTGGTCATGATCGCCACCTACACGGGAATCAAAGGGACGCATCTGTTACAGGCGTTCGTGCCGAACAGCTATCCCACCGGTGCGACCCCTCCGTGCCCGACCTGCGCCTCCAGTTATATCTATTACACCTCCGGCGGGAACTCGCAGCACGAGGAAGGCCGCATGGAACTGCGCCGCCGCCTGCACAACGGCTTTACGGCGCAGATGACGTATACCTATGGCAAGTCTGTGGATGACGCGGCGTCGATGGGTGGCGGACTCGGCACTCCGGCGCAGAACTGGCTCAACCTCAATGGTGAACGCGGGCTTTCTTCCAGCGACCAGCGCCATGCGGCCAGCTTCCAGTTGCAATATACTTCCGGTATTGGTATCGGCGGTGGCGGCCTGCTCTCCGGCTGGCGCGGCAAGGTAGCCAAGGATTGGACCTTCGTCGATGCCATTAATCTCGGCACCGGTCTGCCGCTGAATCCCAACTATCCTTCGCTCGTCGCCGGTTGCTCTTTGTGCGTCGTCAGGCCTGACTACACAGGCCAATCCTTGTATACCGCGCCTTCGGGCCTTTTCCTTAATCCTTTCGCGGTAACGGCGCCCGCGGCGGGCCAATGGGGCAATGCGGGCAGAGATTCGATCACGGGTCCCTCGCAGTTCTCGATGAACGGCTCCATGACCCGATCCTTCAAGCTGAACGACCGGTTTAACCTTCAGGCCACTTTCTCGGCCACTAACCCACTCAATCATCCGGTAGTAAATAGCTGGGGTTCAACCGTTGGACCGCAGTTTGGTTTGCCCCTGAGTGTAAACGGGATGCGCAGTGTACAGACTACTTTGAGGTTGTCATTCTGATGAGACACTTACTTGACTCCATGAAACACGCCCTGAGTTTTGGCTCGCCATCGGCCGCCCGGTTATTAGACTCACCGTTACCGAGCCGCGACCGTCAGGGAGCGGTACGCAAACCGCGCGCCGTTCCGAAACCCTTTTCCGCGCCCCTCTTCAACCCGCCGGGCAGCCCCGGGCTCGTCTTCACCGGACTAACAGCCCAACCGCGCGCCGTTCCCCATCCCTTCACCGCCCCGCTCTTCCGGGCCCGCGCCTTCCGCATCGCTCTCGTCATGCCTCTGCTGGCCCTGGGCCAGCAACCCGCGCGCACTCCCACGCCGCCACCGGTGCCTGCAGTGCAGTCGCAGGTCCAGGCGTCCACGGGCACCGCAACGTTCTCCGCCAGCGCTAACCTGGTGGTGGAAGAGGTCACGGTCAAAGACAAGAGCGGCAAGATCATCACGGGCCTGAAGAAAGAAGATTTCACCGTCACGGAAGATGCCAAGCCGCAGGAAATCAAATTCTTCGATTTTGAAAACGTGGAAGAGGTAGCTGCTGCGGCGGCGGCCGCCCCGCCTCCGACGCTCCCGCCGGCCGACGCTCTGCCCAAACTCACCCGCACCGAAATCGCTCCCGAACCCAAGGGTGAGACCCATTATAAAGATCGCCGCCTGCTCACCCTCTATTTCGACATGGCGTCCATGCCGGTGCTCGATCAGCTGCGCGCTCTCGACGCCGCGCAGAATTTCATCCGCAAGCAAATGACCGCGGCCGACGTCATGTGTATCATGCGCTATAACGGTGCCGGTGTCGAGGTCCTCCAGGATTTCACCGGCGATCGCGAGAAGCTCCAGACGATTGTCGCCACCATGGTGGTAGGCGAAGCCGATAACACCGGCGAGACGAATGCCGATGCCAGCGCCGCCGATACCGGCGCCGCCTTCGGGCAGGACGATTCCGAATTCAACGTCTTCAACACGGATCGTGGTCTCGCCGCTCTTCAGACAGCGGCCAAAATGCTGGGCACGCTGAACGAAAAGAAAGTGTTGATCTACTTCGCCAGCGGCCTCCAACTCAACGGCGTGGACAACCAGGCGCAGTTGCGCTCCACCGTCAATGACGCCATTCGCGCCGGCGTGCAGTTCTGGCCCATCGATGCCCGCGGCCTCACCGCGACCGCGGCCCTCGGTAACGCCACCCAGGGTTCGCAGGGAAATGCGGGCATGTATTCCGGCGCCGCCGCCGTTGCCATGCAGTCGAATTTCGCCAAATCGCAGGATACCCTCTATACCCTGGCCTCCGATACCGGCGGCAAGGCCATGCTCGATTTCAACGACCTGGGGCAGGGAATCGTCAACGCCGAAAAATCGATCAGCAGTTATTACATCCTCGGCTACTACACAACCAACGATACGCTGGACGGCAAATTCCGCAAGGTCAAGATCACCTTGAACAACGGGATGCAGGCCAATCTCGATTACAAACAGGGTTACTACGCAGGCAAAGTCTACGGCAAGTTCACCGCGGCCGACAAAGAGCGCCAACTCGAAGACGCACTCATGATGGGCGACCCCATCACCGAGTTGACCATGGCCCTCGAAGTGAACTACTTCCGCCTCAACAACGCCGAGTATTTCGTGCCAATCATGCTGAAGATTCCTGGCAGCGAACTCGCCCTCGCCAAGAAAGGCGGCGCCGACAAGACCACCATCGATTTCATCGGTGAGATCAAGGACGATCAGGGCACTACGGTGGGTAACATCCGCGACCACGTCGAATACAAACTCTCCGACGCCACTGCTCAGGAGTTGGCGAAACATCCGATCGGCTACGACGCCGGTTTCACCGAACTGCCCGGCAGTTATTCGATCAAGATCCTGGCCCGCGACGGCGAGACCGGGCGCATCGGCACGTTTATGGGCAAGTTCGTCATCCAGAATCTCAATCGCGAAGCGCAGCGCGTGCCGATCACTTCGGTGGTGCTCAGCAGTCAGCGGCAGGCGATGAGCGCCGCACTGGCCAACGCCGGTAAGGGCGACAAGGTCGCGGCCACTCAGGCGGCGAATCCCCTGGTTCAGGACGGCATGAAGCTGATCCCGAGCGTCACCCGCGTCTTCAGTAACAAGAGCGACATGTACGTCTACCTCCAGGCCTACGAAGCGGGAGCTACGGCGACGCAGCCTTTGGTTTCCTACGTGACTTTCTACAAGGGCGCCACTAAGGTAATGGAGACCCCGCCCGTGAAGGTGGCAGAGGGTCTTGACCCGAAGTCCCACATGCTGCCCATCAAGCTGAGTTTCGGCCTGAGCAAGCTGAAGCCGGGCGAATACAACTGCCAGGTGACGGTCCTCGATCCGACCGGACAGAAGGCCGCCTTCTGGCAGGCCCCGGTCATGATGATCCCGTAGGATCTTGCCCGATTGAGGGCCGGCGGAATTCCCCCAGGGGGGCGCGGCGCGGACACTCGTGTCTGCCCCCGATTTTCAGGAATGCCCCGATTATCAGGAATGGGCGGCACTCATCTCGGCGCTTTTCTCTCTGGCCTACCTGCCGGCCGCGAGCAGCATCACGAGCGTGTAAACCACAGGCATCGCGAAAAGCGAACTATCCAGCCGATCGAGAATGCCGCCGTGGCCGGGCAGAAGCGTACCGCTGTCCTTCACGCCGGCTCCGCGTTTGAGCGCCGATTCCGCCAGATCGCCAATCTGCCCGGCGGCGTTGGCCACAAGCGAGATCGCGCCTGCGGCCCAAAGCGCGGTACCGGGAATCGTCAGCGGGATGAAGATCAGACCAAACGCGATTCCGGTAACGGCCGACGCAATCGCGCCTTCCCACGTCTTGCCCGGACTGACGCGCGGTGCCAGTTTTCGCTTGCCGAACTTCCGGCCCACATAGTACGCGCCGGTATCGCCGATCCAATTCACCACCAGCGAAAACATCAGCCAATAATGGCCGGACGCGAGATTCCGAAACGCCGGAGCCTCGATCTCGTGTAACAGGATCGCCGTCTTCCACGCTCCGAAAATATAGGCGACGCCCATCACGAGCGCACCCGCGCGCGCCGCGCCTTTGGCGAAATCCTCCGCGGCCATGGTAAGGCACATGGCCGCCAGGGCAGTCAGAAACAGGATCAGAGCGGCCTGATTCAGCGGCGCGACTAATATCAGAACGCCGGCAACATATCCAGGCATCGCATACGCATCCGTAATGCGGGCGTATTCGCGGAAGCAGAGCACGGCGAAGAGCGCAACGATCGCCAGGAAAAGCTGCGGCGGTGCGAACAGAACCGAGTAGACGGCAACGGGCACCAGAACCAGTGCGGTAAGGGCGCGCTTCATTTCGAGGAGACGGTGAGGGATGCCGCGATGTCTTCGTCGTCGAGTTCGAGTTCGACTTCCTCCACGGCGGGAACGGAGGCCGAGGGGGCTTCCGTGAGCCCTCCGAAACGCCGGTCGCGCTTCTGGAATTCCAGGATCGCTTTCAACAATTCCGCGCGGTCGAAATCCGGCCAGTAGGTGTTGGTGACGTAGAGTTCCGCGTAGGCGATCTGCCACAGCAGGAAATTGCTGATGCGCATCTCGCCGGAAGTACGGACCAGCAGATCCGGATCGGGCAGACCCGCAGTGGACAGACGACGTTCGATCATCGCTTCATCCACTACCAGGCTCGAAAGCCGGCCTTCGATTCGCGCCTCGTCGATGATTGTATTGACGGCATCCACCAGTTCGTTGCGCGCGCTGTAGTTGATGGCAAGATTCAGCCGCATGCCGGTGCAATGCGCGGTGGCGAGCTCCGCCTCGCGCAGAACTTCGTAGGCCCCTTTCGGCAGGGCTTCCACACGACCGCTCGATTGCAGGCGGATGTTGTTGCGCCGCAGGTCTTCGATTTCGCGGCGCAGATAAATGCGCAGCAACCGCCAGAGCATGTCGACTTCGGCGCGGGGCCGCTTCCAGTTTTCGGCCGAAAACGCGTACAAAGTCAGTGCCTTGACGCCAATGTGGGAGCAGTCTTCCACGACGGAGCGCACGCGGCTGACTCCGGCGCGATGTCCGGCGAACCGCGGCAGACCGCGGCCTTTCGCCCAACGCCCGTTGCCATCCATGATGATGGCGATGTGCCTCGGTATGCGTTCCGGGTCGATCGCCAGCGCGAGAACGCGGTCGTGACCCTCCGGCGCCAGCCTGTCAAGGAAATTCATCGGCTCAGAATCTATGGTACACCGTGGCGCAAAGCTCTGGCGGATACAAAGTGGATTACCGCACACCCGGCCGCAAACCGCAACATTTTCATGATCCGGCTGTAATTCAGTTGACACAAACGATTGCGAGGATCAAAATGAGTTTTCCTATGACCTCTACCCCGGCCGTGATTTGCGGCATTGTTTTCGCCGCTCTCGCAGCGGGGTCCGCCCGCGCCCAAATGCTCACGCCGGTCTGGATTGAGGCGGGAGCGACCGGAGCGGTGGCGCGCGTCGTGGTGACCGCGGCGGCGGATTGCCCTTCCGTGACTCTCGACGGCACAGTGAAGCTTATGGCCGTCAGGTTGCCGGTTCCCGCCGGATTGCGGCCCGCTTGTGAGTTGGCGATTCCCGCCTCCACGCAGACAGCTTCGGTGGCAGGCAAACCGCTTGCCCTGCCTCATCCCGACCCTTCCCGCGTGGTCGTGATTGGCGACACCGGATGCCGGATCAAGGGTACCGCGATACAGGACTGCAACGATCCGGCCCTTTGGCCTTTCCACAGCGTTGCGACTGGTGCAGCCAAATCCAAACCAGATCTGGTGGTTCACGTGGGCGACTATCTGTATCGTGAAGATCCCTGCCCCGCCGAGTCGGCCGCATTTTGCGGAGGCACCCCGGTGGGCGATACGTGGGCCGCATGGGATGCCGACTTCTTCACGCCTGCCCGCGATCTTCTCGCCGCTGCCCCCTGGGCGTTTACGCGAGGGAATCACGAATCCTGCGCGCGATCCTGGCGCGGCTGGTTCTACTACCTCGATCCGCGACCGTTCGGCGGGGAGTGTGACGGCTTCAGCGCACCTTATGTTGTGAAACTGGGCAGGTTTCAACTGGTGATATTCGATTCATCGTCTGCCACGGAGAAGGATCTGAATCTCGACTCGCAGGCGATCTACGCCGGGCAGTTAGCCGGGTTGAACGTGGAACACGCGTGGTTTGTCGAGCATCATCCGCTCTGGGGGCTGAAGCTTGCCGCCAAAGCCGAACCCGGCACGCTGCCTTCGGAATCCCCTACCGAGGTCACGGAGGCGTGGGAGAAAGCGCCCCTCACAGGGATCGACCTGATTGTCTCCGGTCACACTCATTTGTTTGAATTACTGTCGTTCGATCAGGGCCGCCCTACGCAACTGGTGGCGGGCGACGGCGGAACCGAGATGGCGATGCCGCTTCCCGCGAAGATCGCAGGCCTGAAGCTCCGGGGCGCCACTCTGAAATCGGGGCAGGATGCCCACGAATTCGGTTACACGGCTTTAACGCGGACCGACTCGGGATGGTCGTTGGCACTTACCAATATTGCCGGTAAGATACTCCGGACGGCAGAGATTGCGGCTCCCTCCGCCAAAACGACCGCCTTGAAATCCAATTGAAATATATTACATTTTAGTAACTGCGAAAACTGCGATTCTGTGGCCGTCCCTTCAACCTTTCGAAACGTTACTGTCACAAAACTCCGCTAATCTGAGGGTCTTCGGGTTGTTTTTATTTGAGAGGATCCTTGATGCAAAGTATTATCAAAAAGTTCGTTCGTGTAATGGCTCTTAGTGTGCCGTTACTGTTTATACAATCGGGTCTTGTGCCATTGAGGGCGCAGGCTCAGGGCGGCGGGGCGAGCATAGCCGGTACGGTGCTCGATCAGACCGGGAAGCCGATCGGCGCCGCCGCGGTGACTCTGAAGAACGATACGCCGACCTTCAAGCGCGACGCGACATCCGACGCTGAGGGCCATTTTTCGCTGACCGGCCTGGCCGCCGGGACTTACACCATCGAAACGACTTCTCCGGGTTTCGCACTGAACACCCGCCGGGGTGTCACACTGGCCGCCACCGGCGCCGAGAACGTTGCGATCACGCTGAACGTGGACGCCATTTCTCAGTCGGTCTCTGTGCAGGAAACGTACCTGCTCGCTGCCGAAACTTCGCCGGCCGGTAACACCCTCGACGCCACTGCGGCCCGCACTGAGATCAGCAATGCCGTTATTACCAATTTCATGGCCCCCGTCGCCGATTTCGCCGAAGTCATCCAACAAGCGCCTGGCGCGTTCAGTCTGAATCCCAACGGCATCGGCCTCGGACAGGGCAAGTCGTTCTTCCGCGGCTTCTCCGATGGCCAATACACACTTACCTTCGACGGCATTCCGTTCGAAGACACCAACAGCCCGACCCACCACTCATGGGCAAGTTTTCCGCGTCAGTGGATCAGTTCCACCGACTTCGATCGCAGCCCCGGTCAGGTTTCGGACTTCGGCCCGACGAACTTTGGCGGCTCCATCAACATGAAGTCGCCCGAACTGCTGGCCGATCCCGATATTCGCGGCACGATCTCTTACGGATCTTTCAATACCAAACTCATTTCGCTTGATGCCGAGTCCGGGCTGTTTGGACCCGGCAAGAAAGACTCCGTTCTGTTCAACATCAATGGCATGACCTCGGACGGCTATCAAACATACAATAAACAACAGCGCGACGCCGGCTACGGCAAGTTTCAGCACCGCTTCTCCGCGACCACGACTCTGAGCCTGTATGGCGGCGTAGTGGATATCTGGAACAGCACGCCCAACACGACGAACCCGACCCGCGCCCAGGTAGCCGCGTACGGCGATAACTATCTGCTCGACAACACTGCGACCTGCGTGGCCGTGTCCCTGAATTGCCCGGTTGCCAACGGCGCGCCGGATCCCTATTACTACGGTTACAACAAGTACCACGTCCAGACCGACTTCGAATATGCGGCGTTTTCCACTCTCTTCGGAAATGGCTGGAAGCTCGACACCAAGGCTTACACGACACGTTACTGGAACAAACAGTTTTATCAGAACGGCGCGACGGTCAATCTGAGTTCGGCCAAACCCAGCGGCGTCGATAAATTGAATGGTTATCGGCATGCCGGCGATACACTGACCCTCAGCAAAGAATCGCAATGGGGTGTCTTCCGCACGGGCGCGTGGTACGACTGGGCCTACACGGATCGCTATCAGGTTCCCTCCAATATTCTTACGGGGCAGGACACGCCTCTCGGCAACTTCCACGAGCATTTCATCACGCAGTCGTTCTCGCCTTTTGCCGAATTTGAATGGCACGCCGCGCCGAAACTGGTGATCACGTCCGGCGTCAAAGCGGCCAGCTACGAGATGGCCCTGAATCAGTATCAGGACAACGGTAAGACGGTTGGCTGCCTCGGCGGCACGACCTCGACCGATTTCGCCACGGGAGCCCCGATCTGCATCGGCGGCGCTCAGTTCACCAGCCACAGGATCAACTACAATAACTATCTGCCGTCCCTGACCGCCCGCTATCGGGTGTGGAAACAGTGGTCCACTTATGCGCAGTTCGCCGAAGGCAGCGTGATTCCGGTCAGCAGCGTTTTCGACGTGAAGGGCGGCAACGTCCTGACGCCGCCCAAGCCCACGCTCGCGAAGACCTACCAGGCGGGCACAGTCATTAAGACGAATCGCTGGACACTGGATATGGACGCCTACTACGTCCACTTCCAGAACGGTTACGATACCTACACCGATCCGACCACGGGCGAACCGGTTAACGTTGCGACCGGTCCTTCCAATACCAAGGGCGTCGAGGCGGAATATAACTTCGCGCTCGGCCACGGCTTCAGCCTTTATGGAAACCTTTCGGTCGGGTCCGCCAAGTACCAGACCGGCCCCAACTACCCGAACGGTGGCATGTGGGTAGCCAACACTCCCTCAAACATCGAAGGCTTCAGCTTCCTGTACCAGCATGGAAACTACGATATGGGCATTACGGAAAAACGCGTCGGGCAGTACTATAACGACAACGGCTCACTGACCTATAACATCAACGGGCTTAACCTCTCGTATCCGGTGAATCAGGCGGTCACCATCAATCCGTTCAGCCTCACGAACGTGTTCCTGAACTACACGATCAAGAACGCAAACCACTTGCGCGGCACGAAGATTCAGCTCGCGATCAACAACCTGATGAACAATCACAACATCGTCGGAGTGACTCCCGGGGTAGCGGCTACCCTGACGACACCCTACGTCCAGAGCCCGCTCGATCAGTTGAATCTGCTTCCCGGGCGCAGCGTCACGCTGACCATCACGGGAGGCTATGCGCCGAAGCGGTAGCGGGTAAATCGGTTCCGTTCCTGCGATGAAGGACAACGGGCTCGCCGCGGTAATGGGCGAGCCCGATTTTTTTGTAGCCGCACTTTTCAGCGACCCGATGGGACGCGGCGTTGTCCGGATGGATGATGCATACGGTGTGTTGCGAGGGAAGATGCTTGTCGCCCCAGGCAATTGCTCCCAGTACGGCCTCTGTGGCATAGCCAAACCCATGGAAGCGCGCAGCCAGCACCCAGCCGAGTTCCGGGGTTCCCTCGAATGAGGGCGTCATGTCGCGCCGAAACTCGGCGAAACCAAGCTCGCCCACAAACTCGCCGGTCGCCTTTTCCTCGATCGCCCAGTAGCCGTAGTTCAGCCAGGTCCAATGGCCTGCGTACCGCAGGAGTCGCGACCAGACCTCTTCTTTCGTGAACGCCCTGCCGCCGATGTAGCGGACCACTACGGGATCGCCCCACATCGCCGCACAGGCCGCAAGGTCGTCCGGCCCGTGCGGACGCAGGAGGAGGCGCTCGGTTTCGATTACCGGAACTTCGGCCACACGGTTTCCCGAGACAAGTCTACGCGACCAGTTTGGCGTCCATTGTGATCGTGGTGTTGAGTAGCCGCGAAATCGGACAACCCTTCTTCGCGTTCTGTGCGGCTTCGGCGAATTTTGCTTCGTCCGCGCCGGGGATTTTGACCGACACGTCCAGATGCACCAGGGTGACGGTGAAACCTGCGTCCGTCTTTTCCAGCGTGAGAGAGGCTTTGGTGTCGATCGATTCCGCTGTCAGGCCCGCCGCGCCCAGCTGGCCGGAAAGCGCCATGCTGAAGCAGCCCGCGTGAGCCGCCGCGATCAGTTCCTCCGGGTTCGTGCCGACGCCGTTTTCAAAGCGTGTGCTGAAGGAATACTGGGTTTCCGAGAGCACTCCGCTTGCCGTGGAAACCGTTCCCTTACCGTCTTTCAAACCACCTGCCCAATGGGCGCTTGCCGTTCGTATCATTCAGTGTTGCTCCTTAGTTTAAGAATAAGTCCCTGGGTTCGCTGTTAACCCAAAGTCGGCAATCGCTCCCCTGCGCCCGCTCTCCCGATGCTCGCCGGGACTCATATCACTCTCATCGTTTCAGCGTTTCTCTTGCAGGCCGCTTTTTTTATACCGGAACGGCTGGGCCCAGGCGGCGAAGGCTCGCTATCCGGCCATGGCCCCGCTCGAACATGATCTGATGCCGGAGACCGCGGAGATTGCGCTGGCCCGCAGCGCTGCTCCGTCCTCCATTTCGCGCGCTGCCCAGGTGATGTTGCAGCGGGAGGGCTATGCGACAGCGGTGAAGGGCGAGAGCGGCTTCGTCTGTATCGTCGGGCGGGCATGGGGCAAAGCCACCGGCAACTCGGAGTTCTGGAAACCGAAAATGCGCGCTCGCCACTGCTTCAATCCACAGGCAACCAGGACGCAGGCGCCGCGCTCCCTCGCGTGCCTTCGTGGTTTCGCAGCATTTCAATGTCTTGGAACACTGACTCGGAAAGGCGGAAGAAGCCGGAAAACGATAACCTCCCAGGTACCTCACCCTTCATCGATGCTCGCTTCACCCTCTGCGGACGACGGCCGGACCCTTACGAAGAGTACCCCGGCTGCTTCTCGGCAATCGGTCGTCGACTTCA
>Ga0302319_10015425_pt1 | contig 14158 bp, 17 predicted proteins | sample Bog_T0_2_FD_203319 | JGI IMG/M metagenome (GOLD analysis project Ga0302319, IMG submission 203319) | Peat permafrost microbial communities from Stordalen Mire near Abisko, Sweden - Bog_T0_2 | ecosystem: Environmental > Terrestrial > Soil > Wetlands > Peat | place: Sweden: Abisko, Stordalen Mire... | reverse complement strand
TAATCGTCCAGTAATGGATGCTCGGGCCATCAATAGTGATTATAAATCCATTGCACAAACATATCTTGCTAATGGCATTCTTGATTATTATATGCGAGAGAAGCATTTAGAGAAGTCTTTAATAACTGCAACTGAAATGGCTATTGTTCTTGGTGCCGGATTTATTAAAATGGAATGGAATGCCACGGCTGGGGATGTTTATGATATTGATGAGAATGGTTTAGAAATTAAAGAAGGGGAAATTGAATTTACTAACCTTTCCCCCTTTGATGTAGTATTTGATGGTTCTAAAGAAAATACTAAACTTGATTGGTATATGATTAGAACATTCCAAAATCGTTTTGATTTAATGGCTAAATACCCTGAACTTAAGAATCAATTGGCCGGTATTCCTTCTAAATCAGAAGCCGGTATTTATCGTATGGCTTTAATGTCTAATGATAATACGGATGATGTTCCTGTATATGAATTCTATCATAAGCGTACGGAATCAATGCCTCAAGGTCGGTATATGATGTTCTGTGATACTGATAGTGTAATGTTAGATACTCCACTTCCTTATCGTATTATGCCTATTTTCCGTGTTTCTGCCGGAGAAATTCTTGGAACTCCTTATGGCTATTCAGGAATGTTTGATATCTTTCCTATTCAACAAGGTATCGATGCCCTTTATTCTACTATCATGTCTAACCAGTCTGCCTTTGGTGTACAGAATATTTATATTCCTAGAGGCGCAGATATTGCAGTAGATCAACTACATGGAGGCATGAATATTATTGAAGCTAATGCTCAACCAGTTCCTTTGAATTTAACTCAAACTCCTGCTGAAATCTTTAAGTTTCTTGAGATGCTTATTGAATCTGCTGAAACTATTTCTGGGGTTAACTCTGTTGCTCGTGGTAATCCAGAAGCCTCTCTTAAATCTGGGGCTGCTCTTGCTCTTGTTCAATCAATGGCGCTTCAATATGTTTCCGGTCTTCAACAGTCTTATGTTCGTCTAATTGAAGACTGTGGCACTGGCATTATTAATATTCTTAAAGATTATGCCAATACACCTAAAGTTGCGGCTCTTGTTGGTAAAAACCAGAAAATGCTCCTTAAAGAATTTACTGGTGAAGATCTTCATGCTATCAATCGTGTTGTAGTAGATGTTGGTAATGCTCTTTCTCGTACTATTGCTGGTCGTGTTCAGATGGCCGAACAAATGATGCAGATGGGTATTATTAAAGAACCCACTCAATATTTTCAAGTACTCAATACTGGTCGTATTGATGTGCTTATGGAAGGTGATGTAAGTCAACAACTTCTTGTTCGTCAAGAGAATGAATGGCTTTCTGAAGGCAAGAATCCTATAACAGCACCTACAGATATTCATGCTTTCCATATTCAAGAACATCGTTCTGTATTAGATGATACAGATATTCGCACAGATGTAAATACTGTTAAAATTGTAATGGATCATATTCAACAACATATGGATGCTTTACAAAATACAGATCCTCGTCTTCTTGCTCTTACTGGACAGCAACCAATTCCTCCTCCTGGTCAACCGATGGGAGGACCTCCACAAAGCGCTCCAGCCCCTGCCGGACCTCAAGGCCCCCCGCAACAAGCAGGTCCATCTCGTCACGGTAAACATGCTCCACATCCTGGGACATCTCCAATGAATCCCGCATCAAATGGAGGAATGCCCAAAGTTCCAACGGTAAAGTCTAGTCTATTGGCTAATCCTGCCGCCCAAGAGTCTTCTCTTGGAAATGTGAGTAATAAATAATATGCCCGATTATAATAAACCACCTTCTACTTATATCGATCCAAGAGAACATAAAGCTCAAGATGTTCAAGACTTCTTACGTAAGATTGGTCTATTAGAATCTTCTGATGGAACTAATTTGAATCATCCAGAAGTTACTAGTGGACTTAATGCTGGAACTTCTGCAGTTGGTACATATGGTTTAATGCCATTAACTGCCCAAGATATTGATAGACAATCAGGTAATAATCAACTTCAAGATATGGATACAGATGAAGTTTCTTCTAAATTGCAAGAAGACCCTGACCTTAATCAACGACTTTCTGAGACTTTAGCTAGTAAACTTCTTAGTAAAAATCCTTCTGAAACTGCAGCGTTCAAATGGGAACACGGCCAGAATAGTAAACCTTCTCCCGATCAATTAGAAAATAGTGATCGAGTTAGAAAATTTCGAGTTCTTAATAATGGACAATAATGTACTCAATTTTTATCCTAGAAATAAACGCTATATGCGAGCCTACATGCGTAATTTTAATTATTATGCTCCTTTATTTTGGGCGTCGCTAAGCTTTAATCTTATATTTTTAGCAGCACATTTGTTGAAATAATTTATGACTTTTAATCCTAATGCATCACAATTAAGCCAAGAGCAAATTATTCAACAGGTATTTGATCCCGTTAATAATGCTTTGCAAACTGAAATTAATGCCCCAATAACTATTGATGGTGAAGTTGCTGTAGAATTTAGTGCCGCATCTGGTGATAATGTTGCAATTGCTAATCAAACTGGAACAAATTTTTTAGTTATAAACTCAAATGGATCAATCAATGCTAGTATAACAGATTTTCCTGCCGAAGTTGAAGTAACTCAAGGAACTTCTCCTTGGGCAGTATCTGGAAGTGTTACAGTATCTAATTTTCCTACTTCTCAAACTATAAGTGGAACTGTAAATACTAATTTAAATGGATTAGCAGCATTTCAAACAAAACAAATTTCTGTAGGAACTTCAGCAACTCAATTAGATTCTACACCTTTAGCAAATAGAAGTAGTGTTAGTATTAAAGTTATAACTACTGGAGGTGCTATAATTTATTTAGGAAATAGTTCCTCAGTCACTACTTCTAATGGATATCCATTATTTAATGGTGATAGTGTTCAATTAGATTTAACTGCTGTAGAGCCTCTTTGGGCGATTTCAGGATCTCCTAGTCAACTTGCCTGTCTTATGGAATTAGGTTAACCATATGGCACGTATTAGTGGATCAGGAACTGGTGAAAATGGAATTGCAGGTTCAGGAACAGTTACTTCGGTATCAGTAGTTACTGCTAATGGATTAGCAGGAACTGTAACTAATTCAACCTCAACTCCTGCAATTACTCTTTCTACAACTATTACTGGAATACTTGAAGGTAATGGAACTGCTATATCTGCTGTAACTACTACAGGATCTGGGTCTGTAGTTCTTTCTACTAGTCCAACCTTAGTAACTCCCGCTCTTGGAACTCCTTCTGCCGCAGTTCTTACTAATGCAACAGGGCTTCCTCTTACTACCGGGATTACAGGAATTCTTCCTATTGCAAATGGTGGAACTAACTCTACTTCTTCACAAGCAGCAATGAATACTCTCGCAGGAGCAGTTACTTCTGGAGATTATTTACGAGGTAATGGAATAAATGTAGTAATGTCTGCAATTCAAGTTGCAGATGTTCCAACTCTTAATCAAAATACTACAGGAACTGCAGCAAGTATTTCTGGAACTAATGTAATTACTAATAGTAATTTAGCTCAGATGGCAGCAGATACTATCAAAGGTAATAATACTAGTTCTACTGCAAATGCCACAGATTTGACTGAAACTCAAGTAACTGCAATGCTTAATGTCTTTACTGGAGATAGTGGAAGCGGCGGATTAAAGGGATTAGTTCCTGCTCCGCCTACTGGTGCATATGCAGCCGGAGATTTCTTATCTGCAAATGGTTCTTGGGCTTATGTAGATCAATCTAAGACAATTAATCCTTCTTTCTCTTTAGTAACACAAGGACCAGTTCCTTCTGGCGCAGCTGGAACAATTAAGTTTGAAAGCACTACAATATATACATCTATTGTAAATGGAAAGAATTATGCAATTGGCGTTGGATTTATTGGAACTCCAACCCTAGCAATTTGGGATATAAGCGATCAGACTTCTCCAGTATTAACTGGAACTATTACAGAATCTGGTGGGGGGGCATATAACTGTACTGTTGGTGTGGTTGCTGGGGTTCAGTATGCTTTCGTTGGATATAATTCTGGTGCTCACTTTGTTGTATTTAATTTAACTAATCCATATAGCATAGTCCAAACTAGCAATACCACAATTACTGGAAGTCCTGGATCTATCTATGGAGTATCCTTTTTAAATGGATATGTATATTGTGCAACTCAAAGCACTGGACTTGTAGTAATGGATGTGGGTGGAGGAACTGGGTCTCCAACTGCACCAGTTCAAACATATCAGCAGGCAGGAGGAGTTAAATCTTTTGGAGTTGTTGCTACTGGAACAAATGTTTATACAACATCATATTCTACATCTAGTCCATATACTATTCGTCAAATTGATTCTTGGACTCTTTCTAGTCCAGGAACTGCAGCAATTCCTTCTTTATTACAAAGTTTACAAGTAACTGCAGCGGGTGAAGCTCTTGGATTGAGTGTTAGTGGTAATACCGCATTTGTAACTACTGCCGCAACTGGTGCATATAATATTAACTTAGTTGATATTACAAATCCAAGCACAATGACAAACTTAAGTCAAATTAATAGCACTAATTCTTTTGGTTCGGCCTTTTATGCCGTTGCCAATGGTAATATTTTATATGTTCCTTCCGGTAATAATGCTACTTATGGGGGATCTATTATTGCTTATGATATAACTAATAGAAGTTCTCCTACATTTATAGCGCAAGCCACAACTGGCGACCCTAATTCAGGATTTGGTGGTATAGCTTTATCTGGGGGTTATATATTTGTGGCTGATTATGCAGTTGCAGCTTCCGGCCCTCCGGCATATTTTGATGTATTTACACAAGTAGTAAATACTTTAACTTTTAATAAAGCCGTTGGTAATTCTCTTTCTTTAAATACATTAGACTTATCAACTGTTCAAACTACATATCATGGATCTACTTCTGGAACTGCAGTTTGGTCAATGCCCTTTCAAGGATTAAGTTATAAAAAGTTTTTAATAGATCTTCTATCCTTAACTGATGCAGGGGGAACAATTACATTTCCAACTCCATTTTTACAAATTCCATATATTTATGGGGCAACTGCCGTAGTTGCAGTTTCTACTGTTAGTACCACAACATTTACTTTGAGCGCAACTACCAGTATTTCAGGTTTAGTTTTTGTAGAAGGATATTAATGACTTATAGTGTATATAGAATAGGTGGAGTTTTATTAGGGACATTTGATACTGAAGCAGATGCCCAAGCATTTATTAATGATATGCAATATGATGTTGTTTCACTTTATATAATATCGGAATAATAAATGGCTAAATTAGCTATAAGATCTAAAGATCAAACTCTTCCTAGTAAAATGACTATTAAACAAAATGCTCATTATACTCAACGAGAAGAAGCTAGAACAGAAACTGCCAAATATAAGAAATTTCTAATTGCAAGTATTTGTTTAAATATTGTCTTGACTTTAACAACTATAGGTATAATACTATGTCAGAAATAGCACTTCAGCTTAATAATCCAGTTATTGTCAATAATCCAATGACTTCTACAGTAGTTAGTCAACTTATTGATCTATCTAATGTTCTTGGCTGGGCAGTTGATGCTCAATGGTCTGGATCTCCTGTTGGTAATATTGTTATCTCAGGTGGTAATAATCCTAATAGTTTACAGCAGATTTCTTCTACTGCAGCTAGCGGCGCCAGTGGAAAACTATTAAGTAATAATGATGGAATTCATTATAATTATCTTCAAGTTTCTTATGTCTTTACTAGCGGGGCTGGCATTTTAAATGTATCAGTTAGTGGAAAGAATTATGTCTAAAGCATTTAATGTATTCAATATGTTGAAAGATAAAGATAAAACTCCTTCAAAAATGCAACCTAAGCAAGGATTTATTGCGCCTCCTCATATGCCCAAACCTGCTCAAAAAGTTACTAAAATGAAAAATCTTAAAAAAGTGGATCAAAAGGGTAAATAATATGGCAGGTCAATTTGGATCATGGAAAGTACTTGCCCCTGAAGAACGTCAGACGTTTGCTCCTAAGAAACTTCGTGCGCCTAAAAAACCTAAGGTTCCTAATGTCGGGGGCGTAAAAGTTCCTAAAGTTCCTACTCCAGGGGGTTACTAATGCCTGATTCTAATGGTAAAATGACGCAACAAGAATTTTTAACTGCAATAGCTAAGGCTACCCGTAAAAATCAACCCGGTAAAGATGAACAGGATTTACCTGGTGCTTATAATCCAGTTTTACCAAGCCCAAATATGGATATAACCCCGGCTAAACCTGATCCAGAAGCTTCTGCAAATTCTCAATTAACACAAGCTACTCGACCTGGAGCTATGAATATTCCAAGTGGCGGCGCCGCCGGATATACTCCTCCTCCTGCTTCTAATGGTGTTAATCCTGATACCGGGATGCCATATTTTAGTCCTCAACAGAATCAAATGTCTGATGATGATAAAGCTAAATTACAAATGAAGATGCAATATCTTCAAGGTCTTCAAAATACCGGGGGAAATTCCGGTCAATAACCCGCTTTATCCTATTTCCAGGACAAGCATCTAAATAATCTACCAGTAGGCGATTATTAGGAGTCATATATGTCAGATAGTACCGTAGTAGCTGCTCCAGTAGCAGTTGATACCTCAAATTCAGCAGAAATTGCTGATAATACTCAAGAAAATACCGAAGTTGAAGCGGCAGAAGGTGCTGAAACGCCTGAAGTTGCAGCTAAACCTACAAAAGCTACCGTTCAAAAGGCTAAAGAAAATGAAAAACGCCTTAAAAAACTTAAACTTAAGGTAGATGGTAAAGAATTTGAAGAAGAATTTGATTTGGATGATGAAGATCGTCTAATTCGCGAACTTCAAATGTCAAAAATGGGCCAAAAACGCGCCCAACAGCATGCAGATCTCGAAAAACAAGTCCGTGCTTTCTTTACAGACTTCGAAAAAGATCCATTTTTTGCTATGTCTCAACTTGGAATGAAGCCAGATGCAGTTATTGATCAATATATCAATAAACAAATGGAAAATGCTAAAAAATCTCCTGAGCAACTTAGAGCTGAGCAATTAGAAAATGAACTTCAGCGCATTAAATCTGAACGTGATAATGAAAAGAAAGATTCTGAAGCTAAAGAGTTTAAACGTCTTCAAGAAGCCGCCTTTACTCAATATGATGTTCAAATGGAACAATCATTAGCTAAATCGGATCTTCCAAAAACTCCTTATACTGTTAAAAAGATTGCAGATTATATGCTTGCAGCTCTTCAAGCGGGTAAAGATGTTACTCCAGACGATGTAATTCCACTCGTTCGTGAAGAAATGCATAATGATCTTAAAGAAATGTTTGCTTCTCTTCCTGAAGATGCCGTTGAACAACTTATTGGCGAACAGATGCTTAACAAACTTCGCAAGAAGCGTGTAGCTAAAGCTCAAGAAGCTAATAAATTAGTCGGTAGCAATAAAATTGTTGAAACTGGTAAGTCTTCGAAAACAGACAATAAACCTAAAGAAAAGATAAGTTACAAAGATTTCTTTAAAATGTAACAAGTTTTTTGTTGACATTTTAACAACTAATGTGTCCTGTGCTGTTCTATGAAGACCGCGAGATACCGTAACAGATTTTCGCACATCGTAAATAGCAATTTAAGCGCTGGCAAATAAACAAACTAAAAACAAACCTTATGAAAGGCAAATAAATGTCTAATTATCAATCAAGGAACGGTCTCGTACAGAACCGTCAACTTAAGGTGCAGCGCTTGGTTATTCCTTTCCAAATTACTGGGAATGCCTCTTCGGCTTCTGTAGTAGTTTCACGAGATGAACCTGCCATTCTGTTCCTAGCAACTCAAGGGGTAAATCAAATTACTCCTGCATACGACTCAACAACTATTGCTCCTACTATCGCTAATGCTCCAAATGATTCAACTGGCACTATTAATTTAATGCTTTCGATTCAAGAGCCTGTTGGTAAAGTAATGGCTGCTCGTGTCGTTCGTACTGATGTTGTAAATGCTCAGTATCAATGTCAACTAGAAAATGGCGGGACCGGTATCGTTCTTGACAGTGCTCTAGTAACTCCTTATGGCGCAAATGGTGGGGATTGTATTATTCTTTCCGCAACCACTCTCGCTCTAAATGGTTCTAACGTTCTTAACGCAACTCTTGAGTGTGAATACGTAGTCAGCGAAATCGTTGATCCTACTTCACTCTTCTCTTAATAATTATTTTTTGAAAGGAATAAAATAACATGCCTGCTAATAATACATTTGCTGGGTCATTGAATGCAATGTTCAAAGAAAACTATGCGGATAAGATTGAAGATCTAATTCCGGATGGTGTTAAAGTCTTGAACATGATTAAGTTCATGCCCAAAGATAAACAACCTGGTAACCTCTATCACCAACCTGTAATTCTCGGCCTAGAGCACGGTGTAACGTTTGCCTCTTCTGATGAAGATGCTTTCAACCTCAATGCTCCTATCGCTGGCGTAATCAAAGATGCTCAAGTGCGTGGCTATCCCATGGTACTTCGTTCAGTTCTTGGTTATACTGCCGCTAGCCGTGCTGCCCAGGGTGGAAAACAAGCGTTCATGGATGCCACTAAGTATCTAGTTTCGAACATGCTTCGTTCTGTAACGAAGAAACTCGAAATCGAAATGCTTTATGGTCAACTTGGCTATGCTACTGTTGCTTCAAACGTCGGTCCCCTTCTTCAGATCACTGCATCTGAATGGGCTCCCGGTATTTGGGCTGGTGCTGAAGGTATGCCTGTAGAAATTCGCTCCGTTTCTGGCGCAGTTTCTCGTGGTCAATATCTAGTACAAACTGTAAGCCTTGCTAACCTAACCGTAACCCTTAATGCTGATCCTTCGCCTCTTACTGCTGGCGACGTGATTTGGCACAAAGGTGCTTATGGTAACGAGTTCCCCGGTATTCACTTCATCCTTCAGAATACTGGTACGATCTTCAACATCAATGCTGGCGTATATAACCTATTCGCTGGTAACAACTACCCTGCCGGTGGTGCTGCTCTAAGTTTCAACAAGCTAAACCTTGCTGCTGCTCGTGGCGTTGAAAAAGGTCAAGATGGTAAACTAGTTGCGATGGTAAATCCTCGCGCCTGGTCTAATATGATGAATGACCAAGCAGCTCTCCGTCGTTATGATGGTAGTTACTCTAAGGAAAAGGCTGAAATGGGTTCTAAATCCATTCTTTTCCATAGTCAAAATGGTGAAATCGAAATTCAACCTTCTATTTATATTAAGCAAGGCTATGCCTTCCTTCTTAACGTAGAAGATTGGATGCGCGTTGGTTCACAAGACGTTTCCTTCAAACGTCCTGGCCAAGGCGAAGAGTTCTTCCGTGACCTTGAAAATGCTGCTGGGTATGAGCTACGTCTCTATACCGACCAAGCGGTGTTCTGTATGGCGCCCGGACGTTCAACTTTCATCTCTGGTATCGTAAACAGTACTTGATAACTTCTTGTAGTTTAATAAAGAAGGGCTGGTTAACTCCGGCCCTTTTTTTTTACCTATTTTTCAATAAATACTTGAAATTTTAACAACTATACTGTACCTTATGCCAATTACCATTACAATTGATAACCAAGTAATATCATTCCCTTCTGATGGTGCGTCTCCAGATTGGGCTCCTGCTGTAATTCAATTTGCAGAGGCAGTTGCTGGTGCTCTGGGCAGTGTAGTTAATCCTGGCGATGTCTTTCCTCAAGCTTTCTCAATAAATTCATTTAACTCTGCTTCTAATATCCCTATTCCTGCTTTATCTTTCCCGACTTCTACAGTTTTAGCCGTTTTTATCCATTATGCAGTTTATAGAACTACAAGCTCAGCCAATGCATCAGAGGCCGGTGATATTATTCTTCTTTATAACCCTAATAATGGAACTGGTCTTAAATGGACCCTTTCTCAAGGTAATATAACAGGAGTTGGCGCTCAAATCAACTTCAATGTAACTGATGGCGGTCAAGTACAATTCTCAACTACTGCTCTTTCTGGGTCTGGACATCAAGGTGTCATTAGTTTTGATGCCCGAGCACTTCCCAATGGAGGTCTATAATGGTTCAGATTCGTAAATTCCTCACTGGTCTAGGTTTACTTCCTAATACAAGTTTACAAAGCACTGTTCGTGGTGAACTAGAAGTATTAACTACTGATAGTAAACTCTATTATAATAATGGAGTTACTACATCTCCTCTTGTTACTGAAGCCAATTTAGCTGGCGGTTTAATTAATTCACCAGTTGCAGTTTCTTCTGGTGGAACTGGTGAAACTACTGCTAATGCCGGATTTGATGCATTATCTCCAATGACAACCGCTGGAGATATTATTTATGAAAATAGTACTCCAACCGCTGCTCGTTTACCCATTGGACTTTCTGGCCAAGTGCTAACTGTTTCAGGTGGAGTTCCCACTTGGGAAGATTCGGTGGGCGGCGGAACAGTAATGTCCGTATCTGTAGTATCTGCAAATGGTTTAGCAGGCACTGTAGCAACTTCTACAACTACTCCGGCTATTACTCTTTCTACTACTATTACTGCTCCAGTTCTAGCCGGAAATGGTACGGCAATTGAAGCTGCAACTACCACGGGTTCTGGGTCTGTTGTTCTAGCTACATCTCCCACTTTAGTAACTCCCGCGCTTGGAACTCCTACTTCTGGTGTATTGACTAATGTAACCGGTCTTCCCCTTACTTCAGCAGTTACAGGTACTCTTCCAGTTGCTAATGGTGGTTCGGGTGATACTTCTCATACTGCTTATGCAGTTTTAACTGGTGGTACCACTTCTACTGGAGCGGTACAATCTGTTTCAGGCGTAGGAATTGCTGGGCAAATATTAACTTCTAATGGAGCAAGTGCTCTTCCCACCTGGCAAGCCCCGCAAGCTGCACCTTCTGGCGCCATTATAGCATTTGGTGGAACCTCAGTTCCTTCTGGTTATTTGCTTTGTGATGGCACTGCTTATTCTCGCACAACCTTTTCTACTCTTTTTGGAGTGATTTCTAGTAATTTTGGTAATGGAGATGGCTCTACCACTTTTAATGTTCCAGATTTTCGCGGAATGTTTCTTCGTGGAGTAAATGGAACATCCGGCAATGATCCAGATGCTTCTTCTCGTACTGCTAATAATTCCGGGGGTAATACTGGAAATAATGTTGGTTCTGAGCAAGCAGGAGCTTTTGCTTCTCATACACATAGCGTGAGTGGTAGTGGAAGTTTTACGATTAATACTAATCCAGGAAATACTGGTGGAACTGGAAATAATGTTGCTCAAGGTGTTAATAGTCCAGTAGGAACTCAATCTGTTAGTTTTTCTGGTTCTATTGGAAATACAGGCGGTGATGAAACCCGCCCAATTAACGTATATGTTTATTATATTATAAAAACTTAATTTATGAACTTATTAATTAAAGATAAAGATGGAAATCCTTCACTAACTGAAACAGTTTTTCTTTATGGTTGTTTAGTTTGTATTGCTAAATTAGCATTTAGTGGATTTGATGTTGGAACATTTTTAAAAGTGCCTACTTTCGGCGGCAGCGATTTTGGAATGGCAATTGCTTCTCTTGGTGGAATTTATTCTCTTCAAAGTCACGTTGGAAATTTAGCTAAGAAAGATAAGGAAGGGTAACTCTATTCCGGTAGAATCTAAACGTCAGTGGCGTTTCATGCAAATGATGGCACATAATCCTGAAAAAGCCAAAAAGAAGAATGGAATTTCTCCTTCTAAAGCTAAAGAATTTATTGATAAAACGAAGTCCTTTAAAAAACTTCCAGAAAGTAAATAATTATGGCACAAAATACTTCTAGCATTTTATCAGATCATGATGCAACTCAAATTCTTCAGAAGGTTTATAATCCCGCTGAAGGTGCTTTAGCTACTGGCGGATATTTAAGCAAAACTGTTGGAAATAATGTACAAATTGCTTATCCAAATTCAACTACTGAAGTATATAGTTTTTATGAAGGAACTACTATAAATACCCCAGGACCCACGCTTCTTTATGTTTTAACTCTTGTATATACAGATAGTACTAAAGCATATCTAATGTCAGCAACTAGAACTAGTTAAGGATTTCCAATGGGCGTAAAATATAATCCATTTACTGGTAATTTTGATGTATTTAATAATACTCCACCAGATACAGTTGTAGCTCCTGCCGGAGAGTCAATTGATAATGGAGTTGCGACATTTGAAGGTACTTCTGGAACTGTTATTCAAAGTACTCCAGCAACTATTGATCAAAGTGGCAATATTGATACCCCAGGAACAATTACTGCTGCTGAAATAGTAGATGAAGGATTAACTCCAAATACTGCAGTTTATGCAGATAGCGGTAGTCAATTAGCTTCTTCAACTACTACATCTACTGAACTTGGATATGTTCATGGTGTGACTTCAGCAATTCAACCTCAGTTAAATTCTAAACAATCTACTTTAACATTTTCTGATTCATTAGTTAATAATGCTGGAACAGTTACTCTAGTCAATGATAGTACTCCTACAGATTCTCAATACTATGGTACAAATGTTGTTGGAACTTTAGGTTATTATAATCTTCCGACTTCTGCTGGAACTGTAACTTCTGTTGGATTAGCAGATCTTAGTACTGCACCTATTTATACAGTTTCAAATAGTCCAGTTACTACTTCTGGAACTATTGATTTAACTTTAAATACTCAATCTGCTAATGAAGTTTTTGCTGGACCTTCTTCCGGGTCTGCTACTGAGCCTGCCTTTAGAGCACTTGTAGCTAATGATATTCCTACTCTTAATCAGAATACTACTGGTACTGCTTCTAATATCACAGCAACTTCTAATAGTACTCTTACAAGTTTACCATCTTTAGCTCTTCCCGGTTCGCAAGTAACCGGAAATATCCCTGGAAATGCTGCAAATATTACTGCAACAAGTAATTCTACTCTTACAACTCTTTCTGCTTTAAATCTTCCTACTTCACAGTTATCTGGAGATGTTTCCCTAACATCTCAAGTTTCAGGAGTTCTTCCTCTTGCAAATGGCGGCACTAATAGTACTTCTGCACAATCTGCTATTAATACATTAGCCGGAGCAGTTACTTCTGGAGAATATCTTCGAGGTAATGGCACGAATGTGGTAATGTCTACAATTCAAGCCGGAGATTTACCAAGTCTTTCTGGGACATATGTAACTCAATCTGAAGTTGGGGCAGCTTCTGGGGTTGCATCATTAGATGGAACTGGAAAGGTTCCTCTAACTCAATTACCTGCTGCAGTATTTATTTATCAAGGAGTTTGGAATCCTTCTACGAATACTCCCACTCTTATAGATGGCACAGGAGTTACCGGATATGTTTATTGGGTAAGCACAGCTTTTGCTGGACCAGTTGCTGGACTTAGCAATGCTTCAATGATTAATTTTGAAATTGGTGATTTGGTTGTTTATAATGGTACTCAATGGGAATTAACTACCCCAGCTGCTGGAGTTCAATCCGTCAATGGTGCCCAAGGTGTTGTTACAGTTAATGCTATTAATCAACTTACTGGAGATGTAACTACTTCTGCTGCTTCTGGTTCACAATCTAAAGTTGCTTCTTTAGTTGCTACTTCTAATGCAACATTAACTACTCTTTCTTCCCTTTCTCTTCCCGGTTCGCAAGTAACCGGAAATATCCCTGGAAATGCTGCAAATATTACTTCAACTTCTAATTCAACACTTACCACTTTAAGTGCTTTAAGTCTTCCTGGAAGTCGGGTGACGGGAAATATTTCAGGAAATGCTGCAAATGTGACTGGAGTTGTTGCAGTAGTTAATGGTGGAACTGGAACCACGACTTCTACTGGAACTGGTTCAGTTGTATTATCTTCTGCTCCAACTCTTACAAATCCTACAGTTGGAACTCAATCTTCTACAGATAATAGTACATTAGCCGCTTCTACTGCATATGTAACTGCAGCAGTTAATAACGCAATTGCCGGAGTAAATCCTGCAGTTGCCGTAAATGCGGCTACAACTACTGCGGCGAATACCAGTGGATTAACCTATAACAATGGAGTAGGTGGAGTTGGTGCCACATTTACTGGGCCTACTAATACCGCACTTACTGTTGACGGATTTACCTTTACCGCTCTAGGTCAACGACTTCTTGTAAAAAATGATACTCAAAGTCCTTCCGGG
>Ga0302319_10015423_pt1 | contig 14160 bp, 9 predicted proteins | sample Bog_T0_2_FD_203319 | JGI IMG/M metagenome (GOLD analysis project Ga0302319, IMG submission 203319) | Peat permafrost microbial communities from Stordalen Mire near Abisko, Sweden - Bog_T0_2 | ecosystem: Environmental > Terrestrial > Soil > Wetlands > Peat | place: Sweden: Abisko, Stordalen Mire... | reverse complement strand
GAGTCGTAATCCACAGCTTGTACGAAAGTCAAAGGCAGGATGCCGAAATTGATCAGGTTCGCGCGGTGAATACGGGCGAAACTTTTTACGATGACCGCCTTAAGGCCCAAATACATGGGAGCCAAAGCCGCGTGCTCGCGGGAAGAGCCCTGACCGTAGTTTTCGCCGCCTACCACAAATCCGCTGCCCGCTTCTTTAGCGCGCTTGGGGAAAGTGGGATCGATGATGTTAAACACAAATTCCGAAATGGCAGGAATGTTGGATCGCAAGGGCAACACTTTTGAGCCGGCCGGCATGATGTGATCGGTGGTGATGTTATCGACCACTTTTAACAAAACCGGGGCCTCGATCTTTTCAGCTAAAGGCTGGTTGACCGGCAGAGGTTTAATGTTGGGGCCTCGGAGCACTTCGACTTTTTTCGGATCCTTGGCGGGAGGGATAATGCCGTTATCGTCCCAAACAAACTTTTCGGGAATCTCAATCTTGGGCGCTTTTCCTAAAGTGGAAGGGTCAGTAATTTTTCCAGTTAAGGCGCAGGCCACGCAGGTTTCAGGGCTTGCCAGATAAACCTTGGCGTCGCGGGTTCCGGAACGGCCCTCAAAATTGCGGTTAAAACTGCGGATGGAAACGGCTCCCGATGAGGGAGCCTGGCCCATGCCAATGCAGGGTCCGCAGGCGGACTCAATAATGCGGGCTCCCGAGGCGATAATATCGGCCAAAGCGCCGTTTTTCGCGATCATTTCGAACACTTGTTTGGAACCGGGGGTGACGGTCATTGAAACGCTGGGATGGATGTGTTTCCCCTTGAGCATTTTGGCGACCATCATCAAATCAGTGTAAGAGCTGTTGGTGCAAGAACCCACACAAACCTGCTGAACATCAATGGTTTTGAGTTTGGAAACTTCAATCACGTTATCCGGGCTGTGGGGTTGGGCGATCAAAGGACGAAGTTTGTTTAAATCGATAATCAGTTCTTCGTCGTAGCTCGCGCCAGGGTCGGCGGCCAAAGGCGTCCAATCCTTGGCGCGTCCCTGGGCCTTCATATATTCACGGGTGTTTTCATCCGAAGGGAAGATAGAGGTAGTGGCTCCCAGTTCAGCGCCCATGTTCGTAATGGTCGCGCGGGCGGTAGCGGAGAGGCTCTTCACGCCGGGGCCGGTGTATTCCAAAATTTTTCCCACGCCGCCTTTGACGGTTAACTTGCGCAAGACTTCCAAAATGATATCCTTCGCGGTCACCCAGGGCTGAAGCTTGCCCTTCAGTTCCACCCGCAAAACTTTCGGCATGGTCATGTAAAAAGGTCCGCCGCCCATGGCGACCGCGATATCCAAACCGCCGGCGCCGATGGACAATTCGCCCAAGCCGCCGCAAGTGGGGGTGTGGGAGTCCGAACCTAAAAGGGTTTGGCCCGGTATGGCGAAACGTTCCAAATGAACCTGGTGGCAAATGCCGTTGCCGGGGCGGGAGAAGTAAATGCCGTGCTTGGAGGCAACCGACTGCAGATAGCGGTGGTCATCGGCATTTTCAAAACCGGTTTGAAGCATATTGTGGTCGACATAAGATACGGAAAGCTTGGTATGAACCTGGGGAACGCCGATGGCCTCGAATTGAAGGTAAGCCATGGTGCCGGTCGCGTCCTGAGTGAGGGTTTGATCGATGCGGATACCCACTTCCTGGCCCGCTTCGGGTGTGCCCGAAAGAAGGTGGGCGTTAATAATCTTTTGAACCAAATTCAATCGCTTCTTGCTGTCGGTTGTCATGATTGCCTCCGTTAAAAATGTAAGAATGCAAACTAGTTGTTGAGGGAGGCCCATTATGAGTCTGGGTAAGGCGCCAATTCAACCCTAAATCCGGCGCAAATCAGCGAAAAGTGCAGGTTTTAAGCTTTGTTGGCAAATCAAAACCCTGCATTTTCGGATATGTCTTTTTATTTACTTCGGTACTTACCTTTGAATGAGATTTAATTTAAAGTTTAGTTTCTCAGCTTCTTAAGAGTTCTGACTGGGGAATCCATTTTGATCAACACTATCCTATCCATTGAAGGCATGCATTGCGCTTCCTGCGCTTCCCGCATTGAAAAGCAGCTTAACCTGGTTCCGGGTGTTCATTTCGCTTCGGTCAATCTGGCGTCCAACAAAGCCTATATTCAAACGGAGGATCACCAAACCGATCTGCCCGCTTTAGAGCAGGCGGTCCATGAGGCGGGCTATGCGGCTCACCGTTACATCTCCAACGAACACGCTCACAAGGCTTACGATGAGCACGAAACCAGGTTCGGCTGGCGGCTGATCCTGGGCGGTTTTTTAGCGCTGCCTCTTTTAGCTCACCATGTATTTATGAATTTAGCTCTCTTTCAATTCTCGCCATGGATTCAGTTGTGTTTCGCGGCGCCGCTTTATTTTGTGGTTGGCTGGCCTTTTCATCAATCCACCCTCAAGTTACTCCTTAAGCACCAGGTCAGTATGGACACCCTGATTTCACTGGGAACCTCGGTGGCCTTTTTTGGGTCGCTGCCGGCTCTCTGGGGCTGGCGGGTAGACCTTTATTTTGATGCCACCGGCATTATTCTTTTTCTCGTCACACTGGGACGTTTTTTGGAAAACCGTTCCAAACAGCGGGTCAATCGGGCGCTGGAACAATTGGTCAATCTCGCGCCCCGGACCGCCCATGTGCGGAAGGACACGCATCAAATTGATTTGCCCGTCGAAATGGTGGGAATTGGGGACCAGCTTTGCATCCGGCCGGGCGAGTCCATACCGGTGGATGGGGAAGTTTTGGAAGGAAAAGGTTTTGTGGACGAATCCTTTTTAACCGGGGAGTCCACTCCGGTGGAAAAACGTCCCGGAAGGCCGCTTTTCGCGGGCACTATCAACGGCACCACGACGCTCATCATGCGCGCCGAATCGATCGGAGCGGATACCGCTTTGTCCCGCATGATCCGTCTGGTGGAAGAAGCGCAGGGATCCAAGGCGCCTGTGCAAAAAATGGCGGACAATGTGGCGGCAATTTTTGTTCCTGTTGTCCTGCTTCTCGCGGCCGCGACTTTGTGGGGCTGGCTGATCTGGGGAAAAGTTCCCCTGACCGACGCCTTTCAACACGTAGTCGCGGTGCTGGTGATCGCCTGTCCCTGCGCCCTGGGGTTAGCCACTCCCATCGCGGTGATGGCGGGCGTGGGGCTGGCGGCGCAAAAAAGCATCTTGATCCGCCGGGCCGAGGTGTTGGAAAAAACCCGCAAGATCGATGTACTTGTTTTTGATAAAACCGGAACCCTCACCGAAGGCAGACCCCGTTTGATGGATGTGATGATCACGGGCGACTATTCGGAAGAACAGTTATTGCGCTACGCGGGGGCGCTGGAGATGGGAACCAATCATCCCCTGGCCGCGGCGATTTTGAAAGAAGTCATGGTGCTGGATCTTATTTTACCCAAGACGGAAAAAGTGATTGAGGCGCCGGGAGCGGGGGTTCAGGGCTGGGTGGAAGGTCGGTTGGTCGCCATCGGCACGAAAGGCTATATCGAATCCCTGGACGGCGTGGTGGCCTCAGCGCAGGTCAGGTCCAATGTGGAAGCCTATCGACAGGGCGGGCAGACCGTTTCATTGATGGCTATCGATCAAAAGATCGCGGCGATTTTTGTGATGGAAGACGCCCTCCGGGCCGAGTCCAAAGAAGTTGTCACCCGGTTAAAAAAGCTGGGGCTTCAGGTTCATCTTTTGACCGGGGATGGCGAAGTGGTGGCAAGGCGCGTGGCGGACCGGGTGGGCGCGGACGAAGTAAAGTCAAACGTTTTACCCGAGGGTAAGGTTCAATATATTAAAGAACTGCAAAGCAGGGGCCTCAAGGTGGCCATGGTAGGGGACGGCTATAACGACGCGGCGGCTTTAACCACGGCGGACCTGGGGATTGCCATGGGGACCGGCACGGATGTGGCGAAAGAAGCGGGGGATATTGTGCTGGTGCAGGGAGACCTTCTTAAAGTCGTCGAAGCCATTCAAATTTCGCGGGCGACCTTTAACATCATCTGGCAGAACCTCTTTTGGGCTTTTAGCTATAACCTATTGGCGCTGCCTTTGGCTATTTTTACCCAAATTTCCCCCTCTTTGGCGGCGGGGGCCATGGCGCTTTCTTCCCTGACGGTGGTTTTGAATACCCTTCGGCTTTTTGGGAAGAAGTTTTGACCCTGTTGGAATGCCGTCAAAAATAAGGCACTCTCCGCTTTTGAATAGGGTTTTGTCCCTTGTTTCGTTCTTTATCCAAATTAAAAAAAGTGGAGTATACTTATTTCCGGTTGGGTTAAACGACACTTATTGATGGGGGCGAGCGTGATCAAAAAAATCTTCGTTTGTTTAATTTTTCTGGCGGCCATTATTATTCCTCTGGCTTGTGGCAATCAAAATAACGCGCCTACTGGCCCCATCGGCGGTGGTTCTGCTGCTACCTCAACTCCGACGAAGACCAATACTCCGGGTGGGCCTACTTCAACGCCAACTAATACGCCGACAGTTAACGGCTCAACGGCTACGCCTACTCCAACTTTTGCGGTCAATACTCCGGTTTACGAAAATACTTACGCGACATTTGCCTCTCCCAATGGGGTTGTAATCTCGGGCAACCTTATGACCCTAGCCGAAAGAGAAGACAATGGGTCTGGTTATTTCGGATTCGAAGAGTTTGTTTTAGGGAACAACGGAGTGACGTTGAATTCAATACCCATTGGTGGCGCTCAACTTCTTCAAGGTATTCCCACTCCCGCTACCACACCGCCTTGGGTGCCCGTAACTGTTAATCTTGTTGGACCGCAGGGTTTTGTAAATCCAGGTGGTAATGGCCCTCCTGCCGGCGGGACGTCTCCTTTCGCCTCGAATCTTCCTTCGACTGGAAGATCCGCCTATGCTGCGGTATTAGATAGTACTGGCGGTGCTGCAACTTTGTATGAAGGAAATGACTATGAGGCTGGTTGGCCAAATCCTTATGGTTATACTTCTAGCTACGAACCAATTGAAGTGAATGGTTATGGCGCAATTGCTTTTAATAACCCAAAAGCTTTAACTGCTGATGGAAATGGAAACCTTTATGTAACTGATACAGGCAATGGATTGTTGGAAGAATTTTGGGGTTTAGCGGGGCCTATTCCTGGGGGTTTTGGTTTACACAAAACGGCTGGCAATGCTGGCATTACTTTTGTTAATAATACAGTTCCTGCGTCACCGACAACTTTTGTTTCGGTCACTTTCAAATCCCCTTATGGTGTTTTTTGTGACATCAACAATAATGTTTGGGTAACGGACACAGGTTATAGCCCTTCTGTCGTTCAAGAGTATTCATTCTCTGGAGCAGTTACAATTCTGGCAGCTTGGCCGACCGTGGCCGGATGTAAAGCTACCGGTATTGCGGTTGCACCGCCTGGTGCAGTAAATATGAGTGGGCAATCAATCGCGGGGGATGTTTATGTTGCGGATTCAGGGAACAACGTGGTTGAAATTTATAATCCGGCAGGAACTCTTTTGTCAGTGTTAACTGATCCTCATAGCGCTTATGAAGGTGGCCAGCCTTTTGCTCCTTCTTGTATTGGTTTTAATGCCGCAAGTAGTACCTATGATCTATGGGTGGCAGATACCAACAATGATTATGTTATTTCGTTCCATTAATTTTTTGATTTTCTAATTGTTGATTTTTTAAAAGCCCATGTCTTCGACGGAAGACGTGGGCTTTTTTATTTAACCAAAGTCTCTTCCTTGACGGTCTTTTGAAACTTGCCTATCCTACCTTTCGTTATTTATTTTCCTGTGTTTATTCAATACAAGAGGTGTGTTATGGAAAAGCGATTTATGGCTGTTTTGTTTCTTGTTTCCGTGATTCTGACTGATTCCTGCGGACCCAAAATTAACCCCAATGAAATCCGTATCGGCGAATACGGGTCGCTCACCGGAGCCCAGGCCACCTTTGGTACTTCAACCGACAACGGCATCAAGCTGGCGGTGGATGAAATTAACGGCACCGGCGGGATTAACGGAAAAACCTTAAAACTGACCGCTTATGACGATCAGGGCGACCCGGCGGAAGCGGCGGTGGTGGTGACCAAACTCATTACGCAAGATCAGGTTCAGGTGGTTTTAGGCGAGGTGGCGAGTTCCCTTTCTTTGGCGGCGGCGCCGATTTGCCAGCAGAATAAAATTCCCATGATTTCCCCTTCTTCCACCAATCCCAAAGTGACCCAGGTGGGGGACTATGTTTTCCGGGTTTGTTTTATCGATCCTTTCCAGGGCCAGGTGATGTCGGATTTTGCCATGAAAAATCTCAAGGCGCAAACTGCGGCGATTTTGCGGGATCAAAAAAGCGATTACAGCATGGGCTTGGCGGACTTTTTCGTGAAGCGGTTTAAAGAAAAGGGTGGCACGATTGTCTCTGACCAAAGTTATGTGGCGGGCGATGTGGATTTCAAATCCCAGCTCACCAACATTCGCGGGCAAAAACCGGATGTTATCTTTGTTCCGGGTTATTACGGCGAAGTAGGGTTGATCGCTAAGCAAGCCAGAGAATTAGGGGTCAAAGTAGCGCTTTTGGGCGGTGACGGTTGGGATTCTTCCAAGCTTTATGAAATCGGCGGAGCGGCTTTGGACGGTTGTTATTTTTCCAGCCACTATTCGCCCGAATCAACCGACCCGAAGGTACAGGATTTCGTGAAAAAATATCAAACCAAGTATGGCCAGGTGCCGGACGCTTTGGCGACTTTAGGCTATGACTCGATGGGTGTGTTGGCGGAAGCTTTGAAAAACGCGAAAAGTCTGGGCGAAGCCGATATTCGGGACGCCATCGCGGCGACGAAGGCTTACGCTGGAGTGACCGGGTCAATCAGCCTGGATGCCAACCGCGACGCGGTTAAGCCGGCGGTAGTTTTAAAAATCGAGAATAGTAAGGCTTCTTACGTTACGACGGTTAATCCTTAAAATGGTTGAAAAACCCATTCTCGTTGTCGATAGGTGTAAAATTAATCCGTATCCAATTGGGTTCAGGAGTCTGAAAATGAAAAAAATCGCTCTTTTGATATTAATTTTTGTTTTGGGTACCAGTTTCGCGTTTGCGGACGACAGAGACGAAGATGAATCAAAAGCTAAAACAACCTCGAACAATAGCGATTCTTTCTATCTTGGTTTTGGTACGGGTGTGGATTTACCCGGCACTAATTGGAGCTCAAACTACGCCCTTGGCGGCGGCGCCCAGCTTTTTGGCGGATACGCTTTCGATAAGAATTGGGCCTTGCGATTGGATGAGGAAAACTGGTTTTTTGAAGGAACAAATTTTTCTCTTTATAACTTTAGGTCTTTGGCTTCGATTAAATATACCTTTAGCGTGGAAGGCTGGCAGCCCTATCTTTTGTTGGGCGGGGGCATCGTTTACCAAACACTTTCCACGACTGGCAGCAGTTCCATCAATCTGGATGCTTTAGGCGGTCTGGGAGTTCAATTTGATATGACCGCCGACACGCACTTTTTTGTGGAAGCCAGATATAACTTCATTCTTCCCTCAACGGGAAGCTTTCAGGATGTTCCCCTCACCGCGGGCATTTGGGTAAACTTGCCTTAGAACCGAGAAGAAAAATTTATTTCACCACAGAGTTAACGGAGTTACACAGAATAAGGCTTTTGATTTTTTAAAAAAATCCTAATGTCGGACTCTGTGTAACTCCGTTAACTCTGTGGTGATAAGTAGTTGGTTTTTCTAAGCCGGTTGTAACTCAATCAAACTCACTTCGGGGCTCAAGCCGAACCGCACGGGCAAAGTCCAATAGCCCGTGCCGGAGGACACGTAAAGCTGGCACCCCGCTTCCTCAAACAGCCCCATGTCATATTTAAAAAATAGTTTGGCGAGGGACCACTTGAGCCATTTAAAACCAAATTGCCCGCCATGGGTATGACCGCTTAACGTAAGCTCAATTTTTCGATCAACGGCTTCTTTAAAGCCCTGGGGCTGATGGGCCATCAGGATGGTTACGGCTTTCTCCGGTTTTTTCTCGATAGCCTTGTCAAAATCAGGCGCCACCGAACCCCATTTGCCAAACCGCCGGGCGCCTTGGTCGCCCACGCCGGCGAGCCAAATAACAGAGTCTCCTCTTTTTATTTCCATTCCCTCGTTGACCAGCATGGTCAACCGGCTGTCCTCCAGTATGTTGAGGGTCTTTTGGGGATTGGCGTAAACGTCGTGGTTGCCTAAAACCCCCAGCGCGGGCAAGTAAGGATCCAGATATTCCAGACTTCTAAGAAATTTAGGCAGGTAATGGGGATCATCATCCGTAATGTCCCCGCAGACGATAAAAAGATCGGGGTTTGTGTTTTGGGAAACCTTTGAAAATTGAGCCAGCCGGGAAGGGCGGCTAAAAAACCCCACATGCAAGTCGGACACCATGGCGATTTTGAACCCGGCGAACTCGGAAGGAAGATTTTTAATTTTCACCGTTACTTTTTCCACTTTAATTAAAAACAAAGCCTGAAGGAGGCCCGTTACACTGATGATTCCGATGGTGATTAAAAAAATATTAGACGGGATATGGGCGAACACAAGGAAAGGCATATGGTTCCAATGGGAAGTAATGAGCCAAAGAAGACTGAGAATCAGCAGGAAAGCCGAATAAAAAAGGATTAAGAAGTTCCAAAAGACCCAAAAAGGACCCAGAATCGCCCGGGCGATCCGGAAAAAGGGCGACGAGTGGCTTTTGAGCAGAAGGGGTAACAGCAGCCAGAGAAGGTTGCCCAGGATTGCCCCTAAAAAAACGAAGTGCCAATGTAGGGGATAGATATACAAGCCGGCTGAAATGGCGGTGGCGTTAATCAGGAAAAATAAAGAGACGACAAGATTAACGACGAGAACGGTTTTTCGGGTAGCCAAGGTTTCTCCTGATTTGTTTTCGAAGACATATTTGGGCTCTGGCCTGAAATTGTCAAGGTCGGCGCGGAGCTTGTTTTTCTATTCAGCCTCAGAAGGTTCGAGGGTAGAATTTCATCCATTGAAGGGGTGATATGGAAAGTTTTTTTCAGCTACTACTCAACGGAACGGCTTTGGGTTCCATTTACGCTTTAATCGCCCTGGGCTACACCATGGTTTACGGCATTCTGCGCCTGATTAATTTCGCCCACGGCGATATTGTGATGGTGGGCGCTTACGCGGGGCTTTTCACCGCCTTAAGCATTGGCGCTTCGGATCACCCCACTCTATGGAATTTTTTTATCGTTTTGATCGCCGCCATGGCCGCTTCGGCGCTTTTGGGTCTTGTGATTGAACGGCTGGCTTACCGGCCTCTGCGCCATGTCCCCCGTCTGAATCTGTTAATCACGGCGGTCGGTGTTTCTTTACTCCTGGAAAATTTGGGTCAGGTGGTTTTTGGGGCCACCCCCCGGGTTTTTCCCGACATTATGCCCAGCGAAACGCTGCTTCAATTCGGCCAGGTGGCCGTGACCAACCAGCAAGTCGTGGTGTTTGGAACCTCCCTTTTTCTCATGATCGTTCTGGAATGGATCGTGCTCAAAACCAAATTGGGGCGAGCGATGCGGGCCGTTTCTTTCTCTCATGAGATCGCCTCTTTAGTGGGGATACCGACAGACAAGATTGTAGCCTTTACGTTCGCGGTCGGTTCGGCCCTGGCGGCCGCGGCGGGAATTTTGGTTTGTATTTCCTATCCGAAAGTTGATCCTCTGATGGGCGTGATGATCGGCATGAAGGCTTTTGTGGCGGCGGTTTTGGGAGGGATTGGCAGCATTCGGGGGGCGGTGGTGGGCGGTTTTATTATGGGCATCGCGGAAGCCATGGTAGTGGGTTACGGTTCTTCCACTTACCGCGACGCGCTGGCCTTCGCCATTTTAATTCTCATCCTTCTTTTAAAACCCGCGGGCCTGTTCGGCAAGTATCAGCCGGAGAAGGTGTGAGTCTGGAATGAAATCGAACATGATGTGGGTTCTTATTCTTTTCGGCATTGCTTTGGCGGCGCAGGGGTTAACCATGGTGATGCCGCCCTACTTCTCCCAGCTTTTTATTTTGGCTTCCATCAACGCCATTCTGGCGGTTTCACTCAATCTGGTGAACGGCCTTTCGGGCCAATTTTCCCTGGGCCAGGCTGGGTTTATGGCGGTCGGGGCCTATGTGGCGGCTTCGATGAATGTATTTCTTTTATCGCCGCTTCATGGCAATCCTTTTGGCGATCAACTGGCACTGGTTATTTCCCTTATCGTTGCGGCGATTGCCAGCGGGTTCGTAGGTTATTTAGTGGGATTGCCAACGTTACGGCTTCGGGGAGACTATCTGGCGATCGTTACTTTGGGATTTGGTGAAATTATCCGGGTCATTATTCTCAACATTCAGGCGGTGGGCGGGGCGAGAGGGTTTATTAACATTCCCAACAGTACCAGCGCCTTTTTAGTCATTTTCATTTTGGCCTTTTGCGTTCTATTAACCCACCGGTTTGTCATGGCCTCCCAGGGCCGAGCGCTTTTAGCCATCCGGGAAAACGAAATTGCCGCGGAAGCAATGGGAGTAGATACGACTACTTATAAAGTCGGAGCCTTTGTGGTTTCCTCCGCGGTGGCGGGCGTGGCGGGCGGGCTTTTCGCCCATTATCTTTCTTATATCAATCCCAGTTCGTTCAGTTTTATGAAGTCGGTGGAAATCGTGATCATGGTGGTCTTGGGGGGGATGGGGTCGGTTTCGGGCGCCATTTTGGCCACCTTCATTCTTACTTTTTTGCCGGAAGCCCTCAGGCCTTTGCAAGACTTAACCCATGTGGATTTGCGGATGGTGATTTATTCTTTGATGCTCATTCTGATGATGCTCTTGCGTCCCCAGGGTATCTTTGGCCGGCAGGAGCTTTGGCAGGTATTTAGATTTTCTAAAACCGAAAAATAATGGTTAAATTGTTTGCTGAATCAGTCAGCCTCAATTGAAGGTTCAAATGAAAATTTTTACAATCCTGTTTCTTTTAAGCGTGGCGTCGGCTCTTTGGGCCGTCACGCCGATGGAATATTACAACAGCCTGGTGGCTGGCGACGACGACCCGGGTTTCAAGGACGGGGCTTTTGACGACGCCCGGTTCAACCAGCCCAGCGGGCTGGCCTTGGATGAAGAGGGCAAGCGTCTTTTCGTGGCGGACAAAAATAACAACCGGATTCGGGTAATTTATCTTCAGGAGGACAACCGCGTGGAAACCCTGGCAGGGACCGGCGACAACAAAAATCAGGATGGTTCATTAGATAAAGCCTCTTTTAGCGGACCCTGTCTTTTGGCCAGGATGCCGGAAGACCAATTAGCGGTTTATGAGTCGGGTGATCATTCCATACGAATCATTGATCTCAAAAACAAGAATGTGAGCACCATTGTCAAAGGATTGGATGAAGTCTGGAATTTGGCCTATTGGCCTTTGGACCAGGGTTTATATCTTTCTCTGCCCAAAGTCGGCCGTCTTCAAAGATTGGACTTAAAAAACAAATCTCTGACTACTCTTTTGCTAAGCGATCCCCAGGTGCCTCAGCCCAAAGCACTGGGCCTTTGTGGCAATAAACTGTATTTAGCCGATGAAAATTCCAAGTTTATTTATCAAGTAGAGCCGGTTTTGAATACCTTGAACGCCGCCGTGACAGTCCGCCTGGAAACGGCGGGGACCGGAAATAATATTCTTCAATTAGCGGCGTCCGGGGAAAATCTATATGCGCTTGAGAATGATCGGAATGATCAGGAATATATGGCAAAAGTTTTGCCCGATTATCGGCCGGTTAGCCTGGCGACCGCGTGGGGATTCACTATGCGGAAAGAGAGTTTTTATTATCTGCCTCTTTTATCGTTTTCAAGCGACCAACCGACCGGTTTCGCGGCGATGCCGGGTGACCAGGAAAAGTTTTTTGTTTCTCCCAGGTCGTCCGGAATCAACTCGATCATCAGCGTGAAAGACTATAACTTTGGGTATTATTGGATGGAACGCAATCCTCCCTACGATTGGCAATATCCAACCAATAAGCCCCCTCAAACCTTCAGGATATTAATCGTCGGCGAATCCAGGGTCGTCACAGCCCCAGCGGTTCCCTTTGACGACTTCGGGAATGAAATTATTGTCCCTGGAACTAAGGATGACGGCGATCGCATGGATGTTCATGAAATTTGTTCTCCCCGGATGAATACCTTTCCGAAACAACTGGAGTTTCTTTTAAACACCGAAGCGGCGTTGAATGATGTTTCGGAGCATTTTGAAGTAATGGAATTGGGATTCCCGGCTCAAAAAATCCAATGGGTAGGACCGGATTCAGTTCCTCCGAAGGTGAAGGCTAATGATATCGACCTGGTTCTTGTACAGGTAGCGCCAGATTCTGGTGAAGATTACAAACGATATTACTACGCTGACATAACAAAGGATAACATACCGGCTTGGGGCGACGATTATGAGCGCTTATTATTGCCCTGGCGTCAAAGGGTTCCCGACGGCGCCCCGAAAAGGCTGTTGGACGCCTGCTTTAAGGATAAATTGACGAAGGAAATATCCCCGACACAACTTGATTTCGGCTCTTTTGAGGACTTGCTTTATTCCGGAGATAGTGAAATTCGGAACGATTTAGTGGAAATGATCGGCAAGCCTTTAAAAGTTATGGAGCAAAGAGCCCTCGCATGTAAAACATCATTGGGAAAAACGCCCCGGGTGGCTTTCTTTTACACTCCAAATTCCGATTGTCAGCATTGCGCTCAATTCGAAAATTTTTGGTCCGATGTCTGCGGACGGTATGGATTAACCTTTTTTACCCTGACCAAATCTTATAATGATCTCAAAATAAGCTATTTTCCTGTGGAGGCAAGGGAAATACATTCTCATTACACAGCCTATGGTAACGAATTGATTGCGACCATTTTAAAACATGAGTTAATCCAAAAGGGATGGATACCCTTTGAGGAAAAGAAAGATTAAGGTTTCTCGTTTTTTTCTTTAAGTCTTGCGTGGCCCAGATGGTTGGCCAGGTGCATGGAGTGAAACAGCAGCCATTGTTTTTTGTTCATGGGGCCGAACCGTGGATGGGAGCTCAAATTTCCCTCAAACTTCTCGAAATCGTCCAGGGCTTTGCGCAGCTGTTCCAGTGCCGTTTTTTCATCACCCTCAATTCGTTCAACCGGCGTTCCCTTCATGGGCGAACCGATGCCGGTGGGAATTACCCCGTCCATCGCCGTTTTATACATGCCGATAGGACCGATGACATGTTTTTTCCACCATGACATTTCCCGCTGAAGTCCTTTCATAGAACCTTCCACAGCTTTCCGGCAGTGTTCCAAAATTTGAAAATAAGACCAATTGCCGGTGGTGATGACAGGGCCCTTTTCCAGATTCGCCAGTTCCCGGCGGATATCGTCGATTTTTTTAAATCTGAGTTCTCGGCGCAAGGTGGAGTCCTTTCAATCGTATAAGGGCGGCGGCGGGGGCACGGATTTTGTTTTTTTAAATTTTACGGCGAAAAATCCCTCCACGTCCGGCGTGGGCAGAACCCGCACGGACTTGACCACCGACGGGTGAAACTTTGCATCGCTCCACTGGGCCAGGCCCTGGGTGTGAAAGGGAAGGGGCAGAGTGATCGTCTCGATTTCCAAAGCGTCCGCATAGGTTTCCAAAGCCCACTGAACCACCATCTCGTTTTCTTCCGGCGCGAAGGTGCAGGTGGAATAAACCAGGGTGCCGCCTGGCTTGACGGACAAAACCGCCGATTTCAATAGCCGCCTCTGGTCTTTGGCCATTTTGCGGTTGGTGTCTTCCCGCCAGTAGCCGTAGGTAGAGGGCGTGTCCAATTGAAAACGGCCTTCCGAACTGCAGGGCGCGTCGAGCAAAACCTTGTCAAACGCTTCGTGGTTTTCTTTCCAAACCATTCCGCCGTCTCCCGCTTCCAAAACCTTCACATTGGCGGCTCCCTGCAGGGCGGTGTTGGCTTTCAGTTTTTCCACCCGAATGGGGTTGTTATCGTTGGCGGTGATGGAACCCTGGTTTTTCATGAGCACGGAAAGCTGGGTGGTTTTACTGCCTGGGGCGGCGGTGAGGTCCAAAACCTTCTCGCCGGGCTGAGGGGCCAATATTAAGGGCGGAATCATGCTGGACAGGCCCTGGATATAAATCTGGCCTTTCTCATAAAGCCCGGTTTTTTCCAAATCCTTCTG
>Ga0302319_10015422_pt1 | contig 14160 bp, 6 predicted proteins | sample Bog_T0_2_FD_203319 | JGI IMG/M metagenome (GOLD analysis project Ga0302319, IMG submission 203319) | Peat permafrost microbial communities from Stordalen Mire near Abisko, Sweden - Bog_T0_2 | ecosystem: Environmental > Terrestrial > Soil > Wetlands > Peat | place: Sweden: Abisko, Stordalen Mire... | reverse complement strand
GTACCTCTGACAATTGCGTAGATGACTAATGTGGCAACCACAGCGTCTCGATCAGAATCGCTGTTCATTTCATCGAGCAACCGCTCAAGAACTCCGGGAAAATTTTCCTCTGACCAAGGATGACCGTGTTTCACGGCGGCACAGGCTACGACATATTCTGTCGACCAAAGATAGGGGTTTTCCAAAGACATGAATCTGGCGATGGCCTCCTCGAAAAGGATCGACTCGAATCGCCCGCGTGCAAACCTGGTCGGAAAATCTGCGTGTGTGTATCCAAGGGATGTGCGAACGATCAGCCGGAATGCCTCTTCCGCAGCGACTGGGCTGACCGGAGGTTCATCCAGAAGACAAGATGCAAGGGTGACCAATGAGACATCTGATTGAAAAGGGTTCTCATGGTCCAATTTTTTCCATGCATTATCGGCGTGGTCGGTAAGTTTTGCGACAATTTTACTGGCGTCACGCTTTGCCAATACCACGGCGAGGGCGATGACCTCGCGCCATTCGCCGTCACCGAAGTGGGGTTCCAATAGGTCCACGAGCAACTTTTGGTCCTTTTGCGCCCGTGGCCGATGACCGTGCACGTAACCGCGCGCAGTGAGGTACTCTTGGAAGGTCAGGTGTTGAAATTCGTAAACCGGCTGAAGATGGTTATCTACGATGTCGTGACCCACTTGGATAACGAGGCTGCTGCGCCGCTCAATGCGTTCGACAAACTCGTACGGCGTCAATTTGGTGCCGTAAAGTTCGCTCACAAGCTCCTCGCGAGCTTGCTTGAGCAAGGTGAGAAGTTGGCTCCGGGCAATGCGTTGAACACCCTGCTCCATCATCCAGCAGGCGAGATAGCTGAGCTGCGGGAGGGCCTCTTCGTCGCTAATTGGGGCATTTCCCTCGACGTTCCATGTCATCAGCAGCACCTCGACGGCCTTGCTGTACAGTGTGACGCGGCGCTGAGGGAGTTGCCCCACCCAGCGCTTTACGACGAGGAGCGTCGTGAGGAGGAGCGGGTTGGTCACAAGCGAACGGATGCGTTCGTTGGCCCAGATTTGTCCGGCCAGTTCAAGTGCCTCGGCTCGCACCTTTTCGGTATTTCCAACTACCTCCAGATGCCAGTTTACGCAGAGTCGTTCTACGTCGCTTTCATCAAATGGCGCCAGACGAGTCTGGATACAGACATCGGCAATTGTCCCGGCAACAGCCCTGAAGCCCGCTTCGCGCGAAGTAACAACGAGCGAAACATTTTTGTAAAGATTTACAAAGCTGCGCAAGTGCTCAGCGAAGATGCGGCGGGTGCCATCGTCGGAAATCTCGTCAAGGCCATCGACGAGCAGTAGCGCCTTGCCTGCCCTTAACGCGTCATGCAGATGGATGCGAAAGGCTTGCGCGTCATCTCCCAAATGCCGTCCGAGGGCTTCCAAAAGATCGATGATAGGGCGGGTTGCATCGTCGCGGAGCTCTCGGCAACGGAGGAAAAATGGCAACCACGGCCGCCGCGGAAGATCGTCTGCGACGTCAGCCAACCGGGCGGGATCGGCGTAGGCCGAGGCGAGCCGTTTTAGAAGAGTGCTCTTTCCGCCGCCGGGCGCGGCCAGGATTGCGAGTCGCGAATGTTTCTCTAACATTGCGCCGACGGTCTGAGCGAGGGGTGGATTACCAGACGATGGTTCTGTGGCAATCTCTGCACTCGTTGTCCGCTTACGCCAGTATTGTGGATTGGCCTCGACCACTTCAGTAAGCCGAAGAGGCACAAAAAGATGCTCGAGTTTCATCCGTTTGACGCTCAGGTCGGAATCAGCCGGCAAACCGTCCAACTGCATGGAACCACATTCCTCGGCCAGCCACCGCAGGTAGGCGCCCCGGGCGCTGGCGACCTGCGCGGGATCGGCTTCGGATTCCACTGGCTCCATGTAATGCAATTTATGGAGAATCCCGCCCGACAGGCGATCGTAAGTCAACGCCCTCTCGGCGTCAGGCCGGGCAAGCGGGCGACCTGCGGCATCAATCAGCGCAACATGGGATGGCGCACCATGGCACGCAAAGAGAACGGTCCGATACCAGCCCGCGACGGTATAGAGCACCCGGATTTCTGCGATAGTCGTGTTGCTGACGCGATGGTCTGCAAGGAGTTCTTCCGCGACAGCCCTTGTTTCCCCCTCGGGCGCAAGTTTGCCCTCCTTGATGAGGTTGGAGATGGTGAATTGGCCAAGCCACTTTGCGAAGTCCTCAGCCGCTGCGGCTGCATTGGGAAGGGGGAACCTGCCCCTTTCGAGCACAAGGAGCAGCCGCCAAGTATCCGCGACCGGGTCGTATTCGATGCGCCTTTCCGAGCGCAGGGATTCGACTTCGGCCAGGAAACGCGGGATAACGTCCACCAGGATTTCGCAATGCTGGGCATCGTTGTTTTCCTCGCCCTGAGGCCTCCCGTGTAATGCTGCAAGCTTGGCAACGAGCAAAGTACACGGATCAAGCACAACCACCCCGTCAATCGTCACCCAGGAGCCTATCGCGTCATCGGCGAACTCCATCTCCTCGACGGGCAGCCCCTCCAGTACCTCGATGCTCGTGGGACCGCCCTTGAGTTGGAGCATTATCCAATGACTGATTGGCCGTCTGAGCTCCGGCTTTGGGCGTCGTGTGCCCCCGGATTTCGGTTTCCATCCCAGAGAGGCAGCTTCCGTTTCGATCCGGGTCCGCAATTCCCGGTCTCCCTGAAAATCGAGATCCTTGCTGTAAATTGGGAATCGATAGTGCTTCTTCCGGTCGGATGGCAGGTATTTTTCACCGTAAAGCGCCACGGCAAGTCCACCGATGAGCGCATAGCTCGCGTCGCTTGCACCAAGGCGGTCGATCAGCGGACGGAAGTCAGCAAGGCTGTAATTCTTCCCACCGTTCATGAAAGTTGAAATACCTTCCGATGACGGCGCGCCGTCGAGCGGATGCCCTCGGGATGTTTGGAAGGCTCGCTGGCCAGCCAGGCGCGGAACTCCTCCCTTGCTTCGTTCGATAGTGCGAACACTCGCCTCTGTTGAGCCTCCCAATCCTTGAATGCATACCAACGCGAGACCTCATCCAGGGATGGATCGTTCAGCCAGGCTAGTTCGTCTTTCAGAGGTTCTGCCACGACTTGATGTTACGCTATTGGTTAGGGGTTGTCAGTTCTCAGTTTAGTCATGGTCTCGTTTTGCTATCTCCCTCCGCCGCCTTTGTATCCCGCACCAGCGCTTCCGTGCTGCATAACCAAACAATTCCTGCCACCAGCATGACGGTGGAGACGGTAAAGAAAGCGGCATTCCAGCTCCCGTGATCCTTGATGAAACCAATGAGCGGCGGCGAGAAGGCATCCCCCAGCAGGTGGATGACGAGGATATTCAACGCGAACGCCGTGGCGCGCATGGAGGCCGGGGTGACATTCGCCAGCGCCGTATTGGACGGCCCGGTATTCATGAAGAGGAAGAAAATTGCGAAGAAGACGAAGATCCACGCGGCCGGAAATGGCGTGTAGAGCATCGCGATGGTGCATGGAAACCCGAGGATCATGCCCCACCCCGAGACGATAAAGTAAGACCCCGGAAACCGCGGCCGCAGCGCATCGCCCAGCCAGCCACCGAGCAACGTGGAAATGAACCCAGCCACAACCAGGATGCCGCCAAAGATGAGATCCGTGCTGGCGAGCGGCTGGCCGCGTCCCTCGTGGATATACGTGGGCGCCCAGACCGACAGCCCGCCGATGGCGAAGGTGAGCGCCGCCTGCGCGAGGATATTGGTAACCAGCGAGGGAATGCGGATCAGCCCGCAATAATCATCCCACGTAGGCTTCGCGCGATGCGCATGCTCCCGGGTGGGCTCGCGCATGAAGAAGCAGAGCGCCGCGAGGATGAGCCCCGGCGGCAGGACGAGGAAAAAGGCCCATCGCCAGCCCAGCACCGCGTTGATCTTCCCACCCAGCGCATACCCGAGCGCGCTACCGACCGGGATGGCCATGAAGAACCACGACAGCACCTGCCCCCGCTTCTCCAGCGGGTAAAAGTCGCTGATGATGGTCGGCGCCGCCGGCCCATACCCCGCCTCGCCGATCCCCAGGAAAACCCGCGTCGCCAGCAGGATCCCAAAGGACCCCGCCAGGCCAGTCGCGCCGCTCGCCAGGCTCCAGAGGGCCACGCTGATGCCGATAATCATCCACCGGGAGTATCGGTCCGCCAGCCAGCCGAAAATCGGCGCCGTGATCATGTAGATGATGATGAAGGCCGTCGTCAGCAGCCCCGCCTTGCCATTGGCGTTCGGGTCATTGAGCAGGAAGTCGTGTTTGATGGCCGGGATGATCGCGGCCAGAATATACCGGTCCAGGTAGCAGAAGAGATTGATCGCCAGCAGCAGCGCCAGCGCGGGTCGCGCGCCAGGAGTGGAACTGGCACCGTTGCGCGCTTGTGATTCGGCCTGCATTCTGCTCTTGTGCCCGCGATCCCCATGGCAGAGAAGAACAAAAGCCTAGCGCTAAGGTTGGTGGAGCTATTGGTGCGGATCATTTACCGCGTCCGCGCGCATGGGGTGGAGACGTTGCCGGAGGGGGGATTTCTGCTGCTGCCGAACCATATCACCTGGATCGACGCCATCGTCCTCCAGATCGCCTGTCCGCGGCCGGTTCGGTTCATGGTCTTTGAGCCGATCTACAATCAACCGGCGCTCAACTGGATTTTCCGCATCTTCAACGCCATCCCCATCTCGCCAAAACACGCGAAGGATGCCATCCGCAAGGCCGCGGAGCGGATCAAGGCCGGCGACGTCGTCTGCATCTTCCCGGAGGGGGAATTGACCCGCTCCGGCACGCTGCTGAAGCTGCAGCGCGGCTTTGAGATCATCGCGCGCGAGTCCGGGGCGCCGGTGGTGCCCGTCTGGCTGGATCAATTGTGGGGCTCCGTGTTCTCATTCCACGGCGGAAAATATTTCAGGAAGCTGCCAAAGCGCGTGCCCTACCCGGTCACCGTGGCCTTTGGCGAGCCGGTGCCGGCGACCGAGGCGAACGTGGCCCTGTTGCGGGAGCGCCTGCTGATCCTGGGAGAATGGGCCTACCAGCAGCGGCCATTCCTGCGCGGACACCTTGCCCAGGCCTGCCTGCGCGGGCTCAAGCGCCGGCAATTCGACCCCGCCATCACCGACGGAATGGATAAAAGCGTCACCTCCCGCGGGATGGTGCTGGCAGCGAGCATCGCCCTGAGCCGCTATCTTAAAAAGGAATGCGGCAGCCCGCGCGTGGCCGTGGTGCTGCCGCCCGGACGCGCAGCCGTCATCGCAAATGCCGCGCTGACGCTGGCCGGCAAGGTGCCGGTCAACCTTAACTTCACCGCCGGCAAGGCCTCCGTGGAGGCGGCGATCCGCATCGCCGGCATCACAGAGGTCATCACGGCGGGCCCCGTCATCAAGCGCCTGCCGGAGTTCCCGTGGCCAGAGCGGACGCTGCGGATGGAGGAGATCGTCCCGCCATTGAATAAGAAGATCGGCATCTGGCGCGCGCTGGTTCTCCTGCCATGGCGCATCCTCGCCGCATGGCTGCAACTTCCGTCCGTGGGCGACCGCGAGGAGGCCGTGATCCTGTTCACGAGCGGCAGCGCCGGCGAGCCAAAGGGCGTCGTGCTGAGCCATCGCAACCTTCTCGGGAACGTATCGCAATTCTCCAGCATGCTGGATCTCACGCGCGAGGATTCCGTGTTGGGATGCCTGCCCTTTTTCCACTCGTTCGGTTGTACGGTAACGCTCTGGTATCCGCTCATCGACGGTATCCGCCTGGTGACCAATCCCAATGCCCTCGACACCGGGAAGAACGTGGAGCTGATCGAGAAACACAAGGTGACGCTCCTGATCTCCACGCCCACCTTCCTCCGTGCTTACCTGCGCAAAGCGGAGCCGCAGCAGATCGCCACGCTCAAGCTGGTCGTAACCGGCGCGGAGAAGCTTCCAATGGACCTGGCAAAGGCATTCGAGGAGCGCTTCGACAAAGTCGTGGAGCAAGGCTACGGCCTGACGGAGACCTCGCCGGTGGTAAGCGTGAACCTGCCCGACCCGAAGAAGGCAAAACCCGACGACACCGTGCAGCCCGCCAGCCGTGCCGGTTCCGTCGGCAAGATGGCGCCCGGCATGGCCGCGCAGATTCGTGACCCCGATACCGGCGCCGCGCTCTCCCTGCACGAGACCGGGATGCTTTGGCTGCGCGGTCCGAATATCTTCGAGGGTTACCTCAATGACCCTGTGAAAACCGCCTCCGTCATCGTCGATGGATGGTTCAAGACTGGCGACCTCGGGCGCTTCGACGAGGATGGCTTTTTGTACATCGAGGGACGCCTGTCGCGCTTCTCAAAGATCGGCGGCGAGATGGTCCCGCACGAGACCGTGGAGGGGAAGATCCGCGAGGCGCTGAAACTCGGGAACGACGAGCAAACCGTCGCCGTCATGGGCGTCCCGGACGAGGCAAAGGGCGAGGCGCTGGTGGTGCTATCCACCATCGAGATGGACGTGGCCGCATTGCGCACCGCGCTCAACGCGATCGGCATCCCGAACCTCTGGGTCCCAAAGAAAATCCTGCGCGTCGAGGCGATCCCGACGCTCGCCTCCGGCAAGCTGGACCTGAAGGCCTGCCGCGAACTCGCGCTGACGGCGGTGTAGCGTGCCAGCCGTTACCGAAGGATCTGCCCAAAACTGATGTCATGCCCATCCAGATCCTGGATGCCGAATTCCCGTACCCCATACGGCTGCGTGCATGGCCCGTAATCCATCTTCGCCCCGCGCGATTTCATCTCCTCGTAGAGCGCATCTGCATCATCCACCCAGAAGTAAGCATTGCAGGTCTTCTCGCGAATCTTCCAAAACGGCACAATCTGAGACGGGTCATCCACTTGCGCGAGCATTAGGTAAAAGCCATCGCGCGAGCAGATGCAAAACACCGGCGGCTCGCCCCCGTAGAACTGCTGGCTCGTAAAGCCCAGCGATTCGCCATAGTATTCGGCCGAGGCAACCACATTGCTGACGAGCAGGACCGGAGAACTGGCGGTGATCTTTGGCATCTTTGATGGTTATGGATACAAGCGGGAAACTCAAATGGTATAAGATTGGAAGCTACATATAGACCGGCTTTGGAAAGAGGGTAAACCCTCGAATCGCAATTGTACTCAAAAACAAGTCGCCAGTTCGCTCATATCGGTAGTTAAGTAATAGTTATGTCTCCCTCAACCGCGATTTATATTCTTAATCGCGAACCACGCCAATACCCAGTATTGCGCCCGCGAGCGAGACCCATGGGAATACGTTTGCAAGCCAAGGAGCGGGAATGACCGCGGCGATCCTTCCCCCGGATGAACGGCGGCGCCTTGAAGTATTGAGGGATTACGGCGTCATGGACACCCCGGCGGAGGAAGCGTTGAATGAGTTGACGGTGCTGGCGGCCCGGATTTGCGAGGCGCCCGTGGCGCTCATCTCCCTGCTGGACGCGGACCGGATGTGGTTCAAGGCGAAGGCGGGCACGGAATGGACGGAGAAGCCGCGGGAAATCTCCTTTTGCGGGCATGCCTTGCTGGGGCGGGAGATTTTCATCGTTCCGGACGCTACCAGGGATGAACGTTTTTTTGATAATCCGCTGGTCGCGTGCGACGCGGGGATTGTGTTTTATGCCGGAGTGCCGCTGGTAAGCCCGGAGGACACGGCGCTCGGAGCGCTCTGCGTCATTGACCGGGTGCCGCGCCAGCTTGCGCCATGGCAGGAGCAGGCGATCCAGGTGCTGGCGCGCCAGGTTATGACGCATCTGGAGCTGCGACGCAGCACGCGCAAGCACCAGGAAAGCCAGCGGCATTTGCAAATCGTAACGGACAATGCGCAAGTGGGCCTGGTGATCGTGGATCGGGATGGGCGTTACGTTTTCCAGAACAACGCGCACGCGGCCATCATGGGAGTGCCGCCGCAGTCACTCGTTGGCCAGCGCGTCATCAACGTCATGCCGGAGATTTACGAGTGGCAGGTCCGGCCGCGTCTGGACCGCGCCTTTGCAGGCGAGCGGATGCACTATGAGTTGGTCAAGCCGTCAAAGGCTGGCGAGATCTACCACGCGGTATCGCTGGAGCCGATCATTGAGGACGGCGAGGTGCCCTATGTCGTGGGAGTGGTCACGGACATCACCGAGAGCAGGCGGGCGGAGATCGCCGCGCGGCGGCTTGCGGCGATCGTGGAGTTCTCTGACGATGCCATCATTGGCAAGGATCTCAACGGCATCATCACCAGTTGGAACCGCGGCGCGGAGAAGGTATTTGGATACCGCGCGGCGGAGATGGTGGGCGCCTCCATCATGCGGCTCATCCCGGAGGACCGGTGGGGCGAGGAGACCGAGATTCTCGCGCGCATCCGGCTCGGCCAGAGCCTTGAGCATTTCGAGACCGTGCGGAAAAGGAAGGATGGATGCCTGATCGATGTTTCGGTAACCGCCTCGCCAATCAAGAATGCGGAGGGCGAAGTCATCGGCGTCTCGAAAGTGGCGCGGAATATTACCGAGCGCAAGATCGCGGATCAGCAGTTGAGGATGCTGGAGACCTGTGTCTCGAATTTGAACGACATCGTCATCGTCACCGAGGCGGGGCCGCTGGAATGGCCAGGGCCGCGGATTGTCTTCGTCAATGAAGCATTCCAGCGGCTCACCGGTTATGAGGCTGCGGAGGTGATTGGAAAAAACCCGACGATGCTCGATGGGGAAAAGTCCGACCACGCGGTATTGGAGGAGATTCGCGAAGCCCTGTCGCGCTTCGAGCCGATCCGGCGGGAGATCATCAATTATGGCAGGGATGGCCGGGAATTCTGGTTGGATGTCGATATCACGCCCATCTTTGACGCCACCGGCAAATGCACGCACTTTGCCGCCATTGAGCGCGATATTACTGAGCGGAGGCGGTCCGAGGAGTCGCTGAAGTTATTCAGGGCACTGATTGACCGCTCCAATGACGGATTTGAAGTGATCGATCCCGCGACTGGCCGCTACCTGGACGTCAATGAGACCACATGCCGCCGGCTGGGATATACCCGTGAGGAGATGCAGCGCATGACCATCGCGGATGTCATCGATCAAGACGAGAGCTCCGCCTTTGCGACCAACCAGATGATGCGGACGCGGTCGGAGGTTGCGCGGACCATCGAGTGCAGGCAGCGGCGCAAGGATGGGACCATTTTCCCGGTGGAGATCAATGCCCAGTACATCCCGATCAACCAGGGCTACGTGGTGGGGGTCGTCCGGGACATTACGGAGAGACAGCGGGCCATGGAGCAGATTGCGGAACAGGCGGCCCTGCTGGAGAAGGCGCGCGACGCGATCATCGTTCGCGACATGGAGGGAATCATTCTCTATTGGAACAACGGCGCCGAGAATATGTACGGCTGGAAGCGGGAGGAGGTCGTCGGGCGGAGTATTTGCGGCCTTCTGTTCAACGGCGCGGGTGGTCTGCAGGAGGTCAACACCAGCCTGCTTGCCGCAGGGGAGTGGAATGGTGAGGTCAGGCAACAAACGCTGAACCGTGGCGAGATCGCCGTGGAGGTCCGGCGGACGCTGATTCGGGACGAGCGCGGGAATCCAAAATCCGTTCTATCGATCAATACCGACGTGACGGAGAAGAAGAAGATCGAGGCCCAGTTCATGCGGGCACAGCGGATGGAAAGCATCGGCACACTGGCAGGTGGCGTCGCGCATGATCTTAATAACATCCTGGCGCCAATCATGATGTCCATCGACCTTCTCAAGGGCCTGTGCGATGACCCGAGGGCGACGGAGGTCCTGGAGACAATCGCAGTTAGCGCCGCGCGCGGCGCGGATATCGTACGGCAGGTGCTCTCCTTCGCTCGCGGCGTCGAGGGGCAGCGGGTGGAGGTCCAGCCCGCTCATCTGCTCAAGGAGATCGCCAGCATCATCAAGGATACCTTCCCGAAGGATATCCAATTGCGCTTCCTCGTGCCCGAGCAGACATGGACTGTACTGGGTGATGTCACGCAATTGCAGCAGATCCTGCTGAATCTTTGCGTCAATGCGCGGGATGCAATGCCGAATGGCGGCCGCCTTACGGTATCCGCCGAAAACAATACCATGGATCAACAATACGCCGCGACGGATGCGCAGGTAAAGGCGGGGCGCTATGTGATGATCAGTGTGACAGACTCGGGAACGGGCATCCCCGCGGCGATTATCGACAAGATTTTCGAGCCCTTTTTTACGACCAAGGATGTTAACAAGGGCACCGGCCTCGGCCTTTCAATGGTCATGGCAATTGTCAAAAGCCATGGCGGGCACATCAATGTTCTGAGCGAGCCCGGCAAGGGTGCGACCTTCAAGGTTTACGTGCCGGCGGCGGAATGCGCTCTGTTAGCCAGCGAGGAGTCGAAGCCAGTCCAATTGCCGCGGGGCAATGGCGAGACCATCCTGGTAGTGGATGATGAGGCCAGCATCCGCGACACCACCAGCGCGACGCTCAAGGCGTATGGATACAAGGTATTGACCGCGGCGGATGGCGCGGAAGCCGTCGTGCAATACGCAACGCATCAGTTGGAGGTCGCCGCCGTGTTAATGGATATGATGATGCCGGTCATGGATGGGCCGGCCACCATTCACGCCCTGCTGCAAATGAATCCGGCCGTCAAGATCGTTGCATCCAGCGGCGTATCCACCGGCACGGAGGTGGCAAAGGCGACCAACGCGGGAATTAAGCGATTCCTCTCAAAGCCCTACTCGGCTCCGACGCTGCTCAAGACCTTGCGGGACATCCTGGATTAGGCCTGGGCGAGGCGACGCTGGAACATCCCAGTATGGCTTTTGGATCTAACATCTGATTGTCGAATGAGGTTTAATCGGCACGGAGGGATGCCGGATTGCAAATCGCTCTCAATAACCAGTACATTGCCGCTCCCGTCCCCTCACGCACATGGAAACTCCACCCCCGCTCCCTCCCTGGGAAGTCACCTACGACTTGCCCCGCGCGATGGCCATGGGCTTGGCGAGGAAGCCCCTCGGCGGAACTGCCGGACGGATCAGAATCGGCCTAGCCCTGATCGTCTTATGCATGCTGCTGGCATTCATCTGCAGCATGGGCGACGTCATCGCTGTCCGTGCGGTTCTCATCGGTTTTACGCCGCTTTATATCTATATCGTCTACCGGTTCGACCGTTTCATGGAGGCAAGGTTCAAGGAAAGGCCGGACAAGCGCACCACGCTTTCCATCGGCGCCGATGCGCTGATTATTCGAACGGATTTGATGGCCACCACTTATCGATGGGCGCTTATCAAGGAGGTGCGGTATTCCACGGACCTCCTGGTTATTGTCATTCGCGGACGGACACAAAACATTGCCATCCCGGCGGCCGCCCTTGGCGAGTCCATGAAGAAAGTGATCGAGGAGCAGGTGACGAAATATGGTGGGAAGGTAACTCCGCCTGAGACTCGAAAGAATCGCGTCGCAAGGACGATCGGGTTAACCGTACTGTCCCTGGTTGGCATTGTACTGGTAACCGGCGCGTTTTTCGCGCATTCTGATCGAAGCGAAGGATCCTTTGATGCGATAAAGATGGGCAAGCTGGTGGACCAGGTCCGGCAGCAGCAATTTGACGGGACGCAGGAGTTTCATTGGGCGGAAGAGTTCGGCGAGCCGAAGCTTCTCGTAGGGCCCGCGCCCGGTTACCAGTTGTGGGCGGAGCGCACACCGGACCAGAATCTAAAGGTGGTCTTCGTGACGCGTTACAATCCCTCGTGGAAAGTAGGTACTGACCCCGCGCCGCCTTCGCACGGCGCCGGAATCAACGCGTGGGGTTTTGCCTATTCCGACGATGCGCTCACTCCCACCGATGACGGCCATGGCATGAGTACATTACCCCTTCCCGGCCCGTTGCATGACACGAAGATGGATTTTCCGATCATGGGACATTGGTGGAGGGTATCCGATGGAGGGGATTAAAAAATTTCCTCCCCACCGCCCGACCTTATGGAATGATTGCTGCGTTGCGTGATGACCGGTTGGAGTGCTATACTTCCTGCAATGAGCACGGTGCCGGAAATCGAAGAAGCCATCAACCGCCTTTCCACCATGGAAAGGGAAGCACTGGAGAGCCGAATATTTTCCAGGCGATTTGGGCTGGATTCCATCGAGGATCGCGAGCTTGAGGAATTACTCTTATCGCTCGATGAGGCCGATGCTGAAATCGATCAAGGGCGGGGATGTTCGGCTGACGACCTTCGGCGGGCCGTACGCTCATGGGCTGGAAGGTAGTCTTTTCCCTGCGCAGCCAGCAGGATGTTGAGCGAATCGTAAAATTCATCGCCAGGGACGATCCGGCGGCGGCGGAGCGAATCGGTCTTACGCTCATCAATAAAGCAGAATCGCTGGCAGATGCTCCTGAGTCGGGAGTCGTGATGGTTCAAAGACCGGGGACCCGATTCTTTCCGGTAGGCGTGTATCTCGTCATCTACAGGATTGAACCTTCTGACGCCACTGTCCGGATTTTGCGCTTTTGGCATGGAGCGCGCGGAAAGCGCCCGTTGAGGTAATCGTTCGCCGTTAAAAATTTCCTCCCCACCGCCCGCCCGTCCGATCATCTTCGTCTCCCCGATTCAATGGAGACCCTTCGATTTTTAACCCCCGAGCAGGCCGAGGCCGTCCGCCGGCAATTCGGCACACCCGTCTATGTATACGATGAGCGGACGCTAAAGGCCCAGGCCCGCGCTGCCCTCGCTTTCCCGAATGCCTACGGCCTCACCGTCCGCTACGCGATGAAGGCCAGCTCGAATGCCGCCATCATCCGCATCCTCACCGGGTGCGGTCTGCGCATCGACGCCAGCTCCGGCTTCGAGGTCGAGCGGGCGATGCTCGCCGGCGTCCCCCCGGAGCACATCTCGCTCAGCACCCAGGAGTTTCCCGCCGATTTCCGCCGCCTTTATGAGGCCGGCATCCGCTTCAACGCATGCTCCCTCAATCAGCTCCGCAACTTCGGCGAGCAATTCCCCGGCGGCGAGCTCGGCCTGCGCTTCAACCCCGGCCTCGGCTCCGGCGGCACCGTCAAGACCAACGTCGGCGGCCCCGCCTCCAGCTTTGGCATCTGGCACGAGTACCGCGGCGAGGTCCAGGCCATCGTCGCCGAGCACAGCTTGCGCGTCGTGCGCATCCACACCCACATCGGCTCCGGCAGCGATCCCGCCGTCTGGCAGCGCGTCGCCCGCCTCAGCCTGGACATGGTGCGCGATTTCCCCGACGTCACCACCCTCAACCTCGGCGGCGGCTACAAGATCGCCCGCATGCCCTATGAGAAAACCACCGACCTTCAGGAGATCGGCGCCCCCATTCGCGAGTCCATCGAGGAGCTGGCCGCCGAGACCGGCCGGCGCCTCCATATCGAGATCGAGCCCGGCACCTACCTCCTCGCAAATGCCTGCTCCCTCCTCTCCACCATCCAGGACATCGCCGATACCGGCGAGGACGGCTACCGCTACCTCAAGCTCGACACCGGCATGACCGAGAACATGCGCCCTTCCCTCTACGCCTCGCAGCACCCCATCATCGTCCTCCCGCGCGTGGATACCGGCGTCTGCACCCCCTCCGTCGTGGTCGGCCATTGCTGCGAATCCGGCGATCTCCTCACCCCCGCCCCGGATCACCACGACGTGCTCCATCCGCGCGAGCTCCCCGAGGCCCAGCCGGGCGATCTGTGCGTCATCGAGGGCTCCGGCGCATATTGCTCCTCCATGTCGGCCAAGAACTACAACTCCTTCCCCGAGGCGCCCGAGGTCCTGCTCCGCGACACCGGCGAGCTGGCCCTCATCCGCCGCCGCCAGACCATGGAGCAGATGCTCCAGAACGAGGTGCCGGCCGAGGGGTAGGGGGTTCCCGGGAAGAAATCCATTTGTCTCCTGCGGAAAATCGCGCATCGTTACCCCTTTATGAAGCATCGCGCCCCGCTCCTCCTGCTCATTCTCGTCTGTGCCCTCACCCGTCCGGCGCGCGCCGATGTGCCGGTCCAGAAGGAATTCGTCATCATCACCGGCGGCTGCTCGCTCTATGAGTGGGAGAAATTCAAGAAGGAGCCGCACGATCATTGGTGGGCGAATTTCGTGCATGCCACCCGCGTCCGCCTCGACCAAATCCGCGCGCAAAACGGCCCCGATGC
>Ga0302319_10015419_pt1 | contig 14163 bp, 11 predicted proteins | sample Bog_T0_2_FD_203319 | JGI IMG/M metagenome (GOLD analysis project Ga0302319, IMG submission 203319) | Peat permafrost microbial communities from Stordalen Mire near Abisko, Sweden - Bog_T0_2 | ecosystem: Environmental > Terrestrial > Soil > Wetlands > Peat | place: Sweden: Abisko, Stordalen Mire... | reverse complement strand
CACGGAGCGTGCTGAAGCCGAATTGCAGAAACGGGTCCAAGGGCGCTTTGGCGGCTGTGATCTGATCGGCCGCGGTGTACACGTTGAGGCGTATCAGATTAATGTCGGTGGAGTTCTTCAGCACCAGTTCGAGGAAGTCCTTGAGTGTCAGGCGCAGCTTGCCGTCCGAGATCCGCTCCTGAATGCCTTCGATGGGCCGAACGTGCAACTCGCTGGCATGGAACCGCCGGTAGAACCAGTCGTTGAAAGGCAGCGATGCGGAGAAGCCAGGAAAATCTATAAGTAAGATACAGCCGAGCAGCGCGGCGATAATCCTATTCATATCTGAGAGCCTCGATGGGGTCGATGCGTGATGCTTTGCGCGCCGGATAAATGCCGAAGATCAAGCCTACCGCGACGGATACACCGAAAGCGATCACGATCGAAGAAGGGGTGACGATGGTCTTCCATTCGGCGGCGCGGGCGATCAGCCAGGAGAGAAAGTAGCCGAATGCGATGCCCACGCATCCGCCGCCGATCGAGACCAGCACGGACTCCAGCAGGAACTGGCGAATGATGTCCCCACGCTTGGCGCCGATGGCGCGGCGGACACCGATCTCGCGGGTCCGTTCAAGAACTGTGGCCAGGACGATGTTCATGATGCCGATGCCGCCTACTAGCAGCGAAATCGCGGCGATGGCGACCATGACATATGTAAAGATCGACTGCGACCGTTGCTGTTCCGCCAACAATTCTGCCGGAATCGTCACCGCGAAATCCTGAGTGTTGTGGTGAGTGGAATTGAGGATCGCAGTGACTACCTTGGCGGTGCTGGTGCTGTCGGAGCCCGGCTTTAGCCGAATATCTACGCCCGCCAGTTCATCCTTCAAATAGCCGCCCATGTCGAAGAACCGGTATTGAAAAGTATTCAAAGGGATGTAAATGATGAAATTGGAATCGAAGGCTTGGCCACCCGACCCCGAACTGACCTGCTCCTGCAGAACTCCGGTCACCAACAGCCAGGTATCGTTCACTTTAATGAACTTGTTAAGGGCGGGCGCGTAGCCCAACAAAGCTACCTTGGCCTTCTCACCCAGAATGCACACGGCGGCGCTGGTTTTGTCGTCTCTGAGGTCGAACGCCTTGCCCTCCTGAAACTTCCAGTTGTGGATCGCAGCGTAATCGGGGCGAACCCCATAGAGTTCGGGCAAATCTTGCGGAGGCTTGGGAAGAACGCGCGCGGGGTGCAGGCTGCGCCGTGCTGAAATCAGCTCCACGGAATCGACATTGGCGGTAAGGATTCGCACGTCGCGCTCGGTCAGGCCAGGTGATGAACGGCGGCGCTGTTGCAGTTCCTGATTGCTGGTCGCAGGCCGCGATTCAATCAATAGATTGCGGACGCCCAACTGCTCGATGAACCGCAGCGATTCCTCACGCGCGCCTGCTCCGATGGCAAGCATGCCGATGACTGCGCCGACACCAAAAATAATGCCGAGCGCAGTCAAGACGGTGCGGGTCTTCTGAGCCCACAGATTCTTGGCTGCCAAGCCCGTGTCCGAGACGTAACGGGACAAAGCGAAAGTGTCGTTCATCGGCCCAGCGCCTTGACCGCATTCGCGGGTGCTTCTTTCTTCTTCACCGTGTCGGTAGGATTCGACAGCGCCACTACTTGACCCGCGTTTACCCCTGTGATTACCACGCGCGTTTCGTTGCGGCGGACCAGTTTGACATCTTTCGGCACGAACGTCGACCCGGACTTGGCGTACACAAACGTTTTACCGTCGCTTTCGAATAGCGCTTGCGCGGGCAGCCAGAGCACGTTATGCAACTGATCGGTGGTAATGACGATTTGGGTGCTCATGCCGCCGCGTAACTCCGGTGTTGGATCGTCGACGGTGATCTTGCACTCGAAACCGCGATCCCAGAACGACCCGGTGATGCCGCCCACTTCCTTCACTTGGCCATGAAAAAGATGGTCGGGAATCGCGATGACGGTAATATCGACTTTATCTCCTTGCGCCAGGTGGCCGCGGTCGAGTTCGCCCATTTTGGCCGAAAGTTCCCAGTCTTTCAGATCTGGAATCTCGGCCACGGCCATCCCCGGGCGCACGCTGTCGCCAACTTGAAAGGGAGGCAGCACCATGCCGGTGTACATCATGTCCTGATTCGTGTTCGGCTTGATGGAAACATATCCGGCGCGCTTGGCGTGCAGCGTCATGGCTTCGATATTCTGGCGCGCTGTGGTCGCTTGCGACTCGGCTTTGCCCTTGCCCGCTTCCTGCATCGCGATAGCGGCATCGTTGGTGGCTTTGCGGTTCTTCAGGTTCTGTTCCAGTTGCGCCAGATGGTCGCGAGCGGCTTCCAACGCCAGATCGTTCTGTTTGGCATTGATCGCGGGCAGAATCGGATTTTGCCGAACATCCTGTTCCGCCACCTCTACATCGGTTTTGGCCTTCCGCAACGCGTAGCGGTCCTCTTCCTGATCCGCGTCGCGCTGGGCTTTTGCTTGGATGATATGCTGCTCCGCCTCGGCTAAATCCGCCTGCGCTTCCTTGAGCTTATATTCCTGCTCGGTGGTGTCGAACTCGGCGATCTTCTCGCCTGCCTTCACCTCCTCGCCGGTCTTCAGCAGGTAAGTGAGGTGCATGTCGGTACCGCCAGTCATCGGCGCGATTAAAGATTCGGAATTACCGCCGCGGAGTTCGCCCTTGGCCGTCACCGAAAGGGTGAGATCGCCGCGCTGAACGGTCACGGTGGGGATGGTTACTTCGGCCGGAGCGGTCAGGTTGCGATACGCGCGCCTGCCATACCATCCCGCAGCCGCCACGCCCGCCAGCACCAGCAGCCAAACAATGGAGGCGGCGATCCAGGGGCGGCGGGCCCGGGGAGGCTCCGAAGTTGCTATAGCAGTTGGCGGAGGAGCGGTGGCAGCGGCAGTACTCATTTTTTCTCCTGGATCGGCTCGGCGAGAGCCACTAACGTTCCTGGCGCGATTCCTTCCACCGCAATCTCATCGGGATTGCGCGCTTTTACGCGCACTTCCACCGGAACATACTGACCGTTTCGCTTGGTATAGATCGAGGGTTTGCCTTTGATCGTAAACAGTGCCTTTGCTGGAATGCTGATCGCCCCCGGGAGCTTGGTCTCGACGATGTCGGCGCCGGCATTCATGCCCGGCCGCAAACGCGAATCGGGTTTCTCGATCAGGGCGAAAGCACGAAAGGTGCGCGTAGGCGGCCACTCGTTGAAGCTTTGCTCGGTGAGCGGCGAAATGGAAGTCAACTTGGCGCTGATAACGTTCTCCGGAAAGGCGTCCACGTGGATCAAAACTGTGTCGTCTAACTTGATCCGGCCGCGATCCACCTCTTCCACCTTGCTCTCCATTTGCAAGGTTGCCATATCGGGGATCTCGGCCAGCGCGATTCCCGGCACGGCGTGATCTCCAACCTTGTAGGGCTGAGAGTTCATCCAGCCCTGGGAAGTATTGGCCAGATAGCTGATCACGCCTTCGAGCGGAGTTGTGACTTCCATCAGCGTCAGACGTTTCTCCGTCAATTCCACCTGGTTTTTTGCTTCATCGCGTAGCCGGACCAGGGAAGCCATTTTGGCGGAGTCAGACGCCTTATGCAATGCCGTGGCGGCTTGCTGCACTTTCAGCTTTTCCTCGGCCAGCCCCAAGTCGATGGCGCTCTCTTGTCCTTCGATGACGCTGACGATGGCTTGCTTCGATGCTTCCAGGCGAGCCCGTTCCACGTCGTACTTGGCTTTCGCAAGATCCAATTTGTCCTGCTCGGCGGTGTTGCGCGACTGTGCCTCTTGCTGATCGACCGACGCCTGCGCCTGCCGCAGTGCCGCTTGCTTCTCCTTCAGATCCTGTTGCGACTTGCTGGGGTCGAACTTGATGACCGTCTGGCCGGCTTTCACCATCGAACCGGGCGGCGCGAGCCAGATAATCTGCAGATCGGGTACGTCGCGGGGGGCGATCAATTGCACCGATCGTTGGGCGCTCAACTCGCCTCTGCACTTCACCAGCACGAGAAAATCCTGCTTCTTGGCGGGAGCGCTGGGAAGATCCGCGGCATCCTGGGTCCGGCGGAACTCGCGGAGGGCCAGCGCTGAGCCTGCCAACAGCAGCGCAACCAGCAGCGTCCGCGCCCAGACTTTCACAGCCGGCCGGCTCATTTTGCGGCCTCGATATCGAGCGCTGCCGAAAGATCAGGCATGAGGCGAGGATCGCTTTGGTCTAGCCGGAAGCGAGATAGGAATGTCTTGATGGAGCTTCCCAATGGGGCAGTTGCAACCGGACTGGCGGAATCGAAATGCGCGGTGAATGTCGCGTCCGGGAAAGCATCCAGATGAACGGTGGCTCGAGCCCCCGGTACCAACACCGCGCCGTCGGGTTCGCTGACCGAGAGTTCGACCTCCATCGCGGATGGATCGAACAACTGGAGCAGCGGACTTCCGCCCCACAATTGATCGCCTTCCTGGGCATGACCCATGGTCTGATTGCGCCAAGTGTTCGAAAGCGCCACCATACCTGCGATAGGCGCACGCAGCAGCAGTTTGTCAAGGTTGTTCTTCTGCCGCTCAACCGAAACGCTTTGGCGGTTGCGTTGCAATTCCAGAATGTGGAACTCGGCTTCCTCGGCGGCATCGTGGAAGCGATTGGAGCGGGTCAGGCTGGCTACATGCTCACGCGCGTCGCCTAGCTTTATTTCGTTTTTCTTCTGATCGATCTCGCTGAGGATGGGGCCTTTACGAATCTCCAGTTCAGCCTTGCTAAGATCGGCTTGGGCTGATTTCAGGTCCGATTCGCGTTTGGCCTGGTTGTTCTTATGCTCGGCGATCTTCTGTTCCACCTGATGTTTCAGATCGTCGTATTTGGCCTGTGCTTCCAAAAGAAGCTTCTGCTCACTGGTCTGGTCGAACTCGGCGAGCACATCGCCCTCGTGAACCAGCGCGCCATTTTTGATCAGCCTGGCCAAAGTGACGTTTCCTCCCTGTCCCCCCAAGCGCGGCACCTGGACCAAGTAGGAATGGACGGCGCGTACCATGCCGGTCGCGCGAATATGCCGCACCGGTATATCTCCTCCCAGTAGCGGCAGTGCTAGCGCCAACACGATAAAGCGAAAGGCCATATAAGCTAAGTCTATCTGCATTAGACGCCAGAATCCTGGGATTCGTTGGCTGCAGATTTCAGCCCAAGCGCGAAAGGTTGGTAACTTCATGATTTTCATGCGCTAGGTGTATCCGTATGGATTCACCTGGGCCAGACCGGCCGCGCTGCGACGGACTTGTAAAAGGGTTGTAAAAACCCGATAGGTCCACCGGTGGAGACTTCTCTCGGCCAACCTTAGTGAGCTAAAATCAGGGTGCGCATGCAGACCATCTTAGTAATCGACGATGACGAAAGTCTGCGCGACACCATCGGAATGCTGCTTGAAAGCGAGGGGTTTCGGGCCGTTCTCGCGGGCGATGGCAAGAGCGGCTTGGACTTGGCTATGGTTTCCAAGCCGAACCTGATTCTGGTAGATTTACGCTTGCCGGTGATCAGCGGAGTGGAGGTGTGCAAGCAACTGCGCCAATCGGGCGTGGAGACTCCGATCATCGTCTTAAGCGGTGTGGGAGACGAATTCGACAAGGTGCTGCTGCTCGAAATCGGCGCCGACGATTATGTTGTTAAGCCGTTCGGCACGCGTGAACTGCTGGCGCGGATTCGCGCGGTGCTGCGGCGTTCGGGGAGCGAAGCACATAAAATCCTGAGCTTTTCCACCGTCCAAGTGGATTTGGAGCGCCGCATCGTCACGCGCAATGGCGCAGAGATTAAGTTCACGCCAGCCGAATACAATCTGCTGACCTATTTTCTACAAAATCCGGATCGCGCCCTTTCGCGCGACATGATTCTGAATTCCGTCTGGGGCTACGAATCGTTCCCCAACACCCGGACGGTGGATGCCCACGTGGTCCGGCTGCGCCAGAAGCTGGAACCCGATCCTAACGGTCCTCGCCACTTCATTACGGTTCATCGCGTCGGATACCGGTTCCTTCCATGACGCCGGCGCGGCGTGGGATCGTCCTGATTGTGGACGATAGTGAAACCTGCGCGGAGACTCTGCAGATCGCCCTGGAATCGTTTCCGGGGGTGGAGGTACGCGTGGCCTACACGGCGGCCGCGGGTCTGAGGGTTCTTCACAGCGTTTCCGATCCAGTGGCGGCTGTGATTAGCGATCTGCAACTTCCGGGGATGAGCGGAATGGATTTTCTGACGCGCCTGCGTTCGGAAAGCCGCTTTGCCCAGGTACCCGTACTGATCATTAGCGGCGATACCGATCCATTTGCACCCCAAGACGCGTTATCCCGCGGCGCTAGCGCCTTCTTTACGAAGCCATATTCGCCGTCGGAGATACGTAGAAAGCTGGAGCAGCTGCTCTCATGAGGAAAAGACTTTATCGTTGGATTACATCGCGCAGGCCCACGGCCTACGGTACAAGGTTTTATCGCGTGGTTTTGTTGTTGTGGATCATTGCGAGCCTGGCACACGCACAGGCCGCGCCCGATATGCAAAAGATTCTCAATCGTCTGGATCAACTGGAGCAGGAGAATCATAAGCTGCTGGAAGAGATTCAAGCGTTACGGCGAGAGTTAGCGCAAGGAACAGCCAGCGACGCTCCGGCCGCGACGATTGCCGAGCGGGTAGACGTCGCAGAGAAGCGGATCGACGAACTGGCTCAAACCAAAGTGGAAGCTTCGCAGCGGCTGCCTGTTTCAGTAACGGGTATGCTACTGTTCAACGCGTACAAAAACGGAGCGTATGGGACAGGCGGCGAGTATCCAGTTGTCGCAGGGCTAACGCCGGCGCCGATTGAAGCGGGCGCTTCTCTACAGCAAACAATTCTCGGGTTGAAGTTCGACGGGCCGAATCTCCCCGGTGGAGGAAAGGCCAGCGGGAATATTTATATGGACTTCTTCGGCGGGTTCAGCAATTACAACTTCCGCCTGCGCACCGCGATGCTGGATTTGACTTGGAAGAATACGACGATCTCCGTCGGGCAGGACAAACCGATTTTCGCGCCGCGCGATCCCGATTCGCTGGCGCAAGTCGGCTATGCGCCATTAACCGCGGCGGGCAACCTGTGGGACTGGCAGCCCCAAGTGCGTCTGGAGCAACGCTTCTCCCTAGGGGAGAATGCTGGATTCCGGGCGCAGGCGGGCGTCTACGAAACCTCCGAATTCGGCGATTTAGTCGCCGCGGAGTATCAGAGTACCTTAGAGAATTCCCGCCCGGCGTATGAGGGCCGCTTGGAATTTTGGCATGGGAAGGATGACGGACGCTTCGAAATCGCTCCCGGCTTTCACGTCAGCCAGACGCATGTAGCGGGCGCGTCGGTGCCGTCGCGAATCGTGTCGCTGGACGGGCTCTGGAAGCCAGTGCAGTTTCTGCAATTCACGGGTGCATTCTTCCATGGCGAGAATGTCGGCAACACGGGCGCTTTGGCCGACACGTTCACGGTTTCGCCATCCGGCGCGGTGATTCCGGTGCACAGCGCGGGAGGATGGGCGCAAGCGGCCATCTTTGCGACTCCTCGTCTGACCTTCCACTTCTATGGGGGAGAACAGCGCAACCGAACGGGCGATCTGGGGGGATCCGGTATCGGGCATAATTTTGTGTATGCGGGGAACGCGGTCTATCGGCTGGGAACGAATGTTCTAGCCAGTTTTGAAGCTTCGCAAACCCGGACTTTCTATTTGAATTCAGGAACCCGTATCAACAATCATTATGACTTGGCGCTGGCTTATCTGTTTTAGCCTGATCGCCGTAAGGGCAGCCGGCGCTTTGATCGAAGGCCAAATTACTCTACGCGACTCGCGAGAGGCGTCGGTTCAAAAGAACTCCGATTTCTCGGGCGTGGTCGTCTCACTGGTTCCAATGCCGAACGGAGTTTCGCTCGAACCAGCGAAACACAGCCGGATGGTTCAGAAGAACAAGACCTTCAGTCCTCACGTGCTGGCCGTCCAAGCGGGCACAGAGGTCGATTTTCCAAATTTCGATCCTATTTTTCACAATGCATTTTCGCGCTATAACGGGCAGCCGTTCGACGTCGGGCTGTATCCGCCGGGCACTTCGCGCACCATCCGCTTCACGCGTGCCGGCATAGTGCGAGTATTCTGCAATATTCATCCGCACATGAGCGCGATTATTGTAGTATTGAACACGCCCTATTTCGCCGAGACCGGAAAGGACGGCCGGTTCTCGATCGACGCGCCCCCGGGCGTCTACGAACTGCATGTGTTTCATGAACGAGCCACCGAATCGACCCTCGGGGCGCTGACTCGCGCTATCACCGCTGGTTCGGGACGCTTGGAAGTGCCGCCCATCACGATCTCGGAAGCCGGCTTTCTGCCCGCACCTCATAAGAATAAATACGACCGCAATTATCCTCCCGATGCCGACGATCGGTCTCTGTATCCGGGGGTGCGTGAATAAATGCTCGCGCGTTTCGGAAGATTGTCGCTGCTGTGGAAGATCCTCCTCTCGACCTCGGTGGCCATTACGGTGTTACTGGTGCTCACCGGATGGTTCGTGCAGGACCAGGTCTTGCGGTCGATGTCCGACAATCTGCAAAACGAAATTCAAGGAAGCTTTCGAGCCTATGAATCGCTGTGGCAGGCGCGCGCCGGTACGCTGCGGTCGGTAAGCCTGGTGTTGAGCAATATGTCGGACGTGCGGGCGGCGTTCCGCACCAACGATCAGTTGACGATTCGCGATACCGCGGGCGAAATCTGGTCGAAGATATCGCAAACTACCGGCCTGTTCCTGGTGACCGATCCGCATGGGAATGTGATCGCGTCGCTAGGCGGCGGCCAGGAGCTGGGGAATCATCTGCCAGCCGTGCGCGATGCGTCGCGCAACTTCCCGGAGCAAACCACTGGGTTCGTGCTGCAAGAAGGACGGCTGTACCAAATGGTGATCACGCCCGTGTATGTCGAGAATGGCTTGATCAATGTTCTGGCGGCTGGGTATCTGGTGGATGGGCGCGTGGCTACCGAATTGAAGGCCGAAACAGGGGAAAGCGATTTTGTTTTTCTAGCGAGGGGGACGCCGGTTGCTTCAACGCTGGACGAGGCCACCACCGCGGAGTTGGCTGCGGCAAAATTGGAAGCCCAAGGATTGACGCGCGTCACCGCCGGGCGGAATCAATACGCCGTGATCGGCAGTCCGTTGCGTGACATGCAAGGCGCTCCTGTGGGTGAAATTCTGATCGTGAAGTCTTTCGATTCGGCGCGCCGCCGCATGGCCACGCTGCAAAGCAATTTAATTTTCACCTGGCTGGCTGCCATTCTGGCCGGACTGATTGGAAGCTATTTCTTAGCGCGTCGCATTCTGGAACCTGTAAAAGAACTGGATCGCGCAGCCGCGATGATTGCCCGGCAGGAATATGAAACGCAGGTGCCACATGCCGGCAACGATGAACTGGGGCGGCTGGCGAATACCTTTAATGTTATGTCGCGCTCGATTCGATCGGCGCGTGAGGAGCTGATTCGGCAGGAACGCATCGCGACCATCGGCCGCCTGGCAACATCCATCGTCCACGACTTAAGAAATCCGCTGGCGGCGATTTATGGCGGGGCAGAAATGATGATGGACGGAGAACTAAGCGAGTCGCAGTTGAAACGCTTGGCGGCTAATATTTATCGTTCGTCGCGCACCATTAAGGATCTGCTGCAGGAACTGGTGGATGTCTCGCGGCGGCGGACGCCTCCGGCGGAAATCTGTCATCTGCGCGATGTCGTGGGCGCGGCGGCTGAAGTGCAGGCTGCGAATGCCGAAGCCTGCGGAGTCTCGGTGGCGATCGAGGTCCGGGAGGACATGGAAGCTCCTATGGATCGCGCGCGCATGGAACGCGTGTTTCAGAATCTGATCGGCAACGCAGTGGAGGTGATGCCCAATGGGGGCCGCATCACCATTTCCGCGGAACACGATGGTGAGGCCGTCCTGATTCGCGTGGAGGATACCGGTCCGGGGATTCCGAGCGAAGTGCGGTCGCGGCTGTTCGAGCCTTTCATTACTTCTGGGAAGAAGAACGGCCTGGGACTGGGTCTGGCGCTCTCCCGTCAGACGGTGCTCGATCATGGCGGCGATTTGTGGGCGGACGAAGAGATGCAGAATGGCGCGCGGTTTTGGGTGCGGATTCCGCGCAATGGCGTAACATAAGAGTCTGTGAAGAGTTGGATTTTTGGATTCATCGTCGGGCTGCTGATTCTGCCCGTGTTCGGTTATTTTTATCTGGCGACGGGGATGGCCCCGGTGGCGACATCGGCTGCTCCCCTGCCGCTGGAGCGCTACGTCACCCATAAGGCGCTCGATGCCGTAATCGACAAGAGCGCTCCTAAGAATGCGCCCATTCCGCCGACCGAGGCGAATCTGCTGGCTGGGGTGCCGCTTTACGCGCAGCACTGCGCGGTTTGCCACGGCTTGCCCGATCAGGCGAAGACCGCGATCGCGAAGGGCGAGTTTCCAGCCCCGCCGCAGTTGTTCAAAGGGAAAGGTGTGACGGACGATCCGCCGGGCGAGACCTTCTGGAAGGTGAAGTACGGCATCCGATTGACGGGAATGCCGGGGTTTGAAGAATCCCTGACGGAGGAACAGATGTGGCAGATCAGTCAACTGCTGGCGACTGAGAAACTGCCCGTCACGGTGACGCAGGCGCTGAAAAAAGCGGCGGCGAGTTCGAGTCTTTAAGGGGATTCTAGAGCCTGAGACGTTAATGGCCGGCATGATGGTATGGCCAAGCTTTTAAGGCGGCGGTTTTCTTTCGAGCCTAAACTTGAACGTCAAGAGCATCCGCTGAGCTATGCGCAACGAGCGCGTATCCTGACTACACACAGTTCGCCGATCAATTCAGTTTTAAAAACTGGGCCGGGTCGCTCCAGGTTCGGCTCGCGAAGAGCGATGGCGGGGAGTGTTGGCAAACCTCGCGCAGCTAGGCCTCCGTTGCCGTGCCGCCCTTCATAAATGGCTGTAGCCATGTGGTTAAGTAGGGCCAGCGGACATCGCTTAGACCTGAAAGTCCCATGCTGCGATATTTCTGAAAAGTTCAGGGGCATAGAAATCGCCGGATTGCGCAGATGCGGGTGAGTGTCCAGTGGGTACTCAAGGAACTTGGGGGGTGTCTCAACTTGCTTATTTTCAAGAAGGCTTTCGAATCCTCCGTCACAAAGGGCCGCTCCTCGGCTCGTCAAGAATCGGGAGGGGCACCGGCGGTAGCATTGGCGCGGGTAGTTGGAGGGGAGCTTGGGAAATGGCTTTTGTGTACGACTGCGATTGCGCTTGCATTGTCTCCTCGCGCAGCAGCTGGCATCATCACAAATGGGAGTTTCGCAGATGTCAGCCCGACAGTGCCAGCGAACGGAATCTGCACGACAAACCCCGCTGTTTATCCTGCAGTGGAACCCGGCGCTTACCCGGCCTGCATTGCAACAGGATGGACCGGCAATTATCAGATTGCTAGTGGCAGGTCGATTGGGGCATTTGGGGTTAGCTTTGGTATTCCGCAGCCGTACCCGAATGGGACTACAAATGCACTTATCCTTCAGGCTGAACTCAATCTCGCTCCCACTGCAACGCAGTCCATCAACATACCCGCAACCGGCTTTTACACACTTACTTTCTATGTTGCAAATCGCAGCAACGTGAACAATGGGCCTCAGACAGTTTCTGTCTTACTGGATAACGCCCTTATCTCGGGAGGAACCTACAGCAACTTGCCGGCTAAATGGACGCTCGAAACTCTCACGTTCAGCGTAAGCGCCGGCATTCACTCGCTGACGCTCGAAGGCTTGGCCGAAACCTCCGGAGCGACATCCGCAAATGTGGCGGCCTTTGTCGCCGAGGTTTCGTTAGTAGCCGCGAGCACAGCTCCTCCCTTTGGCTCCTTTGATACACCCGCAAACGACTCCGCCGTCAGCGGAGCAGTCGCGGTCACCGGTTGGGCACTTTCCGCGGCGGGGATCGCCTCCGTTGATATCTGGCGTGCTCCCAACCCCGGTGAAACTCCTTCGTCGAACGGGCTGGTGTACGTTGGCGCGGCAGATCTTGTCGCCGGCGCGCGCCCCGACGTCGAGCAGCTCTATCCGGCCTATCCCGGCAGCAATCAAGCCGGCTGGGGCTTGCAGCTACTCACGAAGGAACTGCCTTCGAACACGGGGACCACCACCGTCGGCAACGGCACGTACGCTCTCCATGCGATTGCCACCGGAAACGATGGTCAGAGCACCGATCTGGGAACTAAGACGATTACGGTCAATAACGCCGGCTCCGTTCTGCCTTTCGGCACCATTGATACCCCGACCCAGGGCGGCACAGCCTCCGGCAGCGCATTCGTAAATTTCGGTTGGGTCCTAACTCCGCAACCGAATATCATTCCGGTGAATGGCTCGACGATTTGGGTTTACATCGACAATGTCCCACAAGGCCATCCGGTGTACAACAATCCGAGGGCGGATATCGAAGCCTTGTTCCCCAGTTATCAGAACACGGACGGGGCAGTCGGCTATTTCGTGATCGACACCACCAAACTGGCGAACGGCGTGCATACCATCTTCTGGACTGTTGAGGATAGCGATGGGAATGCGCAGGGTATCGGGAGCCGCTATTTCGCGGTGACGAACTAGGCTAACCGGCTACAGAATCCCGCGCAGGCAGCGATGCAGCGGCTATCTGGGCTATATCCAGGAGCCGCGGAGCCGTGGGTGATAAGTTCGAAAGCGCATCGCGAAACATGGTGTTACAAAAGGGGCACGCGGCGCCGACGATTTCGGCTCCCGTCGCGGCCAACTGTTCGGCACGCTCGACGCTGACGCGCTTGCCCTTCTCTTCACCAAGGAACGCCAGTCCGCCGCCGGCTCCACAGCAGAACGATCGTTCGCGGGACCGCTCGGCCTCGACCAGCGTTCCATACTTATCCACTACCGAACGCGGCTCATCATACACGCCTCGATAACGGCCTAAATAGCAAGGGTCATGATAGACAATCTTCTTGCCGCCGCCTGTAGGGGAAGGAAGCTTGTCCAGATAGCGAGCCATGAACTCGCTGTGATGTTCGATCGGCGGGGCCTCGCCGAACTCTTTCCAATCGGTACTGATCGTCCTGACACAGTGCGGGCAGATAGAGACTATCTTGGCAACCTTACTCTGCTTCAATGTCTCCAGATTGGTCTCGGCCAAGGTGCCGAACGCGAGATCGTTGCCTAGCCGTCGAGCTGGATCGCCAGTGCAGCGTTCTTTGCGCAGCACACCGAAGCTCACGTTCAAGTAGCGCATGACGCGCCCGAAAGAAGAGATAATCTCGCGGCCTTGTGGATCGTAAGCCCCCATGCAGCCAAGCCAGAGACAATACTCTTGCGTTCCGTCGAAAATCGGAAACTCCTGCTTCTGTACAAACTTGTCGCGCTCAGTGCTGGAAAAGCCCAGCGCGTTGCCGTTGCGTTCCAAATTCAGGAACAGTTTCGTGCCGTAGTCGTCTTCCCACTTGCCTGTATTCACCGCGCCTCTACGCAGCCCGACGATGATCGGCAAGTGCTGAATCCCCACTGGGCACTGAAACTCGCAGGATCCGCAAGTCGTACACTGAAACGCCGCTTCCTGGGAAAGGTATGTGCCCAGCAACGGCTCTTCGCTGCCGGGTCCTATGTCGTTCAAGTAGCGCCGCATACCGAGGGCGATTTCTTTGGGATTGAGAATCTTTCCTGTTAGCGCCGCCGGACAATGCTCCGTGCAGCGCCCGCATTCCACACAGGAGTAGGCTTGCAGAGCGACGATGGCCGTAATGTCTTTCCCGGTGTCGAGGCCAAAATCTTCGTCGCCGGCCAGCGGCGGTATATCGCTGAAGCCTGGCCGTTCCAGGAAAACCGTGGCGGGACTGAGAACCAAATGAAGGTGCTTGGTGTGCGGTATCAGCGGCAAGAATATGAGGATGGTCAGAGTGTGGGCCCACCACAGTAGTTTGCTGTTCTCCCAACTAGGGATGTAGGTGGCGAGGTAGGTGACCATCAAGGTAAAAATCAGCAGCGCGATAAGGCCCGACTCATACGAAACCTTGCCGAGCCACTGAGGCCGGATGACCAGCCGGCGAAACGCGAGGCCGGCGATGGAGATGGACACCGCCACCGCAAAGGCGGCCGCCA
>Ga0302319_10015418_pt1 | contig 14164 bp, 13 predicted proteins | sample Bog_T0_2_FD_203319 | JGI IMG/M metagenome (GOLD analysis project Ga0302319, IMG submission 203319) | Peat permafrost microbial communities from Stordalen Mire near Abisko, Sweden - Bog_T0_2 | ecosystem: Environmental > Terrestrial > Soil > Wetlands > Peat | place: Sweden: Abisko, Stordalen Mire... | reverse complement strand
CACCTACATCCCCAGCATCACACGGCCCGACGAGGACCCGCATTTTCACGGTCGCACCGGTCGCATCCAGACCATTCTGGAACAGGGCGCGGTGGAAAAAGATTCCGGCTTGGCGCTCGACCCGGCGCAAGCCGATGTCTTCCTCTGCGGCAACCCGGAAATGATCAAGATCGTCACAACCATTCTGGAAGCCAAGGGCTTCAAGCGCGGCGACAGCAAGAATCCCGGCAACATCCACGTCGAAGAATACTGGTGAAACGAATCTCGTAGGAGTCGAGGTGACGAAACTCAAAATACAAAAACGAATTAACCTATTTCGCTGAAAAAGAACCGCCACCTGGAATCCACATTCTGCCGTTTGTCTCTCCAACAGGGAATTGATTACTAATTTTGACTTTGCCATCGAAAACGATTTCGGCATTAATCGAACCCACAACTGGAAGATTTGGCCGGAGAATCCCTCCTGCCACTGTCATTTCAGTTTCCGCTTTTCCACTCGCGTTTGGCGTAAAGGATAGTTTGGTAAGTATGCCATTGGTGACAAATGCGCTAACCGTTTCCGACATTCCTTGTTTATCTTTGTCGGAAGTTCCTTCCCAATAATATTGATCCAGAAAGAGCTGCGGATTTTTTTCAGCAAAAGCTTCTTTCATTGTTTTTTCAAGCCTATTCACTTCTTGCTCTTTGGTTGGAAAACGCTGTTTCCACCAAATTAAGCCAGCCGCAACGGCAACCAGCGCAACGACACCGACACTTGGATAAATCCACAAAGCTGCTTTGGATTTTTCAAGCTTTACCTTGCTTGGAATAGAAGGAGTGATTGGCGATGGCTGTGTTTGCGTCGCCAAAACTTGCGCGATGATTTCATTGGCCACAGCCGTGCCATCCATGCAGCAAACTGGACAACTAACTGCCTGCGGCATCCGACCGTTCACCGGTTCAACATCAAACTCATATATCTGTCCGCAACCGCATTGGATTTTGATTGGGATGATCATGCGTCCGTCCATTCCTATTTGTTAGTTTTATCCGCCAATCTGCTTCTTGTAATCTTCCGGCGAGAGCAGCGTGTTCAGTTCCGCCACGTTGCTCAATTTGATTTTGTAAAACCAGCCGTCGCTGTCGGGCGCGGTGTTCACCAGCGCGGGATTGTCCACCACGGCGGCGTTGACGGCGGTGATTTCGCCGCTGACGGGCGAATAGATGTCGCTCGCGGTCTTGACGGATTCCACCACGGCGCAGGCTTCGCCGGCCTTCACCTTGCGGCCCACGGCGGGCAGCTCCACAAACACGATGTCGGTCAGCTCCGCCTGCGCATGGTCGGTGATGCCCACGGTGGCGGTGTCGCCGCTGACGCGCACCCATTCGTGGGATTTGGCGTATTTCAAGTCGGAAGGAATGTTGCTCATAAATGGTGCGGGAAGGTTACGCGGATTGTGCCGATTCACAAACCCATTTTTTGACACGGATTGCACAGATTTGCACGGATAAAAACAGTCGAATCGATCCGTGTTAATCCGTGAAATCCGCGTCTAAAGAAACTGCGTCAGCAAGCCGGGCGCGCAGCCTAACAAGATCACCAGCAGCGCCAGCAGCGCCAGCGCCAGGAACGTCAGCAGCGGCACCTTGATGGCGGGCGCCTCGGCGGCGGCGTCCTCCACGTAAGCCGCCTTGAGCACGCGCAGGTAGTAGTAGAATGACACCGCGCTCATCGCGATGGCCAGAATCACCAGCCAGAGCAGGCCGAGATTTTCGCCGAAGCTAACCACAGCGCTGAACAGAAAGAATTTGCCGATGAACCCCGCGAGCGGCGGTATTCCGCCCAGTGACAGCAGGAAAACCATCAGGCACAAAGACAGTCCCGGCGCACGCTTGCTCAAGCCGGCGAAATTCTTAATCGCATCGCCGCCGGTGGCTTCTTCGACAACCGACACCACGCCGAACGCGCCAACGGTCGTCAGCGCGTAGGTGATGACGTAAAACATCATCGCGCTGGCGCTGAGCGGCGTATCGGACAACACGCCGAGCAGCATGTAACCGGCGTGCGCGATGGCCGAGTAGGCGAGCATGCGTTTGACGCTGGATTGGACGATGGCGGTGAGATTGCCCAGCACCATCGAAAGCGCGGCGACGATGGCGATCACCGGCATCCAGCCGGAAAGGTAGCCGTGCCATACGGCGCTACCTTCCGCGCCGACGAAGCCGAGCGTGAAAATTTTTGCCAGCACATAAAAGCTCGCGACTTTGGAACCGGAGCCGATGAACGCCGCGCTCGGCGTCGGCGCGCCTTCGTAGGCGTCCGGCGCCCAAAGATGAAACGGCACGGCGGCGACTTTGAAGCCAAAGCCAATGACGGTCGTCACGAGCGCGACGAGCAGCAGCGGATCGAATCCTTTGCCGGCGATCCCAACGGCGATTTCGCGCAGATTGGTCGAGCCGGAAATGCCGTAGAGCAGACTGAAGCCGAACAGCAGAAACGCCGCCGACATACCGCCGAACAAAAAGTATTTCAGCGCGGCCTCGGCGGACTTCTCGTTGTGCTTGTTGAAGGCGGTGAGGATGTAAAGCGCGAGACTGGCGAATTCCAGCGCGATGAAGATCATCAGCAAATCCTCGGTGCTAACGAGGAACATCAGGCCAATGGTCCCGAGCAGGATCAGCGACAGATATTCGCCGACGTGATCCGTGAACTTGCCGGACGTGGAAATCAGGATGGTGAAAACCGTGAGCGCAAGCAGCGCGACTTTCACGAAATCAGACGCCGGATTCACGACGAGCAGGCCGTTGAACAAATTGGCTTCGGTATGGCGCGTGAACGCCAGCAGCGCGGCGGAGACGCAACCGAGAATTGAAAGCAGCGCACCGACGTTGAAACGGGCGGCGATGGATTTGCCGCGCAGCACGGTCACATCCGCGCCCAGCACGACCAGCACCGTCAGCGTCACGATGGTTTCCGGCGCGGCAAGCCTTAAGATGTCCAGATAGTTAATGGGATTCATCGTTTCTATTCCTGCGCTGAAATTGTTTTCTCATTAGCACCGCGCTTCAGCGCGGTGGAAGGAAGGCCGAAGGCGTCGGAAACCGTTTCAACGGTTTTCTCGTCATGCCACTGCAATCCGTGTTTTTCAACGAACGCCCGAAACTCCTCGGCAAAGGATTTTACGCGATGATGCTCCGCCTGATCCGCGATGTATTTCGCCACATCCGCCACATTGGATTGCGACACTGAAAAGCAACCATAACCGCGTCCCCAGGAAAACTTGCCCGTCACCAATCCTTGTTCATTAACCCAATGCGACGACGCGCCTTTGAACAATTGCATGACTTCCTCGACCGACTTGCCTGTTGGCAAATCAATCAGGACATGGACGTGTTCCGGGTTCACAAAATTGATCTTCAAATAAATCCCTTTGCTTTCCGCGTATTCGCCAAGAAAACCGGACAGCTTGACCGTTGCCGCCGGATTGAGCAATCGCTCCCGGTTCAGCGTCGTCCAAACCAAGTGCAGCCAGATTCTTGAATAGGAATGCAGCGACATGGTTAGCGATAAGCCGTTAAAACGGCTTGGTTATCTTCGTCGCGTGACAACACCGGGCTGAAGCCCGGTGCTAATGATAGGCAATCGGCATGGCGAAAATAATATGATTCAGTTTTCGCCATATTAATTGCCTCCTTTCACCAGCAGGCGCGCAAACATCGAGAGCGGCGAGTTAAAGCACGGCTCAATCCAATTCATCAGCAAGCCGGGAAAAAGTCCGATAAGCAGCGACGCGCCGATGAGCATCACCGCGCCGAATCGCTCCGGCATGGAAATCGGCTCCAGCGGATGAGCGTGGTCAATCGGCTTCGGTGGCGCGTCGGAGTAAAATCCTTTTTGGATCGCGCGCAGCGTGTAGGCCACGCCGATGAGAATGCCGACGCCGGAGAGGATGGTCATTTTAGGATACACCTGCCACGCGCCCATCAGCACTTGCAGTTCCGCGATAAAACCGCTGAAGCCGGGCAAGCCCATCGAAGCGATGCCCGCAATCACGAACGTCACACCCGCGAACGGCAGCCGTTTCCCGAGCTGCATCGTTTCGAGGTCGTTGAAATCGCGGGTGTGCGTGCGGTCATAGACCATGCGGCCGACCACGCCGAACAGCAGGCCGGCGATGATGCCGTGCGAAAACATTTGCAGCACCGCACCGTCGAGGCCGATGGTATTGAGCGTCGCGAGGCCGAGCAGCACGAAGCCCATGTGACTCACGCTGGAATAGCCAATGACAAATTTGAAGTCGCGTTGCACCAGCGCCACTCCCGCGCCATACACGATGCCGGCGACGGCGAGACAGGCGATTTCGCCCTGCCACATCCGCACGCCTTCGGGAAACATCACCATCGCCACACGCAGGCAGCCGTAAGCGCCGAGCTTCATCACCACGCCGGCGAGCAGCATGGAACCAGCGGTCGGCGCGGCGACGTGACCAGTCGGCGCCCAGGTGTGAAACGGCCACATGCCCGCGAGAATCGCAAAGCCAATGAACACCAGCGGAAAAACCCAATGTTGAAACGCGATTGGGAAAGCCACTTTCGACAGTTCGATCAAATCCAGCGAGGCGTGGCCGAGTTGTCCGCGCGCCACGACCCATGCGGCGATGAGGCCGATGAGCACCAGATGGCTGCCGACGAACGAATACAACGCTAGTTTCATCGCGCCGTATTCCTTGCGCGTGCTGCCCCAGCGCGCGATGAGGAAATATTTCGGGATGATCGTCAGTTCGTAAAACACGAACAGCAGCAGCACGTCGAAGCTCAGGAACACGCCATACACGCCGCCGATGAGCGCAAGGTAGAACGCGAAAAATTCCTTTGTCCGCTTCTCGATGTTCCACGAAAATAAAATTCCGCTCACCGCAGCGAGACCGGTCAGGACGACCAGCACCAGGCTGATGCCGTCGGCGGCGAGATAATAATTCGCGCCGATGCTTGAGATCCAAGGAACTTTGACAATCGTCGTGACATCGCCGGGATTGGCCTGTTGGATCGCGCCGACAAACGCCACAACGCAGCCGGCGATGGCCGTGAGCAAGGCGACGATGCGGGCGGCGCGCGCGTTGTCGCGCGGCAGGAGCATCAGCACCAGCACCCCGAAAAACGTTATGTAAATTGTCCAGGCCAGCATGATTATTTAAGAGTGCGTTGCCGTTGCGAAGTGGTTTTTACGCGGTAACGCAACGGTTTTTCCATCAAAACCAATTGTTCGTTTTCTTTAGGAATTGCCAGACGGTTCAGGAGGGCTTCCGGTTCGGATTTCAGCACCAGAGCTTCCAGCATGGGTTTGCGGTTTTTTTCCCGCGCACCGACATGATAAAAATGTTCACGAGTCAGAGTTGTAAATCCGGTCCAGTATTTATCGAGCGACTGGTTATGCCGGTGCTCATTGCTATGCCAGGTCGAAATGATAAATCGCGCCGGTGTGCGTGCCAGCAACCCGGCCAAATCCCGCTCATCATCCTCCGACCAAGAATCGAAGTAATCCACATGACGCCCAAGGTATGGCGGATCGCAATAAACGACATCGCCCGCCGTTGCCCGGTCAACCACGTCCCGAAAATCGGCGCAGACAAATTTCCAGCGGCACACTTGAACCGCCTTGCTTACATAGTCAATCTGGTTGGTTATCTTGGTGATGTAGGCTTGGGCGAACCGTTCCGGTTTGTGGTTGTAAGGCGTGTTGAACCCGCCCTTGCTGTTGAAGCGGATGATGCCATTAAAGCAGGAACGGTTGAGAAACAGGAAATCCCACGGACTTCCTTTCTGGTTGAACCGGGTGCGCACGGCGTTGAAATAAACCTGTCCGCCTTGGCTCAACTTTTTGCCTTCGGCTTCGAGAAACGCCTTGGCTTTGACCGCTGTGATTTCGCCGGACTGAATTGCCTGATAGAAATTAATCAGGTGCGGATTTTTGTCGGCAAAAACCGCGTTTGGCGGACGGAGATTAAAACCTACCACGCCCGAACCCATGAAGGGTTCAATCCAGCAGCCGTCTTCGCTCAATTTCACCTGCTCCAAAATCCAATTCACAAGCTTGGTCTTGATGCCCTGGCATTTGATGGGAGGAACAAACACCTTGCTCATGCTTTTTTCCTCGTGGTTTTGGCGCGCAAATGCACCAGATTCGGGTCTTTGCCGCGATAAGCAAGGAAATCGGCAAGCTTGGTTATCTTCTTGCCGGTTTCAGGCAGTGTGATCTTCCCATAATTCATCCAATACTCATCGAACCATTTTTCCCCAAGCTTCTTAAACATGCCATGTCCATTCAAGATGTCCTCAATTTTGGTGATGCTGCCAATGTTGGCGGTGTTCCCACTGCCACTACGATCCGACGCAATCTCCCATTTCTCGCCGATAAAGAATTGAAAGTCCCGCACCACGGAAACGATCGAACGAAGTTCGTTGATTTTTCTCATGCGCGCTTCCACCAGCTTTTCAGTCACGGCGCGGGTGTAGATGGCTCCGAGGCAAAAATGTCCGGCGTATTCTCCGTATGGAAACTGGACGTTCTTCCGGCTCTGCCGATTGATGAAATACTCACCGTGCGAACCAAGCGTAAAGCCATTACAAAACTCCGGTTTTTCCTCCAAGCGGTAAGTCGTCTTCAGGTCGAGAGCAAACTTAAGTTCCGGCTTTGTTTCGCTGACAAACGAAATGTCCGGGTAATAATTCTGATGGTCGGTCAAAACTATTTTGAAACCGTGCGACTTTGCAAATTCCAGAATCCTGGGAAAAAGATGAATTTCCAAAATCTTTGAAACAATCTTCGTGTCCGCCGAAATTGTGTAGATGTTTTTATAAACATCAATGAAGCCCTTGACGGTCCATTGCTTGTCCTTGGTCGAGACATGCTCCGCCAACCCGGAGACAAACATTCTCAGGTCAGCCTTGAACTGTTCTTTTTCTTTCGCAAACGACATTTCAAAAATTCAGTTGTTGCACCAATTTCATAACAGTCGCGTCAACAAAACCCAAAATAAATTGCGGCCAGATGCCTAGCACAAACATCAGTGCGATGCTCGGCAGGACGAGAAAACGTTCGGCGGTCGTGAGGTCGGGCATTTTCGCCCAGCGTTCGTTCAGCGGTCCACAGAAAACGCGCTGGATCAGCGTGAGCAGGAAAATTGCGGTGACGAGCAGGCCGATGGTCGAAATCGCCGCCGCCCACGGCGCGAGCGGGAACACGCCTTTGAAAATCAGGAATTCGCCGACGAAGCCGTTCAGTCCCGGCAAACCAAGCGAGGAGAAAATCGAAATGCCCATCAGGCCGGTGAACACGGGAATGATTTTGCGCAGGCCGCCGAAATCATCGAGTCCGCGCAAGCCGCCCGAGCGTCGTTCGAGGAGCGCGACGAAGAGGAACAACGCGGACGCCGTGAGGCCGTGGTTGAACATTTGCAGCAGCGCACCGTCGAGCGCGGCGGCTTTTTGCAGATCGGAATTATTCACGCCGGTCGCCACAGCCGTCGCCGCGAACAGCGCGAGCAGGCAGTAGCCCAGATGGTTGATGGACGAATAGGCGATGATGCGTTTGAGGTCGCGCTGCGCGAACGCGGCGCAGGCCGAGAGCACGATGGTCGCCACGGCGAGCCACAGCAGCGGCGTCAGCACGGCGCGGATTTGGTCGGGAAAAATCGGCAACAAAATCCGCAGGAAACCATACACGCCCATTTTCGACATCACGCCGGTGAGCAGCATCGTGACCGGACTGGGCGCTTCGGAATACGCGGCGGGCAGCCAGGTGTGAAACGGGATCAGCGGCACTTTCACCGCGAAGCCGAGAAACGCACCGAAGAAAATAAGCATCGCGATGCTCTTCCATGCGAAGTGCGCTTCGAGTGCTTTGGTCAGCGCCCCGCTCTTGGCCATGGCAGCCAACTCAATGAAATCAAAACTGCCGGTCGCAAACCGAATGGCGAGGAAACTCAGCAACAGCGCCACGCTGCCGACCATCGTGTAGATAAAAAACTGCGTCGCCGCCGGGCTGCGTTTTGGGCCGCCCCAAAGTTTGATCAGGAAAAACGCGGGGATCAAGCCGAGTTCCCAGAACAGGAACCAATGGAAAAAATTCAGCGCGGTGAACGTGCCGAACAAACCGGCTTGCAGCCACAAAATGAGCGCGTGATAAACGTGCGGCCGGTCGTCCATGCGCCACGAGGCAAGAATCGCCAGCGGAGTGACGATGGCCGTAAGCAGCACCATGAGCAGGCCGAGGCCGTCCACGCCGAGGAAATATTGGATGCCGAGCGACGGCACCCAGTCGAATTTTTCGACGAATTGCAGTCCGCCGTTCTTGCCGTCGAAATGCAGCCACATGCAGAGCGCACCGCCGAGTCCGATCAGGCTGGTCGCCAGCGCGAAGCCGCGAACAAGATTTTTCCGTTCCGAGCCGAGGCCGGCGATGGCGATGCCGCCGAGGAAAGGAACGAGCGTTAAAATGGTCAGCCAGTGAATCATGCTTTGCGCCCCCAAATCAGGAAGATGATCAGCGCCACCAGCGCAACGCCGATGACCCGGAGATAAGTTTGCACGCGGCCGGTGTGCAGTTTGGAAAGTCCGCCGCCGCCTTCGCGCAGCGCTTCGCAGCCGGTGTCGAAACCGAGGTTCACAAAATATTCATCCGTCAGCCGGTAGAGCCACGCGAGGCCGACGGTGATGTATTTGACGAGCAAAACCGCGCCGCCGAAAATCCATTGATCGGCAAAATCACAGAGCCACGCGGCGAAGGCGTTGAAGCGGATGACCGTCGCCTCGTAAATTTCATCAATGAAATATTTATTTTCGAGCAGCTTGTAAATGAACGGTTGCGCGGCTTCCAAAACGTCTTTTTCCGCCACCGTTTTGCGCTGGCGCTTGCCGTAGAGAAACCAGCCGAGGCCGAGGCCGGTGAAAACAATCGCAGCTGACGCGACCATCAGACCTAGCGTGCCGGGTTCGGTGAGCTTGCCGAAATCAAATTTGAATTCCTCGCCGGTCAGATAGCCGTCAAACCACGGCCAGGCGGGCGTGCCGACAAAGCCCAACAAAATGGCAAACCCCGCGAGTATGATCAACGGAACGGTCATGACGGCGGGGCTTTCATGCGGATCGTGGCTATGAGATTCGGAGGAATGGGAATGAGCATGCGCGTAGTGACCGTGAACAGATTTTTCTTCGTGTCCGCGATAGTTGCCGAAGAAAACCAATGCGACTTGGCGCGTCATGTAAAACGCCGTGAACAGCGCGCCGGTGCAGCCCAGCAAAAATGGAATGTGCGACACCGGCCAGTTGTGCGCGGAATGAAGAATTTCATCCTTGCTCCAGAAACCGGAGAAGAACAACGGGAAGCCCGCGAGCGCCAACATGCCGACGGCGTAAACCGCGAACGTGACCGGCATATATTTTTTCAGTCCACCCATTTTGCGCACGTCCTGCTCCTCGTGGCAGCCATGAATGACCGAGCCGGAACCGAGGAAGAGCAGCGCCTTGAAAAACGCGTGAGTAATGAGATGAAACATGCCGACCGCCACACCGCCGACGCCAAGCCCCATCATCATGTAGCCGAGCTGCGAAACGGTGGAGTAAGCGAGGATGCGTTTGATGTCGTTTTGCGCAACGGCGATGCTCGCGGCAAAAATCGCGGTGATGGCACCAACCCAAGTGATGACGGTCAGCGAAGTTGTAACCGGAACGCCATGCGTGCCGATGATGCCGCCAACGGACATCAGCGGATAAACGCGGGCGACGAGGAACACGCCGGCAGCCACCATGGTCGCCGCGTGAATCAATGCGCTGACGGGTGTCGGGCCTTCCATCGCGTCCGGCAGCCAGACGTGCAGCGGCACCTGACCGGATTTGCCGACGGCACCGAGGAAAATTAAAAGGCCAATTGCAGTTGAAACCGCCATGCCGCCAATCGTGGCGTGCGTCAGCATGGTGGCGAGCGCGCCGGATTCAAGGCAGCCTTTGCCGCCGTCATAAAAATTCAATGTGCCGGTTTCGGCGTAGAGCCAAACCATGCCGAGCAGCAGGCCAAGATCGCCGATGCGTGTGGTGATGAAGGCTTTTTTCGCCGCCGCCGCCGCGCTCGGTTTGTGATACCAGAAACCGATAAGCAGATAGCTGGTCAGGCCGACGATTTCCCACGACACGAAAAAGAGGAACAAATTATTGGCGATGACGACGCCCAACATTCCCGCCGCGAACAGCGCGAGGAAACAGAAGAAGCGCATGAAATTTTCATCGTGCGCCATGTAGCCAACGCTGAAGATGAAAATCAACATTCCCACAAACGTCACCATCACCAGCATGATGGCCGTCAGCGGGTCGAGCACCCAGCCGATGTCCATCCACTGGCCGCCGAATTGAATCCAATTAAAGCTGAATACTTCCCGGAACACGCCATCGCCGTGGTGGCCAAGCGTGGCGGCAAACGCGCAGAGCGAAAGCAGGAAACCGAGCGCCATCGAACCAATGGCGAGCGTGGCCGCGAGTTTGCGCGCTGGCTGTTTATTGACGGCGATAATGCCGGCGGCGAACAAAGGCAGCGCGGGAATCAGCCAGAGATTTTTGACGATCCAGATCATCCCTTCAGCTCCTTCACTTCATCCAAATTGGAGGTTTTCTTGTGGCGGTAAATCGCAATGATGAGCGCGAGACCGACAGCCGCTTCCGCGCCCGCCATCGCCATGGAAAAAAGGACGAAGATAAAACCGGTCAGCGCCTCGGGATGCGGGCCGAAACGCCAGAAGGCGATCAAGTTCAGATTCGCGGCGTTGAGCATCAGTTCGATGCCGATGAGCACCAGAATGGCGTGCCGTCGCGTGACCGCCCCGGCAAAACCAATGGCGAAAAGAAAAGCTGAAATCAGCAGGCAGGCTTGGAGCGGCGTCATGATTTCCTCCCGGTGGTTTCGTCTTTCGATTCTTCTTTCAAAGCAATGATGACCGCGCCGATCATCGCAGCGGTCAGCACCAGGCCGATGATTTCTAGCGGTAGAACAAATTTAGTCATCAACGCGTCACCGATGTTTTTGACGGTGGCCACGGGCGCGGGCGGAGATTCTTTTGGAATCGCCGAGCTGTTCAGGACCGCCCAGCCGAGCATCGTGAACACCATGGCGGAAACCGCGATGCCGGCCATCCAGCCGGAAGTCAGCACGCTTTTTTCGGGAGCTTCGCCGCTACGCGTCAGCAAAATCGCGAACACGATGAGGATGGCGATGGCACCGACGTAAACCAAAATTTCCGCGAACCCAACGAACTGCGCGTCGAGTTGCAGATACAATGCCGCGATGCCGGAAAATGCGACCGCCATCGCCAGCGCGCAATGCACGAGGTTGCGCAGGCTCATGGCGAACGCCGCGCCCAGCAGCGTCACGACGGCAGTGATGATGAAAAAGGGGGACATGATTTATTCCGCGTAGCGATAAATGCGTTTGCCGAGTTTTTGGCTGTGCATCAGGCCGCGACCGAGCACGACATACGCGCCGAAAATAATCGCGGAGCAGACCAGCCAGCGTTGCCAGTCGGCGACCATGTAATGCCAGATGCCGGCGACGAGGATGTTGATGAGCGCAAGCGGCAGCATGAATTTCCAGGCGAAGTTCATGAGCTGATCCATCCGCAAGCGCGGCAGCGTGGCGCGAATCCAGATGAACACGAAAACTATCGCCATCAGCTTCGTGAAAAACCAGACGTAGGACGGAATCCACGTTAGGAACGACACCGGCGCAGTCCAGCCGCCGAGGAACAGCGTGATGCCGAGGCCGATGATGGCGAACATGCCGAGATATTCACCGAGGAAAAAGAGCGCGAACTTAAAACCGGAATATTCCGTGAAATAGCCGGCGATGATTTCGGATTCGGCTTCGGGCAAATCGAACGGTGTGCGGTTGGATTCGGCGAGCGACGCGATGAAAAACAAAATGAATCCAACCAAGCCCCACGGCGTGAATACAAACCAGTGCGCGATGCCAAAAGTGTATTGGTTTTGATGGGCAATGATATCGTTCAGGTTGAGCGAGCCGACGACCATCACCACCGTCACGGCAGAAAGGATAAGCGGGATTTCGTAGCTGACCATCTGCGCGATCGCGCGCATCGCGCCGAGCAGCGAGTATTTGTTGCGGCTCGACCAGCCGGCCATGAAAACGGAAAGTTCCACCGCGCCACCGACGGCGAAGAAAAAGAGCAGGCCGGCGTCGTAGTCGGTGACGGTCATGTTTTTGCCGAACGGCAGCACCGCGTAGGCAAGCAGCACGGGAATCAGCATCACCACCGGAGCGAGGAAGTGGACAACTTTGTCCGCAGCGCGTGGCACGATGTCTTCTTTCGTGAGCATTTTAACGCCGTCGGGAATGAACTGGCCGAAGCCGGCGAGACGGATTTTGGTGAACGGAATGCCAACGCGGTTCGGGCCGTAGCGGTTCTGAATCCGGCCGATGCCTTTGCGCTCGAAAATAGTTGTGACGGAAAACACGGCGGGAAACACCGACAAAATGAACGCGATGCAGATCAATGATGATGCGAGCGGACGCCACGCTTCCGGCACAAAGCTCACCAGCCAGTGCAGAGCGGTCACAAAAATTTGATCAAGCTGGTTGAACATCTTTTTTCGTTCTTAAAATTTATTTTGCCGGCGGCGGCGGTGTCGTTGGGGTCGGAGCCGCAATCGGCGTCGTGGCAGCAGCAGCGGCAGCTTTCGCCTTCGCTTCAGCGTCGGCTTTTACCTTGGCTTCCGCAGCGGCTTTGGCTTTGGCCTCAGCCTTGGCTTTTTCTCCAGCGATGACCGCATCCGATTCAGCGGCGTCCTGCGGATGCATTTTTTGGTAATAGCTGTTGGACTTGGCGAGCTTGTCTTTGGTCAGCAGCAGTCCGCCGAAACGGTCGTCGGTGCTCAATTCAAACTTGGTGTCCATCTTGATGGACTCGAACGGGCAGACCTCGACACAAATCTGGCAGCTCATGCAGACGGAAATATCTATGTCAAAGGTCGCAGGATAAACCTGCATCTGGCCTTTGTAATCGGGCTTCTTGTCCTTGCTCTTGACGATGTAAATGCACTTGGGCGGACATTCCTTCTCGCAAATCTGGCAGGCCACGCAGCGCAAACCTTTTTCCCAATCGTCGCCGTCATAGACAAGGAACGGGAACTGCCGGGTATTTTCTTTTTGCGCGAGGTGCTCTTCGGGATATTGCACGGTGGTCAGGCGTTCCTTCGAGACGTAACTCCCGAAAAAATTCTTGGCGGTCACCGCCATGCCTTTGATGATTTGCTCGCCTAACATTTTTGCTCCATCAAAATGGTTTTCATCGGTCCACCTCGCCCAGCACAATGTCCACGCTGCCGAGAATGACGACAGCATCAGAAATCCGGTGGCCGAGGCACATGTCTTCCAAAATGGTCAGATTGACGAAGCTCGGCGGGCGCACGCGGTAGCGATATGGATTAGGCGAACCGTCGCTGATGAGATAAAATCCGAGTTCGCCTTTCGGGCCTTCGACGCGGCCATAAACTTCGCCCGGCTTCGGACGGAAACCGCGCAGTTTTGACTTCGGATCCATGACCGGGCCGGCGGGAATGTCGCGGAGCGCCTGTTCCAAAATTTTTATGCTCTCGCGCATTTCCAAAACGCGCACCATGTAGCGGTCGTAAATGTCGCCATGTTCGCCGACTGGCACCTGAAAATTGAACCGGCTGTAAATGCCGTATTTGTCCACCTTGCGCAGATCGTAATTCACGCCGGCGGCGCGGAGCATCGGGCCGGTGATGGACGCGTTGATCGCCAGTTCTTTTGACATCACGCCGATGAATTGCGTGCGCGCGAGGACGATTTCGTTCTCGGTAAGAAACGTTCCAAACTCGTCGAGGAATTTGCTGTAGTCGCTGACAACTTTCTTCGTCTGCGCGATCCATTCGTCATTCACGTCCACGCGGACGCCGCCGAAACGCATGTAATTGCACATCATCCGCGCGCCGCTGACGGACTCGAAGAGGTCGAGGATTTTTTCGCGTTCGCGAAAGGCATACATCATCGGCGTGCCGAGCGCGCCCATGTCTTGGACAAAAAACCCAATTAAACAGGTGTGATTCTGCAGGCGTGTGAGTTCCGCCATGATGACGCGGATGTATTCCGCGCGTTCGGGAA
>Ga0302319_10015416_pt1 | contig 14165 bp, 9 predicted proteins | sample Bog_T0_2_FD_203319 | JGI IMG/M metagenome (GOLD analysis project Ga0302319, IMG submission 203319) | Peat permafrost microbial communities from Stordalen Mire near Abisko, Sweden - Bog_T0_2 | ecosystem: Environmental > Terrestrial > Soil > Wetlands > Peat | place: Sweden: Abisko, Stordalen Mire... | reverse complement strand
CGTCGGACGGGATTTCAATCGCCAGGTCAAGCTGACGGCGCTGGCCCACCTGTACGATCGTTCCCGGCTTGCGACCGGGGTTCATGCCAGCCAGGAATAGTCCGACCAGCTTGATCGGGTTCTGCGTGGCCGACAGGCCGATGCGCTGCGGCGGCGCGCTGCGGCCGGTGAGGAATGCTCCTGGCGAGAGGCGGTTCTCCCCGCAAACCAGCGCGTCCAATCGTTCCAGCGTCAGCGCCAGGTGGGCGCCGCGCTTGTCGTCCGCAACGGCGTGAATTTCGTCGACGATGACGGTGCGGACGCGGCCCAGATGCTCGCGGGACTTTGCTGCCGTCAGCAGCAGGTAGAGCGACTCGGGCGTAGTCACCAGGATGTGCGGCGGATGGCGCAGCATGCGGGCGCGCTCGCTCGGCAGCGTATCGCCGGTGCGAACGCCAGTGCGAATCTCGGTCGATAGATAGCCACGGGCAAGCGCGAGTTGCTGAATCTCGCGCAGCGGCTGCTCCAGGTTCTTCTGCACATCGTTGGAGAGCGCCTTCAGCGGCGAGACATACACCACCTGCGTGGTCGGCGCGAGCGAACCCGCAATTGCGAGCCGTAAAAGCTGATCGATGGCAACGAGGAATGCGGCGAGCGTCTTACCAGAGCCGGTAGGCGCGGAGATGAGCGTAGTGTCGCCGGCGAGGATAGGCGGCCAGCCCTGTTCCTGTGGCTCGGTGGGCGAGCCGAACCGCGTGAGGAACCACTCCTGCACAACCGGATGCGCCCACGCGAGAGCTTCCATCGCCTGCAGGTCTGGTCTCAGATCAAGGTCAGGGGCGGCTGCCATGCGCTATTGTAGCGTGCCCCTTCGCAGTTTGTTCGCTTAGGCGGCGGGGTTGTTTTCTTGCGGCGTAACCCTTTGGCCATCAATCTCCGCGGATATGGCTACATCTTCCCTGTGCCGATGTCGGCGGCCGCTGCTGCCGGATTGTCGCGGTCGAGAAATGCCTCGATGGCCTGATCGAGCTTGTCCTGCGCGGCGAGGATGAAGTCGATGGCGTCGCGCCCGGCCCCATGACCGCCCGAGTTCGGCGTTACGTAGTGAGCGGCGGCTTTTGCTTGGATGCGCGCATTGGCGGTGGCAATGGAAAGACCGCAGACACGCATCACCGGCAGGTCGACTACATCATCGCCCACGTAGGCGAGTTCGTCGATGGTGATGCCGGCGCGGACGAGGATGTCATCCACCGCATCCATCTTGCGCGCTTGGCCCTGGTAAACGAACTCGAGCTTGAGGTCCTGCGCGCGAATTGCCACGGTGGCGGATTCGCGCTTGGTGATGATGCCCACGCGCAGGCCGCCGAGACGGGCCAGAGTGATGCCGAGGCCATCGTGCGCGGTGAAGCCTTTCACCTCGAGGCCGTGGCGGAGGCCGTCGGGGCCGGACTTTCCGTCATTTTCGGGAATGAAGAAGAGCTGGCCGTCGGTGAGCACTCCATCGACGTCGAAGATGAGGACTTTAATGCGGCGGGCGCGGTCTTCCGCGGTAAGGGTCATACATCGATGATAGCTGCTTCCGTTTAGGAGGCGGCTTCGTGGAGAGAAGTTGGAGGGACCGGTGACGGTTCTCGGTAGGGGCGGTCCGCCGACCCTGAGGATGTGAGCTTGGCCGAGGCCAGCGCCGGCACATCGGCCATCGGCGTCTGGCGGTATGCGGAAGAGTGCGGATAGAGGTGGCCCGCAGCCGCGATCCCGGCGCGCACCGGCAACTGATGCAGATAGGAGCGAACCACTTCCAGGTCGCGCATGTTCGCGACCGAGTAGCCGGTGAATCCGTCCTCCCACACCGCCAGCCTCGTATCGAGGCGATAAACAAACCCGCTTTTGATGAGGGCGACGGCCTGTTCCAGCGTGATGGATTGCGGAGTCAGAATGAGGTGAACGTGGTCCGGCATTACGACGTATGCGTGCAGCTTGTAATGGCCCAGCGTGCGATAGTGCAGCAGCGTGTCGACGAACAGTTCGGCAACCCGCGAGATCTCGAAGATGGGGCGGCGATCGCGCGTGGCCGTCGTGACAAATGACATGCCGGGTCGGATTATGCGGATAGATTTCGCCATGTGCCCGATCTTAGGGGAGCTTCATGAAGTGGTAAATACCACAAAATGGGGGTGTATTGCACCGGGAAAGCACGACATTCCGCTCGGTCGCTACAGCGTACCGGATGCGTCAAGCGCCTTCTTCATCCCGGCCCAGCTGATGCGGCTGGAAGCCTCGGGCGTGCCGCCTCCTGCCCAGTGAGTCTCCAGCGATACGGCGTTGCGGTAGCCGATCTGTTTCAGCGCCCGGAACTGAGCGACCCAATCGATGAATCCGATGTCCACAGGAGACCACGCCATCTTTCCCGCGGCATTGCGCACCGTGTTCTTGCAGTGGCAGTGGTGGATACGGTCCTTGGGCAGGAGCGCCCAGCCCGCGGGGAAGGCGTCGGTTTCGCCGGCATAGGCAGCGTTGGCGGGGTCCCAGTTCAGCATCAACGGGGGCACGGCAGCGAGTGTGCGCGCAGCTTCGGGGGCAGTCGCGGTGTTGCATGACTGCTCGTTCTCGATGACCAGCATGATGCCTTGCTTCTTCGCGGTTTCGCAGGCGGCGCGCAGCTTTTCGTCGATGGCCGCGCGATATGTCGCAACGTCGTCAAGCCGCAGAAAATCGAAGCAGCGAATTTTGTCGGTCTTGAACTGCTTAGCGAGCTCGATGCAGGTCGCCAGCACGTCGTCCTGCTTCTTGAATTCCGTGTTGGCGGCGAAATTATCGTGTTGTGAACTGTACTTGGAGCGCGGCGCATCCGGCCAATCGACGATATTCTTGCTCCACATCGTGCGCAACTCGACCCACTGCATGCCAAATTCCTTGGATGTGACCGAGCATGCGCGGTCGAAGTCCTCAGATATTTCGCCGGTGATGACGCTGATCTTGAAAGGTGAATTCATCTGGGCAAAGGCCCGAACCGGCGCAGCGAATGCGGCAGCGGCGCAGCTTGCGGTGGCGAGGAATTCACGACGAGTGCCGGTCATCATTTTTCGCCATCGAAGCTGTCTGCCTGGTGGTTCAGGGCCTCAGGAGATACTGTGCCGCTGACGATGAGGATCTCGTAGTGAAAGGTCGCGGACTTGCCCGGATCGAGGGTGAAGTTCAAGCTTGGGCCCTTAGGGTCGAACCCATGCGCGCCCAGCGGATTGACGGCGAACAGGCCATAGTCGCGGGCGTGCCAGTAGGTTGGGTAGTTGGGGTTTCCGGTGTGGTCGAGGACTGCAATGGTTTCAGCTTTGCCGTCTGCCGTGGTGCCGGCGAGCTCGCACCACTTCCCGCGCGTGCCCCAGGCATCGCCGCCGACCTTGCCTTCGCTGGTGCGGTAGACGCCGGTAGCGCCCGCGGCGGAGGCTGCCACCGGGGTGGCGATGCCGTTAGCGTCGCGAAGGACCTCGGGCTGAGCGGTGGCCGACTCGAGGAAGTGGGCAACGCGGATGCCAAGCATGCCGTCCTTGTCGTCGTGGAATACGGACGTTTGCAGGGCCTTGAGCGTGACGGTCATGTCGATGGCGCGAGCGGGCTTGCCCTCAATCATGATCTTCGAGAAGACGTAGCGCGTGGTCTGGTGAAGAACGGGAGGCTGCTGATTGCTTCCGATCGAGGGGACGTCCGAAGAGGGGTACCAGGTGGATTCGGTAACGAGTTCGCCGGAGGTGGGTCCGCTCTTGGCAGAGACGATACGGTCATGGTCGATGGAACCGTATTTTGCGCGGGCTTCGGGCTTGATGGCGTCGGAGTTGTTCCAGTAGTCGATGTTGTTGACGTTGGAGTAGTTGAACCAAAGCCCGGTGTGGTGGGGATGGTCCGTGCGCTCGCCGGGCAGGGGTGGGTTGCCGCGGGTGAGGGTGACACCGTCGGGGGAAATGAGCGGGTAGAGGATGGGCTTGCGCTGGTTATTGCCCCAGAGGTAGGAGGTGAAGGGGTGGCCGTCGATGGTCACTTCGACCTTGTGTTCGGCCTCGTTGACGACGACAGCGACACCCTTCGCCGGAGCCGCGCCCGCTGTTGTGTTCAGAGTCAAGATCGAACCCGCCATAAGCCCAATCGCGAAGAGTCTAGATATGGTCATACGGCTTGCCTCCAACCATCACCATCTGCGTCTTCTCGTCGAAGGTGACCTTCTGCCCGGTCTGGATCGCCGCAACGTTCATGCACAGCGCGATGGAGTGGCTGTAACCCGCGCGGATGCTGGCGTTCGGCGTTTTGCGCGAGCGCACGCAGTCCATCCAGTTGCGCATGTTCGCGTTGGTCTGTGGATCGCCCTTCGGTCCTGCAGCGGTGTTGGCGTCGGTGGAGACCTTATCGACCTTGTCCATCAGAGAAAAGCTGGGCAGCAGGTTGGCCTGCATTTTCATCTCGTCCGCGAGCTTCTGCGTCAGGCCGCCGGTAGGTGTGACGGTCTGCTTGTCCATGTCGATCATGCCGCCGTTGGAGTAGTAGAGCTCCTTGACACCGCCTGCGGAGTTGGAGAAGCGCGAGGTGTACTGGACCTGGAAGCCTTTGGTGAGGTCATCGAGCGGGCCGTAGTCGAAGACTGCGGTCATGGTGTCCCAGTTTGTGCGGCCGTCCTTCCAGAGGTAGATGCCGCCGTTGGCGACGACCGAGCGCGGATGGGGCAGGCCGGTGAACCAGTGGACCGTGTCGATCTGGTGCACCAGCCACTGGTCGGGAATGCCGGAGGAGTACGGCCAGAACAGCCTGAACTCAAGATACTTGCGCGCGTCGAACTTGTCCTTGATGACGCCGAGGCAGTAGCGGTTCCAGTCGGTGTCTTCTTCCTTGAGTTGAGGCACGACGTCGGGGCGACGCCAGCGCCCGGGCTGGTTGACGTTCCAGCTCATCTCGACCATGACGATATCGCCGAACTTGCCGGACTGGATGTATTCGGCGGCCTTGATGTAGGCCGGGGTGGAGCGGCGCTGGGTGCCGACGGCGATGACCTGGCTGGAGCCTTCGACGGCCTTGAGGAAGTCGCGGGCATCGTCCATGCGGTGGGCGGTGGGCTTTTCAACGTAGGCGTCACGGCCGGCCTTGACGGCTTCGATGCCGTGGCGCGCGTGCTGGAAGTCGGCGGTGGCGATGAGGACGGCGTCGATATCCGGGCGGGCATAGAGGGCGTCGTTGTTGGGGAGCATGTCGATCTTGCTTCCGCAGGCCTTCTCCACCGTGGCTGCAGCCCGTTCGCGCGCTAGTTTCCAGATGTCGGAGACGGCGACCAGCTCAAAGTTCATGTCCTTCTGATTGGCGATGAAGGCCGGCACATCGCCGCCCAGCATGCGGTCGCCGCCTCCGATGATGCCGGTGCGCACGCGATCATTGGCGCCGACGATTTTGGCGTAGCTCTTCGCGCTCTGGGTTGCGGCGACGGCGAGGGCTGCGCCGCCAAGTTTCACGAAGTCTCTTCGATTTGTTTCAAGCGTCGGCATGTTCGAGGTCTCCTGATCTGTGTGGCGATGTTCCTGTATACGGTGCTGCCCATCGCCGAGTTTCTAGGCGAGCGAAGTCTACACGGTCGGGGGTAACTTGGGCTAATGCGGCCCGGCCTTAGCGCACGATCACGTCCCATATCCTCGAAAATCGCGACTTGCCCGCCGGCCCTTCCACATACAGCACAACGACATACTTACCGGCGGCCTTGTACTGGTGGATGGGGAATTGCTCGGTTGAACCGTCGCCGTCGCCGAAGTCCCACTTCCAGCTTGTGATCTGGCCTTCGGATTCATCCTGGAACGCCACCAGCCGGCGGTTCATATCCAACACAGTGAAACTCCACTTTGCGTCGATCGGCTTGCGAAACTGCGGCTCCAGCGGCATCAGTTGGAACTCGCGCAGGTAGGTCGAGTTCCCATACATCGTGTGTTCCGGCGAAAGGTTCCAGAACCCGTTGTTCTTCCCGTCCGGCGAGCCGTCGTAGTCGATCACAGCCCAGGACAGCCCGATGATCTTGTTCTCGTAAAGCTCCGACTCGACCGCTCTCTGTGGTCCTTCGCATCCGGCGTAGTCGAAGGGCGTGATGTAGAACTCCAGAATGTAGTGGCCCGATTCCCCCGGCCTGAAGCTGTACGTCTGTGCCTGATTGGCGTACGGAAGCCGCTTGGCCCAGGGTTGGCAGCCCCACTCCATCGCCCAGTCCTTGCCCTCGTGCGGGGTCATGATGTGGTAGTTTTGCGCCTGCACGCCGTCCATGGAAAAGTGCGCGTCCCACGGGTCCTGGTCCATGTTGTTGCGGAAGCGCGGTATGAGCGGGCCGCCGGAGCGGTCGCCGTCGACGACCAACTCAAACGTATCATTGTGCAGCCCGGGGTCGGCGAAGTCCCAGTAGTTGTCGTAGGCCTCGTAAAGGAAATACAGCCGGTTCAGCCCCTTCACCCAGCCCACCTTCACCTTGATGTCGAGATCCTTCGGATCCGGCTTTGTATGAATGTGCTGATCGTCGTGCATGTCCGCCAGCGTGATCGCGTAGCTGTCCGGCACCATCGCCCAGTCGTCGTCCTTGCCGTCGATTCGCGGAATCTGATCGGCAGGGAATTGAAAGACCTTGAACATCGGCAGGGTTGGCGGCGTCGCCGCGACCATGTTATCGCCCGGCACGGCCGGGGCGAGAGGCGACGGCGCGGCTGCTGGCGCCTGCTGCGCATTACCCGTTGCGCGCGCCAAGAAAAGTGCCGAGGCCATCAACGCTACACAGATCGTTTTCATGAGATAGACACCGCCTTTCCAACCGAGGGGCGCGCGGCGGCGCCGATGAGTCCCTCGACCGACACTCCGGTGGTGTCCTTCGCTTCCACCGCGTAACTGAAGTAATCCGGCGCGTTTGCGCCCCACGTCACCGTGCAGTTGCGCAGCTTCACATTGTCCGCGTGTTCGATGGAGAACGCAGGAGTGTCGTGTAGTTCAATCGCCGGTATCGCCGTCGTCGGGCGGTTGTCGAACAGCCCGCCCTTGAACTTCGTCGCGCGATCCAGCGTGACCGATACGTTGTCGAACACGACGTCATGCACCCGCGACTGGGCGCTGCCGCACACACGAACGCTGTTCTCCGCATGGCCCGTCACGTTTTGCACATTGATGTGGTGCAGCGTGCCCGGCTTGCTCGCCGGTGTGCGCGGAATCGCCGTGAACGAGATCGCCTCGCCGCGACCCCACCACGGGTCGCCATAGAACCGCGAGGTGAATGTAATGTCGCGGTAGTCGATGTTGTAGATGGTGCCTTCGTCGCGCAACTGGATGCACAGCCCGCGCGAGCTGGTTTTGATCTGGCAGCGCTCAAACTGGATGTCGTGAATGTCCGACGTTGTTTCCGTGCCGATCTTCAGTCCGGCGTCCTGCGTCTCAATCACGCAGTCGTGCACGTGAATGTTGCTGCATTCGCCGTAGTCGATTGGCTGGCGGCTGCACTTGATCACTACGCCATCGTCGCCGCACGCAATATCGCAATTCTTGATCTCCACGTTGCGCGAGTGGTCCGGATCGATCCCGTCGCAGTTGGGCACGTCCAGCAGGTTCTTCACCTTCACGCTATCGACCAGAACGCCGTCGCAGCCCAGCAGATGCAGCCCCCAGTTCGGTGCTTCGGCAAATGTAATGTCGCGCACCTCCAGGTCCTTGCAGCCGGTCAGCACAAACATCTTCGGACGGAACGGCCCGGGCTTCCATATGCCGCCCTCTTCGTCGTAGCCGGTCATGAACTCCTTCGCCCGCCCTTGGATATTTCCCGTGCCTGTGATCTTCAGCCCCTGCGTCTGGTTGGCCAGGATTACCGCGCCCAGGGCCGCCGCCATCGTATCGCCACTCTGCGAGCCAGGCAGGCCGCCGCGATAGTCCTCGCGCCTGGTGCTGATCATCAACTGCGCATCCTCGGCCAGGTGGAAGTCGATCGTGCCCTTCAGTTCGATCGTCCCAATCAGGTACTTTTTGCCGCCGCGCACCAGCACCTGTGCCTTGCCCGCATAGGCCGCGGCTTCGTCGATGGCACGCTGAAACGCCGCGCTGTCCGGCGTCTTCCCGTCGCCGACCGCGCCGTACTTCGCCACATCGAAAACCTTCACCTGCGGGCCAGCCGCTTGGAATGCGAACCCACGCAGCGGCCTCAGCGCCGCCACCCCCAGGCCCGCCGCACCCGCCTGCAATACTCTCCGCCGGGTCGGCATCCGCTCATCGATCGAAGTGTTCAAGAGAGTTCCTCCACCATGTTCCGAACCGGCACCACTCAGGGTGCGGCGCCGAGGACGAGCATGCATGCAAAACCAACGAAACGCTTCATTTATTTCTCTGTCAAGAGGGCTCGCGCAGTGATTCTGGAGTGCGCCATTAAAGAGATTAGAAATGGGGGTGAGCATTTGAGGGTTAAGAATTGTTGAGTGATCGGCCATCGGACGGCAAGAGAAAAGTAACTAAGTGAGGGGCAAGGCCGGGCCGGTCGCAGGCGCAGAGCGAAAGCTCCGCGCACATTGATTCCCGCAGTCTTGACCGCCATGGCGGCTCTCGTCTATCGTCGTTTCCGCAATGTAAACGTTTCCCTATCGGATTTCGTCAACGACCAAGTGCACTGGCGCCGGTCGAAACCCAACATCGAGGACCCCCATGAAACTGTCCAGGACCGCCCCTCTCATCGCGATTTTCTGCCTCGCTGCGCTCGCCTCCGCCCAGGTCAAGCCGTCCCCGCTTTTCAGCGACCACATGGTGCTGCAGAGCGGCCTGCCGGTGCCCATCTGGGGCACAGCCGATCCCGCCGAGAGAGTGACTATCAAGTTCAACGGCCAGACCAAGTCCGCAACCGCCGACACCGGCGGCAGGTGGACCGTGCAGCTCACCAAGCTTAAAGCCGGCGGCCCATTTGAGATGACCATCTCCGGCAACAAAGCCGGCGAAGCTCCGATCACAGTCAAGGACGTTCTCGTCGGCGAGGTTTGGCTCGGCTCCGGCCAGTCGAACATGCAGTTTTACGTCTCCAAGAATGGGCCCGGCCACGCACCCTACGGGCTGCTCGACGAAGAGAAGGAGATCCCTGCGGCAAACTATCCGCAGCTCCGCATGTTCACGGTCAAGAACGCGACCGCTTACGCGCCGCAGACGGACCTTGTCGGCGAGTGGCAGGTTTGTACGCCGGAGACAGTGCCGAATTTTTCCGCTGTCGGCTATCTCTTCGGCCGCGATCTCAATCAGGCGCTCAAACTGCCCGTCGGTATTGTTCTCTCGGCCTTTGGCGCCAGCACCGCGGAGGCGTGGGTTCCGCGCGATGCGCTGCTATCGGATCCGCAATTGAAGCCCATGGTGGATAAGCTGGACGCCCGCGAGGACTACTTCAAGGCGCACCCCGGAGCCAACGCCGCCGACGCTCCTCCCGCTCCTCTGACCATCAATGCGCGTCCCGGCGGCGCCGCCGGCCCGCTGCGCGATCCCGCCCACGATCAGCATCAGCCCACCGTGCTGTTCAACGCCATGATCAACCCCATTCTTCCGTTCGCGATTCGCGGGGCCATCTGGTATCAGGGCGAGTCGATCACCGGCGGCACCAACGGCCTCTTGCTCTACGGACACGTCATGGACACGCTCGTCACCCAGTGGCGCAAGCTCTGGGGCGAGGGCAACTTCCCGTTCTATGTTGTCCAGTTGCCCGGTCAGCAGAACGTCAGCAACAACCCGCTGGTCCGCGAGCAGCAGGCGAAGATCCTTGCGCTGCCGAACACCGGCATGGCCGTCGTCCTCGACACCAGCGAAGCCAAGAACGTGCATCCCCACAACAAGGAACCGCTGGGCGACCGCCTTACCAGGATCGCGCTCGCCAACGTCTACGGCCAGAAGATCGAGTACTCCGGACCGGTCTACGCGTCGATGAAAGTCGAGGGCAGCGCCATCCGCATTAAGTTCACCCACGCCGCCGGGCTCACCGCCAAGGAGGGCCTGCTCAAGTGGTTCCAGATTGCCGGCACCGATCAGAAGTTCGTCTTTGCCGACGCAAAGATCGATGGCGACTCTGTCATTGTCAGCAGCGCCAACGTCCCCGCGCCGGTCGCGGTTCGCTATGCCTGGGACAACTTCCCCGACACCGCGAACCTTTTCAACGGCGCCGGGCTGCAAGCCGCGCCCTTCCGCACGGACGACTGGGACGCGATGCCCCCCATCGCCGATCAAATGACCGCAAAGTAGTTCCGCACCCGCGCGCCAGGCAAGAAAAGGGGAGGAGCAAATTTCGCACCTCCCCTTTTTCTATTTAGCTACATCGGCTTACTTGCTGGGCGGCGCCGGTGCATATGGCTGTCCATGCCGCTGCACCCTGGCCGGATCGAAGCTCTCCGTGCCGCTCGGGTCCCACGTGGCGCCCGACGGGACCAGGACATTGTCAACGGTGCGTCCCGCCGTCTCGCCTGTTCGCAGCTCTATGCGGCTTGGTTCGACGCCCTGTTCAACCACCAGGTACTGCTTCTCGTTGAGCGTGCGTTCGGCGGCAGCGTCCGGCTTTTCGGTCGGGTCGTGTTTGCCCACCACCACCAGCACGGCGTCGTTGTTGCGATTCAGTTCCAGCGCGATGTCGTCCAGGCAGCCTTTGGCCTCATTGTCCACGCGCACCGGGCGTTTCTTGTCACGCTCAAATGCGATGCTGCACAGTTTGCGCGCAGTCGGAACCGGAGCCGGTGGTGGTGGCGGCGGAGCGACCACGGTGACCGTCGCCGTTGCGGACGCCGACTTGCCCAGATCGTCCACCACGTTGCAGGTCACGTTAATGGGTCCCGCGCCGACATCGCCTGCCGTCAGCGTTGCTGTCGTGCCGGTGGCCGTAATCTGGCCGGCACTTATGCCGTACGAGAAATTCAGCCGGCGGTTCTGCGGGCTTCTTCCCACCGCGGTAATCGTTGTCGTTCCACCCGGCGCGATGCTGGAGGGGTTCACCGAGCACGCGATTGTCGGAGGCTCATACGCCGTCACGCGGAACGACGCCGTGCAGTCCGCGTGCTGAGTTGGCGCGCCGCCTTCGCTTACGTGGCCGCTGATGGTGTAGTCTCCGGCCGCCATTCCATCGGTAGCAATCGCTGCATTCGCCGTCGAGGTCTTCTCCGGAACGCGGCCGCCGCTTGTGGTCCACGTATAGATGGGCACCAGCTTCTTGCTCTGTTCCAGGTTTATGGCGGTCCCAGTAACGGTGACCGGATCGCCAGGGTACACGCTTACCGGCTGCGCCTCGCAGCCATAGGACGCGGGCAAGGCGGGCGTCGTTTCGCCAAGTCGTATCACGAAGCCCGCGCTCAGCCGGTATGAAGTAATCTGCGCGTCGCCGCCGATCAGCTCATTCGGCTTTGATTGCGGCCCGAAGTTCTTCTCGGCATACTCAAAATCACCCTCCACCAGCCGGATCGCAAACCGGTTGTTAAACGCCGGAAGAATGTAGTCGAGGCCCGCTCCACCGGTTGCTGTCCATCCCCAACTGCAGGTGTTCACGGAACCGCTATGGTCATACGACGGGCCCACCTGCGCCGCGCCGCCAAGAACGTGTGCAAACGGGACCAGCCGCCCCAGCGGAAAGCGGAAGACTGGACCGCCCTGCACCGCGCCGAAGCAGTAATCCGGATCGTTGAAGAACTTGCTGTACTCGCCTTGCAGGCCGAACCTGCGGTTGAAGTAGCCAGTAAAGCTGGTAACCATGCCCGCGGGCAGAGAAGTGTAATCCTGGTTGTAGATGTCGCTGTTGAACGGGCCGAAGTACCCGTAGCCGAGGTAGATATCGAACCGCGATGGGCTGGGCACGCTTGTGCCCGCGGGGGCAGCCTGGGCTGCGCAGAAATTGGGAACGATGCAGGCCGCGGCCATCAATAGCAGTATTCGGCAGGCTTTTGCTGGGCGCAGGTTTTTCATCGACAATCCTCAACCGTCAGTGTTACAAATTCCAGCCGCTATGAGCATATTGGGGAATCGACTGAGTTACCGCCTTCCCCGGTTTATTCTGGATTGGCAACTCCCAGTCCTGTTCGTCTTGTGAACGCACCTGCCATTCGCGGTGCATCCCAATTGCCATTTGGGGTCGTCTAAGGGCCAGGGTTCCGTCGCGTAAACTGGATGCACGAGCGCAGACTTCGCGGCGACTAGCAAACCGGGAGGTACGGATAAGTGTGGATTGTCAAGCTGGCGCTGAACCGTCCCTACACGTTCATCGTTCTCGCGCTGCTGATTCTCCTGCTGAGCCCGGTCATCATTCTTCGCACGCCCACCGACATCTTCCCTAACATCAACATCCCCGTAATCTCTGTGGGCTGGACCTATGCGGGGTTGAATCCCGAGGAACTTGAGGGCCGCCTCACCACCCCGTACGAAAAGGCGCTCTCTACTCTCGTCGACAACATCCAGCACATCGAGTCGACCACTTACAACGGCGCAGTCGTCGTCAAAATATACCTTCAGCCAGGCGCCAGTCTCGATACCGCCAACGCCCAGATAACTGCTGCCTCGCAATATCTGTTGCGCCAGCTCCCTCCTGGCATCCTGCCTCCGCAGATACTCAACTTCTCTGCATCCAGCGTTCCGATCCTGCAGATCGGCGTCTCTGGCAAGGGCATGACCGAGCAGGCACTCAACGATGCAGCGGCGAACTTCATCCGCCCGCAACTGGTCACCGTGCCCGGCGCCGTCATGCCATTGCCGTACGGCGGCAAGCAGCGCGAGATTCTCATCAGCATGGACCAGTCCGAGATGCAAGCCAAGGGCGTGGCTCCGGGCGATCTGCTCGCGGCGCTGGCGCAGCAGAATGTGGTCACCCCGTCCGGGACGATCAAGATCGGCCCCACCGAATATGACGTGCGCACCAACGGCACGCCGCATACGGTCGCCGACCTCGGGAATGTTCCGATCAAGCAGGTCGGCGGCACCACCATTTATCTCCACGACGTCGCCAGCGTCGCCGACGGATTTGGGGTGCAGACGAACATCGTGCGCCAGGATGGCCGCCGCGGTGTCCTCATCAGCGTACTTAAGAACGGCAACGCATCCACGCTAAGCGTGGTCCAGGGCGTGCGCGACGTGCTTCCGCAGGTCCTTACCACTATCCCGCAGGGCATCCGCCTCACGCCGCTGGCAGATCAGTCGGTCTTCGTGCGTGCAGCGGTCCAGGGCGTCATTCGCGAGGGCGCTATCGCCGCCGCGCTCACTGCCCTCATGATCCTGCTCTTCCTGGGCAGTTGGCGTTCCACCATCGTCATCGCGGTTACTATCCCGCTCTCCATCCTCACCTCAGTCATCGTATTCAGCATGCTCGGCGAGACCGTTAACACCATGACTCTCGGCGGTCTCGCGCTCGCCGTCGGCATCCTGGTCGACAACGCCACCGTCACCATCGAGAATATTGAGCGTTATCTGGAGGAGGGCCAGCCGCTGCGCCATGCCATCCTGGAGGGCACCGCGCAGATTGCGGTGCCTACGCTGGTCTCTACGCTATGCATCAGCATCGTGTTCCTGCCAATGTTCTTCCTCGCCGGCGTCTCCCGCTATCTCTTTGTGCCGCTTGCCGAAGCGGTCGTCCTGGCCGTGGTCGCTTCCTACATCTACTCGCTCACCCTGGTCCCGACGCTGGCGATGTACCTGCTGAAGCCGAAGGCCCACCACACCACCGCATCATCCCGAGGCTTACTCAGCCGCTTTCAGCGTGGTTTCGAGCGCCAGTTTGAGAAGGTTCGCGCCAACTATCACATCCTGCTGGACAAGCTGGTCTACCATCGTGCTGCCTTCATCCCCTGCTTCCTGGCCGTGGTTCTGCTCACCTTCCTGCTGGTGCCGTTTCTCGGGCAGAACTTCTTCCCCTCCACGGACAGTGGGCAGTTCATCCTGCACGTCCGCGGCAACACCGGGCTGCGCATCGAAGATATGGCCAAGCTGTGCGATCAGATCGAAGACGGCATCCGCAAGCAGATTCCGCCCGCAGAACTGGACAACATCCTCGATAACATAGGTCTGCCTAACAGCGTGTCCACCACCCAGCACCTCACCAACGGCACCATCGGCGCATACGACGCCGATATAGAGGTCTCACTCAAAGAGGACCATCACCCTACCGCGGGCTACATCAGCGAGTTGCGCCGCGAGTTGCCGCGCCAATTCCCATCCGCCAC